>JAEEGL014535203.1_pt1 | contig 12125 bp, 2 predicted proteins | sample 9134231 | NCBI WGS metagenome assembly JAEEGL01 (sample SAMN16246548, study PRJNA631951) | gut metagenome | biome: gut microbiome; feature: rumen; material: fiber-attached | host: Bos | place: Iran: Karaj | collected 2018-10
CACGTTCGCAAACGCTTTTTCGCTATCGACGTCATCAAGGGTAATGTTGGAGGGCATATTTGTGAATGTAGTAATCTTAACGGGCTGGCCGAGCTCGGAGTTCTTATAAACAACCTTGTTACGCTTGTCGTACCAGATGTTCCCAGAAGCGTCATATTTGAAATATTCAACGTCCTTTGTCTCAGACTCGCCATTGACACTGTAACCCGATGGCCTGTAGCTCGGATTTGCATAGGCGTACTCGACAACGTCCGGCCCCTCAGATTTCCGCTCCATACGCCCGATTTCGTCAAATCCGTAAGACGCCTTCATGTCGCCCGTCACGGAAACAAGCCTGTCGTTATAGTCGTATTCGTACTGCCTGTTTCGTTTTTCATCCTTCCCGCCTGGCAACTTCTTCCAGGAATGCTCCAGCGATTTTACCGTATTTTTCAAGTCGTCCGCAAAGCCAAGTGTCGTGGAATAAAGCAAATTGTCCTCGGAATTCTTGTATTTAATCCCCGTGACACGCCCATACACGTCCGCTGATATTGATTTTTTCAGAACAGGTTTATCATCGTCCTTGTCATAATATTTTTTTGACTTGACATTTCCAATTTCCGTATAGGAATATTTCGCAAGAAAATAGTCCTCTTCGGTATCACCATTCTTTATCCTTTCCTTTATCCACATCAACTTGCCCTTTTCATCGTAATTACGAAGTCTTTGCCTTTTCTCTTCCCAGGTTGTCCCGTTCCACTGACTAAAGCAAGTCCTGACAGGCTCCTTGGAATCGTTGTACTCGTACTGCAAGCGGACCGCAGGGAAATTTTTCAGTCCGACGTAAATCCACTTGTCGGTATTCATCCCAATGATGTTATACGAAGACATGACAATCTTCGAGGTATTCCCTTTTTCGTCAAACGAAACTACGGCACCAATATCGTTCGGACGAACATTGTCCATCGTATTCAAAATATCGTTTACCAATTCTTGAGGTATTCCATATTGCTGGAGAACCGCGGCGTCTGGCTTGCCATAAATTGTCTTGGAAACATAACGGACGTTCGCCGGGACATCGCCATCAGGATTGTCAAAATCGTTGTCGTCTCCCTTTACAATTCCCAACGCTACCGTTCTACCCATGTCATCGTAAAACATGGCAGAGAACTCCCCCTTTTTCTTCTGCATCGCAGAACGTGTAAACCTCAGCCTTCCAAAAGAATCATACCGATATTCGCTCAAGCCACGATCGTTGCTCTCCGAAGTCGCAATCCTCCCCTGGGCGTCGTAAGTATTTTTCGCCACAAGACGCTCATCGTTTTTCAACTTCGTCTCGACAAGATTGCCATATTTGTCATATTCGTACAAAGAAATTACTGGAACATATCCATTGTAATACCATGACGATTTCAGCAGTCCCCTACTATCACTAATCTGCTGCGTAAACTTACCATCAGATCCTCTAGATACCGTCAACGTATAATTCAAGACATTGGCGAGTTCCATATTTTCCTTGAAAATTTTTTCAATGCGACTTTCATCAAGATGTTCATATGGAATAAACTCTTCATCCGAGGCAACCGGAATGGACCAACTTTTCGCGTTATTTTCACTTTGATAAGCAAGCGAACGTTTAGCGATACCACCCACAGAACTGACCACTCCATTCTGTCCGTTGTAGTTTTCCTGTTCTGTATAGGCAAAACCCAAAGCATCCGGCCGGTCAACGGGATCTTGTCCTCCATAAAATTTATTGGCCAAAGCGATACAATTGAAACATGCCAAATCCACATATTTAAAATCGTTTGACGAGTTCTTATGAACAAAATTCATAGGAACATATGTTGTCTGATTCATGTCATTGCTGTAACTCGTCGAAATCATGTACTTATCCGAGGATATTTTTTCCTGTCTTTGTATTTCTGCTCCAAAAGCATTAAGGATGGAGGCTGTTTCAAACGTTTTCGCATCATCCCCCGATGACGAAAAAGATTCCGTTTTATGAATTTCGGGAACAACCTTAAGATCGCGTTTTGAACAAGATTTGTACCGAATATCTAAAAAAGTAAAGTCTTTGACGGAACCTTTAAATTCAACAATATCATCCGATAATTTTTTGAAATAGACATTGCAGGCAACTTGTACATCATCGCCAACATTGACATTATCAATGCACATTCCTCCATTTTTACTGGCTACATTTATTACATCTATTTCATTCCCGGGAAATACTTTGATTGTGCCCAAAAATTTTTGATCTTTATGCAATTCATAAATTGTAGCATCATCATTATCGTCATAAGAGCCTTTTAACCCAGATATTTCAAAGCGTCCTCCCACGCCATTTTTAATCTTGAGAGTGGCATCTGGACGATTTGTCAAGAACTGAACTGACGGCAACTGGGCCAATCGGTAATTTATTGAAGTTATATAAAAATCAAATTTTTCCGGTACAAAATCCGACGACACACCTGCACGCTGAAATTTTATCGCAGGAGCCTTGATAAATTGAATCTTATTTTCTGTATAAGGCGGCAAGATTCTACCATCTTTGCCCGTTCTGAATTCATTCTTATATGCATTCCACGTATATTCAAAATCGGACTGGAATAAAGTAAAGTTCGGATAATCTTTTGAAAAAGACTTTTCATACGGATATTTCGCATCCAATATTTCATAAAATTCGTTAAAGTACCAACAGTAGAATGGAAGCATGATATTTTCAGATATGCCTTCCGTCTGAATTTCAACTGAAGAAAAGCTTCCGACAACAGGATGTTCTCTTGAATTATCATTGGCGATAACGCCGCCTAATTGAGCGTTATCCCCATCTACAAAAACATGCAAACCCTTCTTGGACTTTTTAAATTGCATATTCTTAGCATCTTCCGTCCGCATCGCTTTTACAACCCATCCAGGACGCAAGTCATTGGGCCCTACCAATTCCATGGCATCAATATTTGAAAAATTCGGCATCGAATGCAATTTATCCCCGTCAAAAAATTTTGCACTAAACCAAGAAGGGCAAATTTTCAACGACTCATACATGTTCCATAGCTGTATTTGCAATTCGCCATCTGGATATATAACATACTGAGCCCTAAAATGCCGACTACCATATATAAAATCCTGATTAATCACCGTCATAAAACGGTCTTGATTTACATCATTTTCATCAAGTTCGTCACCGTCATACGCCTTCCATACAAAAAATTCATTTTCGAAAGAATGATAAAAGCCAAACCAAAGCGTATCCTTCAGTTCATGGTCAGGAATAAAGTATACCCTTCCATTATCGCCAACCCTTAAAGTCTTATAGGTTTCGCCCATAAGTTTTACATGGTGCGTTTCAGGAAGACTTATATCGCTACTTTTAAAACCAGCCTCGGAGGTTTCTGAATAATGAACAGTTTCTCCCCCACTGAAAGTAACCATGCTAGGAAGGCCCAAATAAACGGACGGTTCATCATATCTTGGAGATACGACATTAGCATAAAGAGAACCCACAAAAAATATCGTCAGAAACGCAATAACATCTTTCATTTTACACCTGCCCTATCGAACAACCGCATTAACACCAACCATTATAGATTTCGCCCAAACCGCACCAGACATTTTCGAATTGGGAGCAAGATTCACATAGCCGTTGGGATAAGCGACATAAGCCTCAACATTGGCATTAGTTCCGACGTACATGTATCCAGCACTATTGCCATAAACAAAGCATTTCGACGAACCTCCTCTACTGCGGAACTTAGATCTATCCCCTATGCTGAAATCATCTTTTACCCATATCTGTATTAAGTCGTCATCTGTTTTTAAATCAACGGATGCATCGGGAGCGACATTTATCGATTTTACATAGTAAACACCAGGCTCAAACGTCACAGAAGCGTTTGCATATATGTTTATTTTCTCGTAATATCCGGGATGCAAAACAGCCGACTTATTAGGCCACACGTTAACATTCGTAGACCCATATGAGAAAGAAACTACAGGAACTGCAGGAACATCGACAGTTGTTTCAATATAGTTCGCAATCACAGCACCATGCTGTATTTCCTTGGTTCCTCCTACAAAAAATGTGTTGACATAAGCTCCACTTCCAACAAAGACATTCCCATGAGACATCAATGTTCCCATAATACGGGCACTTGCAGCAACGTCAATCGCACCAGCAATATATTTACCATCATTCATAGTCACCGAATTTGCAATCGAAATGTGTTCTCCACCGACTAACTTATACTCAATCAATGACGCGAACGCCTCTGGAACAGCAGTTTCATGAACAACATTTCCATAACTACCCCTATCATCAATTATAATCGAACTCGATGAAAATACAAGTGACGATGACGAGCTACCATTTTCATCTAATGAACTTGACGATGTTAATGAAATCATTGACGAACTGATGCCTATATCATCGGAACTCGACGAACCATACGTCATTGCAGACGAGCTGCTATTTTCACTTAACGAACTTGACGATGTTATTGAAATCATTGACGAACTAATGCCTATATCATCGGAACTCGACGAACCATACATCATTGCAGACGAGCTGCTATTTTCGTTTAACGAACTTGACGATGTTATTGAAATCATTGACGAGCTGCTATTTTCAGAAATGGAACTTGATAAATCATCGAATATCGCCGAGGAGCTACAGCTTTGAGAATTTGAACTGCTTGAAAGACTTGACGTAAATGACGAACTGGATATTTCAAAGATACCAGACGAATATCCTAGCATTGTAGGTTTCTGATCATCTATAACCACAATATCTACAACTTTTTTATTTCCTTTACGGTCTATAAATGTCAGTTGTGACGAATTAGAAGAAGATACCGAAACAGAACTGCTGGAACTAGCAGCAAAAACGCCGTTAATATTATTGCATAGTTCTTCAGGGACTTCAAAAGAACGATTTACAAAATCATAATCAATACACACATTCTTAGAGAATATGCAACCATTAACAATCATTCGCCAAGCTGAATTGTGTTCAATGCATATAGATTTAGTATTTGAACCATTTTCTGGTGGAAGGATGCCATAAGTAGAATTACTCGGGAAAACAACAACAGAAGAACTTGAATTGTTCATCATCTCGCTAGGATTCATTACTGGGACTCCATCAACGCTTCCAAAAACCGGATAACTGGAATTTCCGTTCGCATCCTTTATAGCTACAGCAAGTCCATCAGTATAATCCTTACAAATAACGAAGTTATATATCAAAATATCACCATTTTTACCCCAAACTTGCAACTGTATTTTATTTTTTCCATCATTCAAAGGAACTATAACAGAAGAAAGATTTCCATCTTTTGATTTATCAAACAAAGCGTCACTGAACCAATTCGATTGCTTTTTCCAATTAAATTCATTGCTATCATTATTTATTACGCTAAAAGCCACAACATCATTCATATTGCTAAATGTTATATCAAATACTATTCTTTCTGTATTTTCAGATACGCTATACTGGTAATTCAATATATATTGTCTAAAATTTTCAAATAAAACATTTTCGTCTTTATTCCCAATCGAAGAAATTGTCAAATCCACGTCATCTATTTTTGAATATTTCATGGGGACAATTTTCCCTTGACGTTTGTCATTCAAGGATTCCTCACTTTCCTTAAACACGACATACGGAATATCATTGTCTATAGCCAAGTCCAAGCTATTTTTCGAACGGCTTATTTTTGCGAAAGCGGGTTTTCCCACAGATTTCCACCTACTTGATTCAAATTTCAGCACAGAAACATAACTGTCATTATCATCATTTTCAAACGCAATATATGGAGCACCACCATTCACTTCCATATCGAAATGGTCACTTTCTTCAAGATAGGCTATAGTACTCGAATTTACAAAGGTATCCAGAATTTCGATAAAATTAAGTTGATTGGAAACGTTTTCCAATTTAAATACTTTTAATGCATACCTTGAATCCTGACGGACTTCATCGTACAATATTGCCATATACATATCCGTTCCATCAGAAGCAAGTTTCACCTTTTTAGCCCCCACCAAATCCTGACCGTTCATTTGCAAAATATCACCGTCAGCAGAACTAAAACCAACCCATCGTTTTGAGCCGCCTTCCTTTTCCAAATGTTTAACCACGACATAATATTCCTCTTCATCATAAGGTTTCATTAAAGAATCTGGAATATCATTTATATCAGCATTCTCATATAAACCATCTGGATCGTCTATAACATATTTTCTCTTTTTCTTCGAAGTAGATTTTCCGATATAGGCAACATAAGGGATGTTACGCGGTCCGACCGCCAAAGAAACGTCATCGACATCAGAACTCAAAACAGTTCCAAAATCAATCCACTTGTTATTCTCCAATTTTTTCACCACCAATGAAGCATCCTTTTTAACCACTTTCCTCTTTTTTTCAACAGGGTTAAGCGAATCACCTTTCGGATACCTTATATCGACTGCAATCTCATCTGTCTTTGTAACAACCGTTTTTTCATATACGACATAAGATTCACTATTGTCTTTATTCGAAGCAATTCTATAAAGACGTGATTTCGTCGAAGACCCCTCAAAATTTCCTTGATTGACTAATTTTTTTTCATTGGAGCTTTGTAACGAAGAAACCGATGCAAAAAGTCCTGTGGCGTTATTTCCATAAATCTTGAAGTAATCTTCGTCATAATCAAGGGCCATAAAATCAGGAAGAACAAACATATATGCCGAATTATTGTTCATCGCACTTGCAATATATTCAACATTTGTATTTTGTTTTTCAGATAAATTTTCCCAATCCGAGCCTTTATAATATGCCCGGTTCAAATCATCGTCTTTTAAATAGAAAAGCCCAGAAACATCCTTACCGGACCAATAAACAGGTCCTGTCCCATTGCCCAAATTTTTACCATAATCTTTCCAGCCAGCCGTTGATTTATTAATAACAACGTGATATGGAGAATCCGTTGTCGATATAGCAATATCTAGAACCATTGACTGGCCAATGAAATCATGTGAAAACTGTTTCGCATTAGCACAACAGTCATCCTTAATATATTGTGGTAATGGGTCCACTCCATTTTCGTACATTCTGTAGTAGACACTTTCATTAACAGATTTTCCGTCTTCAGAAGTTTTCCACGAAACATTCAGCACATCCGTATTATTGGCTACAGTTATTTCAATTGTGCCCGGAACTTCCGTTATAGGAACCTTTAATCCATTCACGACCAATTTTTTAAGAGAAACTTCATCTTTATTAATTTTGCAGCGGCCAGGAATAAATGTATTAAGCGATGTCAAATACACTTCACGTTTGGCATTTTCTCCATACGTTTGAGTAACACGGCCTTGATAATCATAGGTAAAATAGGATCCAACACCATGGTCATTCACTGATGCTATAGGCTTGTTCCATATGGCATCATAGAAATTGACATTGACAATAGCATCTTCAGGAACAAATCTTACATCTTGCAAACGGATGACAGAACCATCCTGAGAAGATAACGAAACGGCAATTGCAGCATTCTTGTCAAATACTTTTCCATCAGTCCATTCGATATATTCCCACTGTCCCGAGCCTTTTAAAGGAAATGATTTGCTTTCCTTCCCATTCAGTTTTAAGACGAGCTTTTTGGAATCATCACTATAGTCAACGCTCTGCACCCATGCCGAAAAACGGTACTTCGCTTTTTTAGCCTTCAAGACATTTCCTGACAATTCATCATCATCCGAAACATATACAGCATAATCCGAAAAACGCCCATAATCAACATCATTCGCATTTGGATCAGTTTTTTCAATTACTCGGCCAACCAATGGCATTGATTTACATTTATCCCAAATTTTTTTGTCCGATGCATCACCTTCACTAGGCATTAGCATTATATCACATGTATTCCCTGGCATCAAAAGAATTTCATTAATTCCAGCATTTTTAACAGAAGCAAGAATTTTTCTAGCCTCGCTATTATCGAATAAAATAGATGATTTCATTCCCAGCTGGTTTTCCGTCTGGGTCGGAATGCCAAGGTGATAGCGAGAATATGATTTAGTTTTTTTCCAGGAATCAAATTCTGTCTTACTCCAGTCAAATTTAAATTTATCATCCCTTATTTTATTTTTTGGCAAATAAGCCCATTCCTCGGACAAGCGCATCTTTCCAGCAATTTCCTTATATTTATTAGCATATCCCGAAACAACTTTACCATTTTTACAATCAGGCACACATTGATATACAGCAGCTTTTTCCACAAGACGGTGGTCTTTTTTTAAATCGCTATAATCATCGATTTCAATAGCATAGACATTTACCGATTCCGAAATATTTTTTCCCGTATTCATGTCTTTTACGGTAACAGATTTCACCATGTCATTAAGATCATTTACATCGTACTTGTAATACTCCGTTGTCTTGATATTCCTATTGACCGAGGATACCTCGACCAACCTATCCGTGTAAATAAAACCAGGCCACGATTCATTCTTGCCTCGATAACGTTCATATTTACGTTCCACCAAATACAAGGGAACCGCACCACCATTCACATCATTTCGGTAATAACTTTCTCTACAAATTTGTCCTTTGGCTACACCAGCCAATTTACCGCCTTCATCACAAAGTTCTTTTTTGATTCGTCCCGCATTATCCGGCAAATTTATATAGATACCCTTTATAAGAGGTGATTTCGTAACGTAATCATAAACCGGATAACCATTTGGCATTTCATTGTCATAATCATAGGAATACGTAATCTTCTTATCCGTAACCGGATCTTCCACTATTTTTTCCTTTAAAACAAAACCGATAACACCCGAAGTGAAAGAATCACGTTTCTTATAGATAATCCAGCTATTCGATTCAATTTCAGCGACCAAAAAATCGCCATTCAAGGAGCGAATATTACTAAATCGATCTTGATCAATCCCATTGAAGAATGGAAAATCCGTCCAATTTTCACTATTCCATTCTTTTCCATTATATGTAGATGACTGATATCGTTCCTTAGCCACATACCAATTGGAGCCGGCATATATATTATTCCTTTTTTCATCAAGACGCGACGCCCTATAAACATCTTTCCACTTCCATTCTTTTTTTTCTTTATAAAAAACACCATAATTTCGCTGCGGTCTTATGTAGTTATACCACCCTCTTTTTATATAAGGCATACGAACAACAAAGAAATTATACCCACCAAAAGCATCCCACTCCGCTTCCGTTCTCGGATCATAATCCTGATTGACCATGTTACGGGCATCTAGTCCAGGTGGTATAGACCATTTTTCCCCATCATATGAGAAAAGAGACAAATCATCATTGTCATTGTGTCGAAGGACAAAATAATCCTCCCCCATCGCCATAATATCTACATACCCCTGCCAGCCATTAAGTTCCTTAATCGATACGCAATGCCAATCCGGTTTATCCTCATTTTCAAAAAAATGACACGCCTTTGCAAACTGGCCAATCCAATCTGAATCCTCGCTTCCAGAAACCAAAATATTGTCATCCATAAAACCGTAATGGTTGTCATCGTCCAAATTAAAATCTTTATAAGCTTCTCCACCGACAGATTTATCGGGACGAAACGACCATATCTTCAAATGTCCACTATTGTAAGGGGAATTATCCTTGAAAAAGATTCCAAAATGATTTTTTGATGTAAACATAGCCGTATGTTTTCTGTCATCGTCATCGCTATCTGCCTCTCGATCAAGGAACTTTGCATCTGAGCCACCATTCCATATATTCCAAGGCATCGTCAAAGTAATCCAATCACCAGTATTTCTTGCTTTAAGGATATAACCAGGTCCGACCTCGATAAATTCAGCATTACCACTTTTTTTAATTTCTTTTTTATTCTCCCAAAAACGTCCATTCCACACATAAGGCATAAAGCAATCAGAAACATCATTAACATAGACAAACCAGTTTTTATCACCTGCAATAAATTGACCTTCATTATAATACGTTGCTAGATTAGTTTTCCCTTCATAATCCTCATTAAGATTTTGTATCAACTTCCAACTGCCGTTTATACGGTGATACACCTGGACTTTTTTCAATTTATTATTCAAACCGACAACATACACAGTTCCGTCATCCAAGTTACCCATACCTATGTTTGTAAGTGGCAAAATATCATAATGAACACCACTTTTATCATTTTGCTTTATCAAATCTTGTTCTTCATAGATATACTTAACAGTACCGCAATTATTACTCTTTACAGAACGAAGAGCGCCTAGATTCAACGGAAGGTCCGTTTTCTCATCGAAATCACTTTCATAATACGAATAAACTTCCTTTTGTATTTCACCTTTCTCTGAAGATTCTACAACTGCAGTCAACAAGCGCTTGACATATTCCGAATTGTCATCAACAGCTTTGTTATTACTGGTTTTCTTTTGCTTGTAAAATTCAACATTCAGGGGCTTATAGCAAAAATCAATATTTTTGATTGTCGTCAGTTTCTTTGCCCCCGTCTTATCAGAAATTTCCTTTTGGACAACAATTCTGGACAAGTAACGTCTATCTATAGGATCGATATAAGCATCAGGATTAGACTCGTCTTTTTCAACATTGCCCTTGACATCCAAAAATTCATTAACATAATCTTTTTGCTTCGTTTCAAAAAGAATAGATTCTCCTTGAGATGACCTTATTGATTTCAAATAGCACTCTTTCGTATAAGCATGGTCTGTAAGAATATTTTCTCCATAAACCATTGAATGGTATATTTTTGTCGACAACATATCATTAGGATCACGTAAATATTCAGGCAAATATTTACGTTTACGGACCTTTTCTACAAACTGTTCATATTCATATTCTAAATAATTCCCATCATAATCTTCTATCCTTTTTAAATTCCAAGCATTCGGGAATAATTCGTCTTTTCCATTATCGACAACACCAATAATTCCGACCGAATGAGGATTTGCCAAAGTATATTCTGTAGCATTTCTTTCTTGAAATTCTGCGCTATGGTAATCCCCATCGCCATAGTCATATTGATTGCCCGCATCATCGTAAACACGCCAACCAACTATAACCTTGTATTTATTACTCCCAAATGAAACTTCCTTAATATTAGGTTCAACAGTCCAATAAGGCAATGATTCAATCCACCATTTGTCGGAATCGTCGCTGTTTTTTCCACTCTTTAAAATTTTGTACTTCACGCCGCTAGACGTAACAAGATAATAGGAATCGTCACCTAGCCACATCGTTCCCGAATTGTCAGAAACTATTTTTGCATGTCCCAACGACCATCCCAATCCAACCCAACTTGTCGGCGCTATATCGTTCTTGTTCATGACGACTTCGCCAACATTTCCAAGATAATTCAATTCAACAGCTGCCGAAACATTCCCTGATGTTAACGTCACAAGTTTTCTATTCAACGCCGATGTTCCTGAAAAAAGATTCACTCCTTCTTCAGCTTCTGTCGAATATTTATTGAAAATTTGCCCTTGCTCTACACTCTGTGCAAAAACAGCGGTATTGAACAGGCATATAAAACATATAAACAAAAATATTCTAGACAAAATCAGCCTCTTGTTTTAATAAAAATAATTTACTATTTCAATAAACCACCAGAAAAATGTTTTTTTTATTACATTATGTATAAATTTGTAAAAATCGCATTTATTATCAAAAAACAAACATTTGTTTATAATATTTTACTTTCAAAACCTGTTTTCTAAATTTATTTTACAGAATTTCGATACCGAATTTTTGATTCGATTTTCAATTCTCACCCTAAAAAGCGGTTCCAACATTCCCGAGTAAAATGTCACGTTCATCTCCAAATAAAAAACATCGACTAGATTGCCAAGTCGAATGCAACGGCTCATATACAATCCATTTTGCCCAAAGGTTCCTGGCAGATAACCATGACGGGAAATCACACAAATCCATCAAATCGATGTCTCTAACACGGTCAACCGGAGCAAAGACTTTGCTATATTTACCCCAACATTTTGGTAACTTTTTATTTCGAAAGGACAATTTCAAGTCTTTAGAGACGCATTCGCTAAAGGCAAATTGAATGTTACAAACTTTATGAAACGCACATTACACTCTGGCGAGATTCCCTATTACATCGCGGTATTTTTTAGTTCTTTTACAC
>JAEEGL015226310.1_pt1 | contig 12125 bp, 7 predicted proteins | sample 9134231 | NCBI WGS metagenome assembly JAEEGL01 (sample SAMN16246548, study PRJNA631951) | gut metagenome | biome: gut microbiome; feature: rumen; material: fiber-attached | host: Bos | place: Iran: Karaj | collected 2018-10
GTTCCCGTCCTCGGAATTGCTGATTGGGTACTGGTGGAAGAAGTTGGTCATTTCGGAATCGCACTCGACCTTGACAAACCTAGCCCTGAGCGTGCCTTCTGGAATGTTGACGACCAGCCTGCCAGTCGTCTCATCGACGGTCGCCGAACCGTCCACGCAGTAGCGCAACTCGTACCCATCATCCATGCCATCGGACACGTACACGACGTTGGCGATAGACCTCCAGCAACTGAAACCGTCTGGCTTCGCGAACACCCTGTAGTTCGTCCTGTACTCCGTATGAGGCGCAACGACGACCTTGGTGATGTACGGGTTAGGCGAGAACTCGGCGTCGTAATCGTAGGTCATGATTCCGTCGCTCGGATTCTCGTCATCCCCCTCCTGATACCTCCAGTCGCGTTGCCACTTGCACAGCGGCGCACGCAACAGGTCGGCGCAGAACGACTGGAACGACGTGTTGTACGTGTCGTACACCCACATGCCTCCGCCTTCGCCCATGAGCGTGAAAGGCGAATACCCATCCGCGCTGTTCGTCGTGTCGAAGACCCTGTTTTGCTTCGGCTGGTAGGAGCCGACAGAAAGGCCGAGAGACGAATAGCAGGCATCCTCGCAGGCCGTGATTTCAATCGGGTCATCGGACGTGACAATGGCTTTGAACCTCGACACTCTCTCGACGGTCGCGCCGCCGAACATGGTCTGAAGCTTCGAGAGAAGCGCGTCCGTCATGCCGTAGTACGTGGCAGGCTCGATGGAGCCGACCACCGCCTGCCCGCTGACGACCAAGCTGTACTCGCAGTTCGACGAATCGAACACGACTACAGGAGCGACCTTTATCAGAATCTCGGTCTGCTTCCCAGCAAGCTCGTACTGCTCACAGTCTGGGTCGACCGTCGGCCTGTGCGTCAGGTCGCCGTCAAGCTCTGGATACGTGTCCGTGTCGGTCAGCAGGTACGAGCCGTCCGACTGGACATCGGCGCGGGTGTTCTGCAACTTAATGTCCTCGTCAAGCTCCTCCAGCTTGCCTTCCGCCAGCGTCTCGTAGAACTCCCATCCCCTGATTTCCTGAAGCGTACAACCAGCATCGCACGAGAACGTCCTGTCTATCCTCTTGTCGTACATGGCCTTGACAATGTCTGTCACGTCCATGCAACGCGACACCTGACCAATCTGGCCTGATTCGCCTCCGCCGCTGTAATGGCTGATTCCGATGTTGGACGCGCCCTCCGCCGAATCGCCGTCCTGAAACACGACTGGGGCATCCCACTTGCCTCCGTTGGTCTTCCTCTCGACGGCATACTCGTCATAGACGTAGCCGCGTGTGTTCGCCCACGACATGTCGAAGTATCCAGTGATTTCCTGACTCTGGCGCGGCATCTGGTTCATGTACAGGTCGGCGTCGGCCTGCCTGAACATGTACGACTTCGTGTTCTCGATTGTGCCATCGGACGCCTTGAACTCGACCGTCGCCATGTGGTTCTGGATGGTCTTCTCAATCTGCTCGGTCGAATCCGTCTTCCACACCACGGAATCGGGATACTTGATGACCAGCATGTTGTTCTCGTCCACCACGACGTACTGGTACTTCTGACCGCGCTTGCCCTCCGTGTTGGAGAGGTTGCGGATTTCAAAGCCAGCGGTCTCGCCGAACGAATCCGCCGTGTACCCGTATCCGATGATGTCGTCGCTGTCGTATGCGCTTACGGAGACCTTCACCGTGCCGACATGTCTGTGGAACCTCTTGTCGTAGAGGCTTGGTATGTTCGTCATCATGTTCCCCACGTTGTTGTCGTAGTAAAGCTCCGTGTCGTCCTCAATCAGGTGGCTTTCGCGACCCCACAGCCTGTAGGCCGACTCGTCCTGATAGGCGATGTCTTCCGAGGCGTAGTAAATCGTCTCTGGATGCGGGTCGACGAAATTGCCGTCCTCATCGAAATACTGGTCGTTGGGATAGCCAGCCGTCCCGTGGAGGTGGCGTGTCATGCCGTCCCCGTAATGCTCCTTCGGCAAAGCGTGGTAGTGGCAGTACATGACAGGGCCTCCCGTCCAGCTTCGACCGATAGGGTCTTTGGACGGGTCGACGCCGCTGGGGCTGATAATGACGTAAGCCTTTACAATCTCCTTGTCCAGCGGGACTACGCCGTATATCGACAAGGCGCACTTGGCGACAGTCCTGTTGCCGCACGTGTACTCGCCTCCAGAACCGCCTTCCATGCGACCGTTGCCGTACTTGCCGCCGTCGTCCAGATGATACCAGCCGCCTTTGTTCTCCGTGCAACGCCCCCCGAGGACGCCCTTGAGCATCCACCATGTATAACCTGACGGGAAATATTCCTTTACGTTGCCGTACACCAAGTCGCCAGAGAAGTACGTCTGGTACGTGTCGCGCCCGTCGTCCGTGGATGCGAGCACCTGCGGGGAAATCACGGAACGCCGTCCCTCCCAGATGACAGGCTGGTCTTGGATTTCGCGCTGGTCGTATGACGCACGGTACGTCGGGTAGTCCCTAGCATACGAGTAGTCGTTCAGGACGTATGCGTATATCGGCTCGATTCCGTTGCGGAAGACGCGCATCTGCTCGTAGGACACGAGTTTCAACGCATCGTTCGGGGAATTCGTGTACGGCGCGATTACGCCCTCGTCCTCCTCCCCAGCATCGGACTTGCCGTAGAACTCTGGCAACATGTGGCGCGGGGAGACTGGGTTGTACATGCCGTCCACGGACGTGTCCTCGTCTGGCCTCCAATTGATGAAGCTCTTGCCGTAGCGCATGGTCGTCACCGTGTCAAGCTCCGCACCAGCAGGGACTTTGATGAACTCCCCCGTCGCCTCTGGGTAGCCCAGCGTCATTTCGGAAGTCGCCGACATCTTGTTGAACTTGTACGCGCCGCCGTCGCCTTCCTTGTTGGATTCTCCGAGGCGGTGCAGTATCTGCCGTCTTATCCCGTTCGTTATTTGAGCCTGATGACGCCAGAAATAGGCGTCCGTCTTCAGGGATGTACCAGGCGGACACCACACGTCGGCGTTGCCTATCGCATAGATTTTGAAGAACTTGCGGATGACAGGGGCATACCCCAGCGTCGCGTCCCACTCGTCCCCAGCGTCCATTCCAGCACCGTCGTGGCCTGTTATGATTTCGTAGTTGGCTCCGCACCACGGGCATTTCTGCTCGTCCTTCCACAGCAACGTCTCCCCATCCTGACCAAGCGCGATGCTCGTGTCGATGTGGTACTTGTAAGGGATGTAGTAGTCGCAGTTCGGGCAGTGCAACGCATGCCTCATCGTCGGCAACAGGTACGGGTTGTTGATGATTGGCGAAGCCACGTAGTCGTCGTCGGTCTCTGGGTCTTGGAAACGCGGCCTGCCCTGCTCCCTGAACTTCCTGACCACCAAGTCATACGGGTCGTTCGAGTACACGGCGCAGTTCGTCACCTTCGGCTGTGTCTGCTTCCCAGTCTCGCCGTCTATCTCCGTGTTGCTTTTCTTGAACGATATGCAGACACCCGCGCCGCCGTCGCTCTCCCTGTCCTCGTCGTTGGCTATCGGCTCGTCGATTCCAATGCCCCTCTCGTCCGTGATGTACTCGCCAGACTGGTCAATCCAGTAGCCATTCTTGTTCACGGGCTGTGGAATCGGGGAGTAGTCCTGTCCTTGGACATAGTCGCCCATGCCCTGCCCCTCGCGGGACACGTCGGAAACAATGTCCTGCATGAACTCGCCGCCAATCTTGGAGTAGTCCTTGTACTCTGGATGCCAGCCGCCTATGAATTTCTCCTCGTTGTCCACGAGCACGCTGTTCCCTGTCGGGGTGGCGATTGTCTCGGCCTTGCAGAACCAGTACCCGTTCTCATCCACATGCTGTCTCAGGTTGTCTGGCACGCCTTCCTTGACGGAGAGCGTGTTGCCAGCGTTGTCAAGCGGCTGGAACCAGTAGAATCCCTCCGTCGCCGTGTAGACTCGGCACTCCTTCTCCTCATTGTTCGGCATTTGGAGCGTGGTGACGGCCTTGACCGTCCTGAACTCGCCGAACAGGATGTACCCCTCTGGAAGACCAGTCGCGGATGACGAAGACCCAGCGGAGCCAGACGAGGACGAGGAAAGCTCTGGCACGCTCGCCAGCAACGCCGCGCCGCACCAAGACGGGCTGTAGTCTATGTTCACGGAGACTGGTTCGCCTCCGTTGTCGAACCTCACCGCCAGCAAGGCCACTTCGTCCGTTCTCTGGCAGACGGCGTATGACGGGAAGACGCGCCATTCCAGCCCGCCAATCGTCGCGCTCGTGTATGCGTCCTGATTGGCGAAGTATTCGCCCGCCTCAAAATCCCAGATGTAGTACGCGCCCGCCAAGTTGTACTGCGCCATGAGTTGCGTCACCCTGTTCGATATTCCGTTGGCGCAGTTGGCGAACTCGATTGCCCGTTTCGGCGGGCAGTTGTACGGGCATCCCTCGATGCCGTTCACCTTCTCCTTGAAATACCTGCAACCGTCCTCGCCTCCAGCCCTCTCCGAGTAGACGAAGCCCTGCGTGTGCGCCTGACCAGAAATCTCGTTGCAGTGCTTGTGCGACGCGCAGTGCATGACCGACGCGAACAGCCTGTGGAACGAAAGCGTGTTGATGTCGTCGTATGCGTTCGTGTCGCCGCCTGAAAACGGATTCGCATTCTCCTTGGAATCAAAGACATACCTGCCCGTGCCTGGGACTATCTGCACGCCTTTCCCGAATTCGTTGTAGTCCTTCTTGTTGAGTTGCGCCTTGGCGTCCGACCCCATGACTGGCTCCAGCCTGACGAGGTACGTCACCGTGACATCGCCCCTCTTTCCGAGATTGGAGTAATACTGGGCAATCTTGTCCGTCTGGGAGCCTATCATGGCGGCGGTAGCCCCAGCACCGACCAGAGCACCTCCCACGCCCCCGACGACGCCCAGCATCATGCCAGTCGCCACGGAATTGGAAAGCTCCAATGACATCTGGTCTACCGCGATTTTCTTGTCCTGATACGCCGCAATCTGCGGATGCCTGCGCTGGGCGACGTATCCTCCGCAAGCAGACCCAGAGCCTCCGTAGGAACCCGCGTTCTGGCACGCCTGCGCATCGAAAAACCTCCTGTACTGCGTGTCCCCGTTCCTCATGCGCTTGCAGTAGAATCTCCCGTTGAGGCCGATGAGGTTCGCGCACCCCCCGTGGCAGTATTCGCCATAGGATTCGTCTGGCATGATTTTCCTAGTCGGCTTCAGCAATTTGTCCTCGCCGCGTTCCGTGACATACGGCATGGCGATGGCGGTCGGAGTGCCGCCAGAGTATTCGATGTAGTCTGGATAGGTCACGCCGTCCACCGTCACGTCGTGGTTCATGAAAACCATGTCCGTGTAAATGTACGCCTGATTCCCATTCCATTCAATCTTCCCGTCATACGGGGCTTCCACCGTCGTGCCGACCACGGCATCGTACACGGCCTTCATCCGCGTCACCATGCTCTTTGGGTCGAACCAGTCCTTCGGCGCGGTCATGTCCAGCGTATGCGGCGGGACGTTCCCGTGCTCGCCCCACTTGACGCATTGCACAGGTATCCTAGCCCTGTACAGTTTCAGCCCATTGTCGATGGCTGAGAGATACACGTTGTCCTTGTTCATGTTCTCCAGCTTGATTGAGTCCCCGACTTCATCGGCAGTCCATGTCGTCAGGTCGCTCCAATTCGTGACCTGCCTGTGGCTCCTGACCAGATGCCTGTCGCCTTCCTCCCCCACCTTGTTCCAGTCGTGGCACTCGGAAGCGTACTTGCCATTATACTGCGTGCTGTCCTCAATCTCCAAATCCGCATTCACGAGAGCCAGCGTCATCGGGTCGTACAATGGAGGCTCCACGACGTACTCATCTGGTATCGTCATGGCGCACTTCTCCTTGTCGCCGCCAATCCCCTTGAACACATACTCCGTGAACATCCAAGGATTGTCGACATTCGGGAACAATACGCATTCCGCGTTGGTGTCGGACACACGACCGAAACGGTAGTCGTACTGGAACTTGTCAATCCACGCATTCCACCTGCTGAATTTCAACGCCTCATGCTCGGTCTCATACGCCGTGATGTCGTAGATGTTCTCCACAGTCCCTCCTGGGCCTATCACGTTCCTCGACATCCTGTCGTACTCGAACCCAGAACCGTCCGCCCAGCACGTGTACCCCGCCGCGTACAGTTCCTCTTGGATGTTGCGCTCCGACAGGGTTGCTGGATGCTCGTAGTCGTAGATGAGACCCTGCGTGTACTTCGCCGTGTAGTCGGCGGTGTACCCCTCAAGCTTCAATTGCTCGCCGCTGATGGCGTTGTGGTTCGTGTTGTCGGCGAAATCAGTCCACCTGACAATCCCCTCGACCTTCTCCCTGCCCGCCTTGAAGAAAGGGCAGTGGCAACCGTTCAGCCTGCAGTATTCGGAGCATGCTGGCTTGTGGAAGTCATGCTCCCCTATTTGTGTCTTTATGTATCCCATGTCAAGTCGTCCGTAAAAAATGAAGAATCTGACAAACAATTATACTTCCCCACTTGCAATTCTCCGAAACAGATGCATATTACATAAAAAAGCAAACCAAAAAAAACGTCCAAAGGAGCGAACATGCTGGAATTCATTTCAAAACTGTTTTCACGGTCTTCCAAGAAGAAAGAACCCGCGCAGGAGACACCTGCCGTCGTGCAACAGCAGGCGGAGGAAAAGCCGAAAGAGGAGGAACCCTACGAATTCGACCTGAACCGCCTGTGCGAGAAAATCGACAGCACCGCGAAGACCGAAGAGGAAAGGAAGATGGAGGCCGAGGAAGCGAGGGTGAACCATATCAAGTCGCTCGCGCAGGAATTCCTGACTCGGTGGAACCTGTTCTACGCAAATCACAAAAACGACATCCATGATTTGCTTGAAATCGCCGACCATCTCGAAAAATCAAAGTTGATACTCGTAAGGGACAGCAACAGCATCTCTTCCGACACAGGCAAACTGACCATCAGCCTGCGTCTGACACACACATGCGCACAACATTACACATACGTAAACATTCGTTTCAATGAAGACTCTAAATATTCACTGCGCTTTATGTTCGATAATGATAAAAAATCCAAAACCACCTGCAAAGTCCATTACCTTGGGACAATACTGAACGACCTATATACCGCAGACGAGGACGTGGAATCCTATTTCAATCGCACGGAATTCCTTTCCAATCCATACAATAGGGAAGGGACGCCGAGTTGCGAGGCGTATGTAAAGCTCATCAAATGTATCGAAAATGAATTCGATGCACTAAAGAAAAAGCTCTGTAAAACAGTTGAAGAGGCAGTGGAACTACATCAGTAGAGTAATGCAACAACAAGTCATACAACATCCACACCATTTTATATACTAAACACTTCTTTGGGCACGAAATCCCGAATTTTTTGGCATTCTACCGACTTGAACCGCTTGACTTCCCAGCGACTTGGTTCATATTAACACAAATAACCATTGTCAGCAAAACCAAAGAGGATGCACCATGTTCAACCAAGACGAACTGAAAAAAATCATCGCGAAGTTCGCGGATGCTGAAGCCGAGAAAAAACGGCTGGAGAAAGAAGCCAACAAGGAATTGTATGACCAGACAAAGGAAAACGTCCTCAAATTGAAGCAGGACTTCTACGGCGTCTGGCATGCTTTCGTGGAAAAGCACAAGGACGAATTCGCTGGAATCATGGAGATTTCGAAAGGCGTCCATGAATACATTGACTCAGGCTTTGACTACAGTTTCAACATCACACGCGATGACAAGCTAAAACCGAATTTGCTGGCCTGCACGATAACAAAAAACCTTGGCAAGAAATACGGCATGGTGTATGATGTGTATGACATGAACTTGTTCACGAACGTATTGGACAAGAATCTCAGACAAAGGCTGTATAATGCAATGGAACGGGTGTCGAGCATGGAACAAGGCGATTATTTCATCGTCGACGGCGTTGACGGTTGTATTATGTTCCCAATAATAAACACAAAGAGCAACCTGCTGATTCTTAGCGGGGAATTCTACTCTGTTGATATATACCTTAATTCAATTGATACTGAGAAATATGACTACGACCTAATATGTCATGAAGGTATAGTCGAGAGACTTCTGGCTCTTGCCTCTTCGCTTTCGGACACATTCGAGGAATACAAGAATGCGCTGGATAAACGAATCAGAAATGAAGAAGAGAAATTCGACAAGGAAAGAACAGAAAAAGAAAAACGCAAGAAGCTGATGGAAAAGAAAAACGAGGCCAAGCGGCTGGAAGACGAATTGAAGAAGACACAGGAAGAAATCCTGCAAATGGAAAACAGCACCATAGAACAAGGCGAATAGAAAAACCCCTTGCGGCAAAAAGGGCACTGATTTTTCAATCCGTGCCTTTCGTGTTTCAGATGACCGTCAGATTACGGCTGTTCGGTCTCGCTGGAGGATTCAGGCTCATCGCTGGGTTGAGGTTCGTCCGAAGGCTGAGGCTCTTCGCTGGAGGATTCAGGCTGAGGTTCTTCACTGCTCTGTTCAGGCTCGGTGGAAGACTGCTCCTCACCGCCCTGCTCAGGTTCAGTGGAAGACTGCTCTTCGCCACCCTGTTCCGAAGACTGCTCTTCGCCGCTGGATTCGCTGGATTCCTCGGCGGCGCGGGTGTCCGCGTAGTCGTTCAACGTCTGGAAGCGGCGTTTGTCCGTGGCCTCGAACAGAGCGTCACAGAATTCCTTCTCTTCCTGCGTGCAGAACTGGACTTTCAGCGAGCGACCAATCTTCTGCACCATCTTGGCGAGGGATTCGTCGTTCTGTTTTTCAAGGAACGTCCAAGCCAGCTTGCGCTGGGTCTCGGCCTGCGCCTCTTCGTCGCCCTGACCTTCGTTCTCGCCAGTCTGCTCGCCCTCGGAAGCGGAGCTTTCAACTTCCTCGTCAACGAACTCGTTGGCAGGCGGGTTGCCAGCCTTGATGTTGATGTACGGGATATAGCCTGGACGTGTCTCAGCCATCTTCACGATGAACTCGATGATGGCGGCACGCTCGTCAGCCGTGAGGTAGCGGTACTTCCAAGAACGACCAAGCAGATACACGTCGCGGGAATACTGCCAGCAGTTCACGGGTTTCGGGGCTTCCTCTTCCTCAGTGGCCTGCTCTTCGCCGCCTTCCTCGTTTCCGCCCTCGTTTTCGCCGTCTTCTTCACCAGCGTTCTCGCCGCCCTCGGAAGACTGCTCTTCGCCGCCCTGCTCAGAGGACTGCTCGCCAGCGTTGTCGGAGGATTCCGCAGGCTCGGTCGGTTCTGTGTTCTGGTTGTCATCGCCCTGAGCAGGATTCTCTTCAGGGTTCTGGGTAGGGTTCTGGTCGTCATTGTTGACGGTCGGTTCGGTGTTCTGGTCGTCTGGATTGATGTTCTGTCCTTCTTCACTCATGGTAAAATCTCCTTTTTAGTTGCTTTGCCATTCGAGGCGAACTAAAAGCCTCAGCGTGAGCATCGGAATCGGTCTGATACCACGCCAACCGTTTTAGGCGTTCGGTCTATATTTTGAAATCCATATAAATGGAAAATCAATTGCCTGCGTCTGTCTAGCTTTCCTTGTTGTCGAAATGCAACAGGCTTTCCTGAATCTTGTTCACTTCAGCCTCCACCCTGTCATTGGCTGTCATATACGCCTCGTTCTGCGCATCCAGTTCTCCCATGCCTTTGGCTACAAGGGCTTGGTAATGCTCGTAGGCATCCTTGTAAACCTCATCTGTTGCCTCGACGTAGAGATGCAAGGAAGCATTGATGAAATCCATAGATTCAACGCCGCCAAGAAAAGTGACGACCTGCGAAGATGCAATGCCATCAACGGCCTTTTCAATCATCTTGAGAAGATTGTCCAGCCCATTCTTCACTGAACCAAGATTGATTTTCACTTGTTCCAATGACTGCAAGCCGCTCATAAGTTCATGGAGGTCTATATTGCCGAACCCTCTGATTTCGATATGGTCTGACAATTCATTGCCGTTGCCCTCGTCCAACTCCATCCATTTCTTCTTGTTGGGCATCCATTCATCCGCCACAATGCTCTTGGCGATTCTGACGAATTTCTCGTTCTTCTCAATATCCATGTTCATCTCCTAAAAACCTGATTCCTTCTGAAAGCCTAGCGATATGAGATTGTTTTCAATCAATGCCTGCGGCGACTTGCGGTTGGCGTTGTGCGTCCCGTCGAACGTGAGCTTGACGGATTCGCTCCCATCGGTGTAGACCCTCGCGCAGGAATGGTCGATTCCGTAGAACCTGCCCTTGCAGTGGTCGTCGATATAGCTGACAAGCTCGACCCATTCGGGCTTGTTGCCGAACTGCTTCCACCCGTCCTTCGGAATGTTGATGACTACGCAGTCCTTGCTGAACCTGTATGTCTTCTCCTGACGGGCAATCATCTGCCTCGCCAGATTGAGCACGACCTGCTTTGCGATTCTCGTCGTCTTGTCCATTGTCATTCTCCGTCATTCAATCTCAACCGTGAGAATCTTGTCGAGGTCGTCCCTCAGATACTGGTTGAACAGCCTCACGATGTTGTCCACGCACCCGTCTATCTTCTTGTCGCTCACGCCGATTGTGATATGGAACTCATGCTCCCCGTACATGAGTGCTGGGAATCCGAGGTCTTCCCTCAGATGCTCCAGAGCCTCGCACCACACGCACAGGATGATGCACGCATTGACCTCGCCCCAGCTTTCTGGGTTGACGACGCGCAGGTGCGTCGGCGTGAACTTGCACCACTTGCCTTCGTACCAGAAATCCTCTGGAATCCTCTGCGCCTCCTTCCTGTCGAAGGCCGACACATGAGCCTCGTAGTCTGGGTACTTGAAGCCCATCATGTCCAGTCCGAGAAGCTCGAAGCATCTCCTGCGTATCCTGTCGTCCACGATGAGCTTGCCCCATTCGTGGTTCGGCTCCCTGTCTATTGTAAGTTGTCCTTCCAGCGTCCTCATGCTTCCTGCCTATGGTTTCGATTATTTTTTATTCATAGTCGAGATATAAGCAAATCCTTCTCACGACCTCATCGACGGTAATCATGTCAAGGCATTTCGGAATGGTCTGACCGCTGGGCGTCACAATCGGGCTGAAGCAGAGGGAGTTGTTCTGACCGCTTCCGTCGTTCAGCTTCTCAATCCTGCTTCTCCAGCACGCCCCTTTCTTGGAGCACGGGAGAATCCCGCAGTTGTGGATGTACTGGTGGCACGTGTACTGCTCCCATACGGCTGGCTCCCTAGACCCCGCTATCACCACGCACGGGCGGTGCTCGTTGAAATGACCGCACCACTGCATCGTGGAAAGGTGCATCGGGTAGCTGACGGGCGTAAGCACGCCGTCCGCCTTGTACATCAGGCTCAGGAACTGCCTGTGGTTCGTCTTGCCGAGGAGGTTCACGACATTGTTCAGCGGCCTGTGATTGTGGTTCGACGCGCCAATCTGAACCCACTTTATCCTGTCAGCCGTCCTGTCGACGACTTCCTGAAAACGTGCGAACTCCCACATCTTGCAGGTGAAGTCCGACTTGCACCCAGCGTCGATGAGCCACAATTTCTTTCCGCCCTTGTCGCCGATGATGTTGGCTATGTACGGGTCGTTCTTCTCGGCCTCGCTCAGATGCACATCGACGCAGAATTCTCCAGACGGAATCTTGACTCCAAGCTGGTCTTCGAAATACTTCCTGAACCCGTGGATGAAATGGTACGCCCCCTGAGTGGAGAGATTGATGAGGGGATAGTGCATGTCCAGTATCCTTTCCGCGTTCTGCTGAGTCACGCTTCGGTCAAGATAGGGGTTGTTGTTCCAAAGCTCATTGCAGGAGGTCTGGCAATTGATGAGGAATTCTGGATTCGACCGTTTCAAGTCCCTGACTGCGGCGGTGAGCATGAGTATGTCGCCTGGGGACTGGTGCTGTTTCAGAAACAATTTCATTCGCTGACTTCCTCCTCATCCTCCTCGACTTCCACCGTGTCCGAAATCTCGCACCCGTGGAACCCAATCAACTGCGACCCGCATTTCGGGCAACGCTCCATGTCGCAACCAGCGTGATGGTACTCCCCGCGCACCACGCCGCAGTCATGGCATACCTCAATGTCGTCTGGCAAC
>JAEEGL016035597.1_pt1 | contig 12125 bp, 9 predicted proteins | sample 9134231 | NCBI WGS metagenome assembly JAEEGL01 (sample SAMN16246548, study PRJNA631951) | gut metagenome | biome: gut microbiome; feature: rumen; material: fiber-attached | host: Bos | place: Iran: Karaj | collected 2018-10
CACAGCCGCAAAGACATCAACTACAACAAGCACACCGAGCAAGAACACTGCGTCCACAGCATCCTCAACAACGGATGCCGCAGCAAAGGCCCGCCAGCAGAAACTTGACCAGGCCCGTAAGTATATTGATGACGGAAAATATGCACAGGCAATTACTGTGCTGAACGGACTCCTCAAGACAGATCCGAACGATGCGGACGCAAAGGCATTGTTGAAGGAAGCCCAGGACAAGAAAGCCGCCGCCGATGCCGCCGCAGCAGAAAAGGCCCGTCAGCAGAAGCTCGATCAGGCCCGCAATTATATTGATACAGGAAAGTATGCTCAGGCAACAACTATTTTGAACGGTCTTTTGAAGACAGATCCGAATGATGAGGAAGCCAAGTCCCTGTTAAAGGAAATTGAGGCAAAAAAGAAGGCTGCCGAAGATGCTGCAGCAAAAGCCAAGTCAGAGGCAGATGCCAAAGCCGCACAGGCTAAAAAGGATGCGGACGCTAAAGCTGCACAGGCAAAGAAAGACGCTGAGGCCAAGGCTGCTCAAGCAAAGAAAGATGCCGAGGATAAAGCCGCAAAGGATGCCGCTGATGCAAGGGCAAAGGCTGTTGCGGAGGCAAGAAGTCTTATTGACCAAGGAAAGTACGCTCAGGCAATCACGCTCTTGAATTCCTTGCTCAAGACCTATCCGAACGATACTGAAATCAAGAACCTTCTTAACGAAGCTCAGAAGAAGAAGGCTGCCGCAGATGCTAATTCCGAGGTTGATGCCCGTCAGAAGAGAATCGATCAGGCCAAGGCTTACATTGCGGAAAAGAAATATGCAAATGCCACCAACATCCTGAACGCACTTTTGAAAGCGGATCCGAATGATAAGGAAGCCCAGGCACTCCTTGATCAGATAAAGGAATTGCAGAAGAAGGAAGAGCAGGAGGCCATTGATGAGGCTGCGAGGGCACGTGACCAGAAGCTGCAGCAGGCCAAGGAATACATGGAGCAGGGTAAGTACAGCCTTGCAATTTCCACGTTGAACGGAATCTTGAAGAACAATCCTGATGATAAAGAAGCAAAGGATCTCCTGGCGCAGATTCAGAAACTTCAAGATAAAGCAGCTGAGGAAGCCGCAGCAAAAGCCCGCCAGCAACGATTGGATCAGGCTCGCACGTTTATTGATTCCAAGAAATACACCAATGCAATCAATGTTCTGAACGGACTTCTGAAAACCAATCCGAATGATGCGGAAGCAAAAGCTTTGTTGGAAGAAGCCCAGAACAAAAAAAAAATAGAGGATGAAGAAACAGCGGCTAAGGCACGTCAGGACAAACTCAATCAGGCCAAGGCAAACATTGATGCCGGAAAATACTCCGCGGCAATCACGACCTTAAACGGACTGCTTAAGACGAATCCGAACGATGCCGAGGCAAAGGCACTTTTGAAGGAAGCCCAGGACAAACAGTCCGCCGCAAATGCTGAGGCCGCCGAAAAGGCAAGAAAGCAAAAGCTTGATCAGGCTAAATCCAATATCGACTCCGGAAAGTATGCCTCGGCAATCTCAATACTCAACGGACTTATCAAGTCTAATCCGAATGATGCGGAAGCAAAGGCTCTGTTGAAAGAAGCCGAGGATAAGAAAGCTCAGGAAGCCGCCGAAGCAAAGAAGAAAGCCGAAGAAGAGGCAGCTAAGAAGGCACAGGCACAAGCTGAGGCTAAGAAAAAAGCTGATGAGGCCGCCGCAAAGAAAGCCCAGGAGGCTGCAGAAAAGAAGAAACAGGCCGAGGAAGCCGCTGCCGCAAAGAAAGCTCAGGAAGCAGAAGCAAAGAAGAAGGCTGAGGAAGATGCTGCCAAGAAAAAGCAGGAGGCAGAGGCAAAGAAAAAGGCTGAAGAGGAAGCCGTAAAGAAGGCACAGGCAGAAGCCGAAGCAAAGAAGAAAGCTGAGGAAGATGACGCAAAGAAAGCCCAGGAGGCTGCCGCAAAGAAAGCCCAGGAAGATGCAGAGGCAAAGAAAAAGGCTGAGGAAGAAGCTGCAAGACTTGCCGCCCAGAAAGCCGCTGATTTGGACAAGCTCCAGAGATTTACGACTGACTGGGAATCTCCCATGCTGAGCGACATTGAGGACTGCGGTTACTTCTACACATCACCTGAGTTCGGTCAGTTCGACATGATTGAGGGTGAGTTCAGCAAGAAATCCGGATATACAAAATCCGCGTATGGATTCGTATTCGGATATACAAAGCCGAGTCCACGTGGTCAGCTCTATAATTACATCCGCTTCGAAATCAACACGGACGGTGAGTATGCGTTGTACAAGTGGGACGGCAAGACCTACACCGATTTGGTGGAGCCGAATTCCGAGGGTACCGCGTACTTCTACAAGAGCTCAGCAATCAACGAGGGATACAACGCTACCAACAAGCTCAAGATTCAGGTTGTGAACGGCAAGTACAATGTCTATATCAACAATCACCTGATCAAGCGTGGAATTCCATTCATTGAGGGAGGAACTTACGGCGTGATGGGATTCTTCAGCGTGGGACAGGCAAATCAGGAAGACCTGCCGAACACACCGGTCGTGGTTTCCTACAGAATCACGGATGCTGAATTGCACAGAAAATAAGGCGCGATGACTGACGGACAATGGAACGCTTTTTGCGAGTACAGGGAAAATCTGCGAAAAAAATGCGGGCAATGGCTCAATCTTGCCGACAGACTTTCTCCCTTGCAAAAGGCGGCTGCAGAAAAGGACACTCCGGAATATCCGCTCGAAACCTCGGTTGTCTACAATACGGCTTATGACGAGATCCAAAAGGAGGATGAAATCAAGCTGATTGTAATCGGCGACAATCCGGGGAAAGACGAGCAGCTGAAAAAGAACCGGCGTTATCTCGTGGGACAGAGCGGAAAGATTGCCGACGGATTTTTCAGACGCAATCCCGAGCTCGGAGTGGACTTCCGCAAAAATGTAATAATCATGAACAAAACTCCGGTTCACACGGCAAAAACCTCGCATTTGAAATATCTTTTGAAAAACGGCGGGCAGGAGATTGCTGAGCTGATTGAGCAGAGTCAGCGTGAGATGGCGGAAATGGCCGCGAGACTTCATCAGGAGCTGATTGAACAAAAATCACCGGGGGAAAAATCTGCGCAGCTTTGGCTTGTCGGATACGCTGAGCTGAAGGGCAGGGGACTCTTTTTGTCATACAGGGACGTTCTCAAAAATGCCTATCATGGAAAAACAACGTGGGATGATGTATTTGTCTTCCAGCACTTTTCAATGAACCGTTTTCTGGTGGATTTAAAGGATTTCAGAGCTTCTAACGACGGACTTTCACTTGAGGATAGCCTAAAAAAATTGGGCCATCAGCACAGGGACGAAATCTTCGGGGCATGAGCGATTGTTTTTGTAAGTATTCACAAATAAAAAAAAGACTGCGGCGCTAAACCACAGTCCCGTATTTTTTTAGTTCTTGAACTTGACGGCGGTACCGTATGCAACGATTTCTGCGGCACCCTGCATGACGGCGGCTGAACCGTAGCGGACACCGACGATTCCGTCAGCACCGAGTTTCTCGGCATCATCAACCATGCGCTTGGTAGCAATCTGGCGGGCTTCGTTGAGCATTTCCGTGTAGCCCACGATTTCTCCACCGACCAAAGTCTTCAATCCGGCCATAAAGTCACGTCCAAAATTCTTTGAGTAAACGACGGTTCCCCTTACCAGCCCAAGGACCTCATACTCTTTTCCCGGGATGGAATCAATACTTACTAGCTTCATCTTCTTCTCCTGAATTTATTTCTTTAAATCGCTGCACAAGTACAAAGACCGTGCCGATTATTCCACAGATAAGAGCCACCGCATAGATGCCGAAAATGAGTATGATTTCCTTGCAGTTGAAAATTGCGAACATTATGAATGACAAAAACAAAAGCATGCCCAGGCACACGATTACCGCAATTATCACCGCGCCGGCTTTCTTCTTTGCCTTCTTTCTTCTGATATCTTCTTTGCTGTCAGACATTTTTTACCTCCGTTAAAAACTTAAATCAGCGTTTTTTGCAGCCCGCTTACTTCAGAACCTTTTTGACAAGCTTCAGGTTATTTTTGTGCGGGGCATATCGGTATTTCATGTCGGTCTTCGGTGACTGCAACAGGACGCTCTTCAGATGAGTGAAAGTGTCGAAGCCGTATTTGCCGTGGTAGTGTCCCATGCCGCTCTGTCCGATTCCGCCGAAGGGGAGCTCGCTCGACGAAAGATGCATTATCACGTCATTGACGCAGCCTCCTCCGAATCGCAGTGTGTTGAGGATCCTTTTCTGCACGCGCTTGTTCTGACTGAAAAGATAGAGGGCGAGTGGTGAAGGGCGTGAGCTGACGAACTCAATCACCTCATCCAAATCCTTGTAGGAAATGACTGGGAAGATGGGACCGAAGATTTCCTCCCGCATACATGGGTGTGTCAGAGCCTGTTCGCCGTGGATGTCTCCCAGGTCTAAAATGGTCGGGGCAATCTTGTTGCTGGCCGTGTCAACCTGAGCCGTGGGTGCAAGTGCATAAATCCTGCAGAAATGCTTCATGTTGATGATTTTCGGGTACTCGGGGTTCTCAAGCGGATTGTCACCGTATTGCAGGGCAATCTCATCCGCGAGCTGGTGCAGCAAATCTTTTTTCAGCGACTCATGGACCAAAATATAGTCGGGAGCCACGCAGGTCTGTCCGGCGTTCAAAAGTTTTCCCCAGACGATGCGGCGGGAAGCTATGGGCAGGTTCGCGCTCTCTTCCACGATGCACGGACTCTTTCCACCGAGCTCAAGGCATACAGGAGTGAGAGTTTTTGCGGCGCTTTCCATTACGGCTTTTCCGACGGCAGGGCTTCCAGTGAAAAAGATAAAATCAAAGGTCTCGTTCATGAGAAGCTGGTTGGTCAGGAAGCCTCCCTTTACTAGCGCGACGAAATTCGGATCAAAGCTTTCCTGGATGATTGTCTCAAGAATTGCGCTTGTGGAGGGGCTGTATTCGGATGTCTTTATAATTGCAGTGTTTCCTGCCGCGATGGCCGTTACAAGGGGCTGCAAGGAGAGCAGGAAGGGATAGTTCCAGGGGGACATGATCAGCGTGGTGCCGAAAGGCTCTGGGATGATTTTTGCTTTCGCGGGGTAGGAGATGAAACTGCCGGCCGCTTTTTTGGGCTTGGACCATTTTTTCAGGTGTTTTCTCTGGTATGTGATTTCGTGGAGGACGAATCCGAGCTCCGTGGTGTATGTCTCGAATTCTGGCTTACCCAAATCTGCTTTCAGCGCGTCGTAAATTTCGCTCTCATGGTGTTTTATGACCGAATAAAGTGATTTTAATGCCTGTTTGCGGTGCTTGATGCTTTTCGTCTCCCCGGTTTTGAAATAATTTTTCTGGGCGTCTACCAGCGACCGGATGCGGTTCTTTTCCTGTTCCGGCATGTGGTCGTCCTGGGGGAGAGTTTCGGACGCGGTTTTCTTTTTTGCCATATTAGCCTCTCTTAATTTGTTCTAAGCTTCCGTTATTAATAAATTCGGTCAAAATACGCTGTTCCAAAAGGGAAAGAGGGCATGGAAGATAGTCGTAGTATTGCTTGTAGTCCGCGCAGACTGATGATGGAAGTACTGCGAACGCTGCCTTCAGTCCGCCCCAGAGCAGGTTTTCGAAAGAGTTTATGTAGATGACCTTGCTTCGTAAGTCGGAGCTTTTTATGCGTATGCGTTCCGGCTCGCTGAGCAGTGGGGATGTGTCATACTCAATTATGTGGCGGTATGAGATTTGATATGCCCAGTCCAGAATCTGCCAAATCCGTTCCTTGCAGTCTCCCGTGGTCAGGGGCTTCAGGTCTCCCGGCACGATGAAAATCGACGTGGACTCGGAGTTATGTATGTCCTGGGGATTGAGTCCGAGCTCGTCATAAGGAATCTCGCGGTAGGGCAGCTTTGATTTGGTGAAAATCATCTTTGTGTTTTCATCTGTACCCTCCGCAAGACCTGTCTGTGCCTTGACCGGGGTGGCAGAACCGGAGGACAGTTTGTCGGCAAGTTTCAGAAGTCCCATGCCGTTGGATTTCTCAAATGGCTCACGGATTGTCTGCAATGCAAGGATTGACTTTAGCAGGTGCCTGGAGTCGGATGCTACGACAATCTGCTCGGGGGAAGTCTGGATGTTCAGATGGCTCTTGAGGAATTTCGCGATGGCCTCCCTGAATGATTTTTCGCCGAAAGGTTCTCGTGCTGGCTCTGTCTGTGTGTCCTTCAAGACATGGGTACAGATTTGTGCGATGAGTGTCTGGACGCTGGGCGGAGTTTCCGGCTCGGTCTCTGATTTTTCTTCGGGAACGGTGACAGATGGCTGCTCTATGGATTGCGTGCTCTGCGGTGTGGGTACAGAATCTTCCTCCGGTTTTTCTTCTGGTTCCTCCACAGGCTCTTCTTCGGGTACAGATTGCTTTGCCACGACGGAGATTGAGTCTGCGATGACCGATGACAAATCAGCCGGGGCAGGGGGCATGTCGTCGGAAAGAAGGACCGGACGTCTCTGTTTCAGGATTGACTCGACGGTCGGGATGGAGTTGTCCTCCGGCTCCGTTTTGGCAGTCTCCGTTGGGGCTTTGGTTTCCTGAGCGGATTCCGAGATGCTGTTTACAAAGTATCCGCGCTTTTCCTCGGAGTGAATAAATCCGTTTTTCTCAAGGAGATTGTATGCCTTTGTCACCGTGTTCTTGCTGATCTCAAATTCCTCGGAGACTTGCCGTATGGAAGGGAGCTTTGAGTCCGGTTTTAGGCTTCCGTTTTTTATTTCCTCGGAGAATCTTTCGTAGAGCTGGTGATAGAGCTTGATTTTGCTCGTGATATCCTTTGTGAAACTTATCACGCTTATCTCCCCCCCTTGCATGATTTTATGTCAATCTTGTCCAGGACTTTGATTCCGAATCGCAAGGCAAAATCCCGCGACTTCCAGTTGTTCATTATTACATCCAGCGGATCATGTGCGTCGGAAGAGCAGATGACGGGAACCTTGGTTTCCGCGACCATCTCCCAGAATTCCACATAGGGATACTGATAGCGCATTCCGCGTGAAGTCTCGTTCGGTGTCCTGCTCAATCCGAGTCCGTTGATTTCAAGCGGCATGTTCAGGTCAATCGCCGCGTCCAAAATCGCCTTGAGACATGCCTTTGACTGCTCGTCCCATTCCTTGTATCCCTTCATGAACAAATCCGGGTGGGCGAGGAATGCAAAATATCCGGTCCTCATTCCGTCTATGGTCTGGTCGATGTATCGGTTAAGCTCCTTCGCGTCCATTTCAGGGCAATAGACATGCTGATTTCCGACCGTGCACCAATGCGAGCCCAGAATCAGGTAGTCGGCGTTGTATTTTCCAAGCAAGTCGTCACGGTACCAGCTCTCGTAATTTCTGTCCCACTCACATTCAAAACCGCAGTAGACCGGGAAGGGTGCCTTTTCGCGCGCAATCTGTACCCATTCCTTATAAATCGGTATTTGATTCTGGCTCATTCTGACATGCGGCCACACGTCGTTGAACGAATCCGGGTAGGGGCAGTGGTCGCTGAAACCGAGCTCCAGACAACCTTCCTTAATCGCCTGATTAACATAATCAAGAGGCTTTCCTTTGGCATGTTTACACAATTCTGTGTGCGTGTGATAATTTGCAATCGGCTTCATCTTTTGTACCTGAGATCATTATATCACACTTTTTTATTTTTGTTTAGAGAAAAATACTTGATTTTGGGGAAATTTTTCTTTTCCGTGGGTACAGATTGAGGGTGACAGTGCAGAAAGCGGGTTAATCAGTATTAATCGCAGTCTTTTATGCCGAATTCCTCCGCAAGAAACAGCGTTTTCCGCGCCCAGTTGGTGTGGGTCTTGTATTCGTTCATCCTTTCCTTTGTCCGGGAGCTGAGCACATAATCATCGGTCTTGCTGTTCCAGCTCAGGATAGATTTTGCGTCCTCGTAATCCTCCTTGCAGACTTTGTACGCCTCGTTGACGACGGAAATCTGATTCGGATGGATGACGGTTTTTCCTGTGAAGCCGCAGAGCTGGTCGTCCTTTATCTCCTGAATCAGGCCCTCCTTCCAATTCTCGCCGGAATAGTACTCCCAGACTGGCCCCGAGACAATATAGTCCGTTCCGTATACGGTTACGATGTCGGAAAAAATGTCCGAGATGGGCTTGATTCTGTGTATTGATTCGTCCGAGTGCCGCCTGAAACCGAAATTGTGGCACAGGTCGTTTCCTCCTACGCGTATGTTCAGGACAAGCTCCTCAATCTGTGAAAGTCTTTCCTTCAATGTGTAAAGGGTTCCGAATCTGGTGCGCAGGTCAATGATGGACGAGCTTTCGTATATGGGCATAAGAAATACTTTTCTATGGCTCACTTCGTTTATCTCGGCTATGGAGTTTATGTAATCCTCCGAGTTGTCCAAAGAGAATTTCGGGACTATGAATCCTGCGATTATTTCCTTCTCGTCCCCGAATGTGGAGTACAGGCGTGTGATCTGCTCATGGTTTCTTACGCGGATAAAGATTTTGGGAACATAAAACTGACGGCTCTCACGCGACCCATGTATTTTCCTCAGCGTGCTGACAAGCTGCTTTTCGGCTTCCTCGACAAAATTGTCGTTTATTGAGTCCTCCAGGCACATGGCGAGGGAATATTTTTTTCCGAATTTTTCATTTATAATTGAATCCGATAAGCTCTGTTTATTTGCCGGACAATAAAGTAGTGCTCCAACGCTGTAATAAATACTCTCATTTTTCATGCTTTTCATTATAACACAAAAACCTAAATTTTCAACCTTCCGTAAGCGCGGTGTTTCCCATTAGACAGAATTATAGTGTTTTTTCAAAATACCGCCGGGAAATTCAGTTCCGAAAAGGAATAAACCTTGCTTTATTGCAAAATTGTGCTAGAATGTAGTATTATAATATAGGAGGAGATTTTTTAGATGAATAGTGAAAAAAAAGTAAGCCTGTCCTTTAATTCACCTGTAATTCTTACATTCACAATTCTCTGTTTTATTGTTCTTGTCCTTGATATTATTACGGCGGGCAGAACTACGGTCTCCTTTTTCAGCGTCTACCGCTCATCCTTCGCAAGCCCACTCACCTATCTGCGTATGTTCACCCATGTGCTGGGACACGCGGACTGGAATCATCTGTTCGGCAACATCACTATGCTTCTGGTCGTGGGACCGCTCCTTGAGGAGAAATACGGCTCCTGGAACATGCTCTTCGTGATAGCTGCGACCGCGCTTGTGACCGGCCTCGTGAATTTCTTCTTTTTCCCCGGCGTGAGATTGCTCGGTGCGAGCGGTGTGGTTTTTGCCTGCATTCTTCTGTCATCCTTCACCTGCACGAAGGAAAGAAAAATACCGGTAACTTTCATTCTTGTCGCCCTGATATATATAGGGCAGCAGATTTATTCAGCGATTTTCGTAAATGACAATATTTCTAACTTGGCGCATTTGTTGGGGGGAGCCGTGGGATCTGTTTTGGGTTATATCATGAATAAGAATAAAATGTATAATACATCTCGCTAGCGGCAAGGGAAATAAATGTTTACTCATATAATTGCAAACAGCTTTGATGATTTTTTCTCTGCCCTGTCAAAAAGGGACGGCAAGCACGTATATTTCTATCGTGTGAACGACTATGCCGGGACCGTAGAAAATCTGATCACGAAATTCTATGAGCTGGCCAAACAGAGCGGCGTCGTCATTGAAGGTGGAATCCCTGCTCCAGACCAGAAGAATCTCACCTACTACAAGGAAATGATGGGGGATGAGTTCAAACCCTCGATCGCCTTTATGGATGCCGGGCTGAAAAAGTGGCTTCCGAGAATGAATGACGTTCAGAGGCATGATATCGCCATGTCTCTCCTCGCGACTTTTCAGGACATGCTTAAGGCCGGAAAAAATGAGAGCATCATAAAAAACACGTACATTAAATTTCTCTGCTGGCTTTATTACAAGTTTGAGAGGGTGCTGGTCAATCTTGGAAACAACGATGTTCCGAAAATCATATACGAGGGGAACATCACACACCATGAGCTGCTTCTTCTCTCAATCCTTTCCAAGGCCGGGTGCGACATTCTCCTGCTCCAGTACAAGGGTGACGCGGCATATTTGAAGCTGGATCCCAAATCAGACTTGTCCACGCCCCTGTTGATTTCCGGAGGACAGCCATTCCCCGCCGATTTCAGCCTGAGCAAGCTGAGGGAAAACGCGAAAAAGGAAATGGTCAGCACACGCCTTTACGGAGCATTGCCGAGTCTGACACTCTGTACGAACGCATGGATTGAAAGACAGCGCGGCCTTGAGATTATAAAGGAACCGACTTTGATGCGCGGCAAGGAAGAGAAATTTGTCTACAATGCCTTTATGCGCATAAACGGAGCTGAGGACAAATACATTTATTCCGACCAGCTGTACAGAATGCAGCAGGATTTGAAAAATTCGAAGCGGCATCTGGTCATAGTGAACGGCAAGATTCCGAATCCGACCCCGGAAGAGATAGGCGAGATACGCCGCGGCAATTATGCGAACACTGAGCAGCTCATTCTTAACATCACGCAGAACATAAGTTACGGAAGCAATATTGAGCTCCAGAAATTGATGAGAAAAGCCTTTGTGGACATCATGCTGGAGGAGTCTCAGAAAGAGAATGCGAACGTCAACAAGCTCTCAAGCAAGGCCGTCTATCTCTTGTGCTGGTTGAAGAGATACGCGCAGGAGCTTTTCTCGAACTGGAAGCACCCGGAAGTCGGCGTGTTCATTTATTTGGGCGGATGCAAAAACGAAAATGAGTCGAACTTCCTGAGGATGCTTGCAAGAATCCCCGTGGATGTTTTGATTTTATGTCCGAACTTGAATTCCAAATGCTGTCTTTCCGATGAGCTCTTGTACGAAGAGAACAATACGGAGTCCCTGAATCTTGAGAAATATCCTGAGGATTCGTCCCTGGTGCGGATGGGAACGGTTGCGTCTCATGCCGAGCAGGAGATGATGGACATAATGAGCAGGGACTCAAACGGTCTTTATAAAAATCAGCAGTTTTCGAAGGCCAATTCCATAACCCTGCAGACCATGTATGAGGAAATCCCGAATATGTGGGACATCACCGTAAATTTCAGGCAGTTCTTCAGGATTGAAAACAACACGGTAGATATTCCCGTGGTTTTTGCAAAGGTATCCGGCGTGAAGGACGGAAAGCTGAGCGATTACTGGGACACAATCCGTGCGTTGAGGACTGACAACAGCGTGCTCGTGACACAGATTCCCTACATCGCTCCCGGTACCTCGAATAAATTCAAGGGCATTGCGTCGGAATTTTATAAGAACGGAAAATTGCAGAAGAAGAAGATAAAGAATCACCCGGATTTTCCTTATGCCATCTTGCGCGAGGAAATGCAGGATCACATACTCGACAAAATGGAGATGATCATAAACAGCAGGCTCGTGAAGGGAATAGGCGAGAACGGAACCGAGTATACTGTCATCGGTTGGTGCCTGAATTTGCCGAAGGAAATCGTGCGGCTGATCCAGAGCTTTGATTTTACAAAAAAGAACCCGAAGCTCATTTTTGTCTGCACGACGGACAAGGTTCTTTCACTTGAGGACTCCATCATCGTCGCTTTGCTGAACCTGGTGGGCTTTGATATTCTGTTCTTTGTTCCGACCGGATATCAATGCGTGGAAAAATACTTTACGAAGAAATTAATGGAAGAACATCATATCGGAGACTATCAATATGATTTGTCAATTCCTGATTTGACGATTCCTCCTATTAATAAAGCGGGCAGTTCATTGCTTAGAAAATTATTTGGAAGAGGTAAATAAGATGGATGGTGAGATGATTAATCCTAACGACCCGATGATGAATGGTCAGGCCATGAACGGCCAGGCTATGAATGGCGCCATGATGGGTAACCCGATGAACGGCCAGATGATGAATAATGGCATGATGATGGGAAATCCGATGGGCGGCCAGATGATGAACAACGGCATGATGCAGAACCCGATGGGCGGTCAGATGATGAACAACGGCATGATGGGAAATCCGATGGGCGGCCAGATGATGAACAACGGCATGATGCAGAACCC
>JAEEGL016182419.1_pt1 | contig 12125 bp, 10 predicted proteins | sample 9134231 | NCBI WGS metagenome assembly JAEEGL01 (sample SAMN16246548, study PRJNA631951) | gut metagenome | biome: gut microbiome; feature: rumen; material: fiber-attached | host: Bos | place: Iran: Karaj | collected 2018-10
CTCCCACCGTAGACGGAGCAAAAGTAGTGTGTGAAGTTATCAACCCGCTCGTGAAGGGCGACAAGGTCATCGTCTTCAAGATGAAGCGCCGCAAGGACTATCGCAAGAAGAACGGTCACCGCCAGCAGTACACACAGGTAGAAATCAAATCAGTAATCGCTTAATTCAAGGAGGACGTAACAATGGCACATAAAAAAGGTGTAGGTAGTTCTAAGAACGGACGCGAGAGTGCATCGCAAAGGCTCGGCGTCAAGATTTGGGGCGGTCAGAAGTGCGTGGCAGGCAACATCATCGTGCGCCAGCGCGGAACACACCACAATCCCGGCACTAACGTGGGCATTGGCAGGGACGACACCCTCTATGCACTCGTGGACGGTACGGTGAACTTCAAGAAAGGCCGCAACAACAAGAGTACTGTTTCTGTAATTCCCGAAGCAGAGGCATAACACAGGCAACATCTTATTCCAAACAAACAACACAGGCTCCCGGCTCTCGCACAGAGAACCGGGAGTTCTGCGTTATTATAGGCCACATGATAATATCATCGTCAAGTTTTTCAACCTTTTACATAATTTCTTTGGCATACTGGCACAAAATTCGGAAATTATAAGTAATTTTGCATCCGTTTTAAGAAAAGTCATCATTAAATCAGAATATTATGCTCACATTGAAACTCATCAGCGAGGAGACCGACCGCGTGATACGTGGACTCGAGAAAAAGCATTTTGAAAACGCCAAAGAAGCCATTGACAACGTGCTGGCCATTGACAAGGCCCGCCGCGAGGCCCAGCAACAGCTCGACGCCAACCTCTCGGAAGCCAAGAAATTGGCCGCACAGATTGGCAAGCTCATGAAAGAAGGAAAGAAGGAAGAGGCCAATAACATCAAGGAAACCGTCTCACAACTGAAAGAGACCAACAAACAACTGGAAGAGCGCATGAACCAGGCGCAGGCAGACCTCAACACACTGCTCTGCCAGATACCGAACATTCCTTACGACGAAGTGCCGGAAGGCCGGGCCGCTGAAGACAACCGTGTGGTGAAAAGCAATCTCAAGGAGTGCACCGAGAGCGATACCGTGGGCAACTGGACGGCAAATCCCGACAACGGAGAAGCCAAGCTTCCGCACTGGGAACTGGCAAAGATATACAACCTCATAGACTTCGACCTCGGTGTGAAAATCACCGGTGCCGGATTCCCCGTTTATATCGGCAAGGGCGCCAGGCTTCAAAGGGCGCTCATCAATTTCTTCCTCGACGAGGCACGCAAGAGCGGATATACCGAAATCATGCCGCCGACGGTGGTCAACCAGGCCTCGGGTTACGGCACCGGACAACTGCCCGACAAAGAGGGACAGATGTACCATTGCGAGGTTGACGATTTCTACCTCATCCCCACCGCCGAGGTGCCCGTCACCAACATCTATCGCGATGTCATCCTTGACGAAAAAGACCTGCCCGTAAAGAATTGCGCCTACACCGAGTGCTTCCGCCGCGAGGCCGGCTCCTACGGCAAGGATGTGCGCGGGCTGAACCGCTTGCACGAGTTCTCGAAGATTGAAATCGTGCGCATCGACAAGCCGGAACATTCGCGCCAGAGCCACAAGGAAATGCTCGAACACGTGGAGGGATTGCTCAAGAAACTCGAACTCCCCTACCGCATTTTGCTGCTCTGCGGCGGCGACCAGTCGTTCACGTCGGCCATTTGCTACGACTTCGAGGTGTATTCCGAGGCACAAAAGCGGTGGCTTGAGGTATCGTCGGTCAGCAATTTCGACACCTATCAGGCCAACCGCCTGAAGTGCAGGTTCAGAAATAGCGCTACAAAGAAGACGGAACTCTGCCACACCCTCAACGGCTCGGCACTGGCCCTGCCGCGCATCGTGGCAGCCATCTTGGAAAACAACCAGACCGAAGAGGGTATCCGCATTCCCAAGGCACTGGTTCCCTACACCGGTTTCGAGCTCATTGAAAAAGATTAACTCTCATAAAACTCATTCATCCCCATTACCCCAACAACCCCGTTTACCATGTTTAAGATAGTAAGAAAAGAACAATTCTCCGAGAAAGTTTTCCTCTTCGAGATAGAAGCCCCGCTGATAGCCAAGAGCCGCAAGGCCGGCAACTTCGTTATTGTGCGCGTTGGGAAAAAGGGCGAGCGCATGCCGCTCACCATCGCCGCCGCCGACAAAGAAAAGGGAACCATCACGCTTGTGGTACAAAAAGTGGGACTTTCATCAACGAAACTATGTAGCCTGGAGGCAGGACAATGTGTCACCGACGTGGTGGGACCTCTTGGAAATCCCACGCGCATAGAGAAATACGGCACGGTGGTATGTGCTGGAGGCGGACTCGGCGTGGCTCCGATGTTGCCCATCATTCAGGCTTTGAAAGCAGCTGGAAACCGCGTGCTCTCTGTCATGGCCGGACGGTCCAAAGACCTCATTATATTGGAAAACCAGGTGAGGGAATCGTCCGACGAAGTCATCATCATGACCGACGACGGCTCTTACGGAGAAAAAGGCGTGGTGACCGTGGGCATAGAGAAATTCATTGAGCAGGAGCACGTTGACAAGGTCTTTGCCATTGGCCCCCCCATCATGATGAAATTCTCGAACCTCACCGCCCAGAAACACAACATCCCGTGTGAGGTGTCGCTCAACACCATCATGGTTGACGGCACGGGCATGTGCGGCGCTTGCCGTCTGACCATTGGCGGAAAGACAAAATTCGTATGTATCGACGGTCCCGAATTTGACGGCGCTCTCGTTGATTGGGACGAAATGTTTAAGCGCATGGGCACCTTCAAGCGCGAGGAAATGGAGGAAATGGAACATTATCAGGACCACCTCGACAACGGCGACGATGACAAAGACTCCGTTATCGCCGACGACGAAAAGCAGAAGGACGTGATGCTCGACGACGACCCCGCCAACGACACCATAGAAATGCTGACCGACAAAAAAGCAGAGTGGAGGCAGGAACTGCGCAAAGCCATGAAACCCAAGGACCGTATGGCCCTGGAGCGTGTGCAAATGCCTGAGCTTGACCCGGTTTACAGGGCCACCACAAGAACCGAGGAGGTGAACATCGGCCTGACAAAAGAGATGGCCATGAACGAGGCCAAGCGATGCCTCGACTGCCCCAAGCCCTCGTGCGTGGAGGGATGTCCCGTCAACATCGACATTCCGGCATTTGTGAAAAACATTGAGCGCGGACAAATCCTCGCCGCCGCCAAGGTGCTTAAAAATACGTCGGCCCTGCCCGCCGTTTGCGGAAGGGTATGCCCACAAGAGAAACAATGTGAGAGCAAGTGCATCCACCTCAAGAGCGGTGGACAGGCCGTGGCTATCGGCTATCTGGAACGCTTTGCCGCTGATTATGAAAGAGAAAGCGGACAAATGTCCATTCCCGAAATCGCCCCCTCCAACGGCATCAAGGTGGCCGTGGTGGGCAGCGGTCCCTCGGGCCTGTCATTCGCCGGCGACATGGTGAAGCGGGGCTACGACGTCTATGTGTTTGAGGCTCTTCACGAAATTGGCGGCGTGCTGAAATATGGCATTCCCGAATTCCGTTTGCCCAACAAAATCGTGGACGTGGAAATCAACAACCTCGCCAAGATGGGCGTACACTTCCAGACCGACGTCATCGTGGGAAAGACCATCACGGTGGAAGAACTCGAGAAACAGGGCTTTAAAGGCATATTCGTTGGCTCAGGCGCCGGACTGCCCAACTTCATGGGCATACCGGGCGAAAATGCCATCAACATCATGTCGAGCAACGAATACCTTACCCGCGTCAACCTGATGGATGCCGCCAACCCGACCACCGACACCCCATTGAACCCTGCCAAGAACGTGCTCGTGGTGGGCGGCGGCAACACAGCCATGGACTCCTGCCGCACGGCAAAACGCCTTGGCGCCGACGTGACGCTTGTTTACCGCCGCTCGGAAGCCGAGATGCCGGCACGTCTCGAAGAGGTGAAGCACGCCAAGGAGGAGGGCATTCGATTCCTGACCCTGCACAACCCCATTGAATACATTGCCGACGAAAAGGGAGCCGTCAAGCAGGCCGTGCTCCAGGTGATGCAACTGGGTGAACCTGATGCTTCCGGCCGACGCTCGCCCGTGCCCGTGGAGGGACAGACCGTAACCATCGACGTTGACCAGGTGGTGGTGGCCGTGGGCGTAAGCCCCAACCCCTTGGTGCCCAAGAGCATTGAGGGCCTGGAACTGGGCCGCAAGAACACCATCGCCGTAAACGAGCAGATGCGCTCCAGCCGCAACACCATTTTTGCCGGAGGCGACATCGTGAGAGGCGGTGCAACCGTCATCCTGGCCATGGGCGACGGACGGCGCGCTGCCCTCAACATGGACCGCCAGCTTCAAGGAGAATAAGTCTCCCCCACCCTATTTATAAAAGGTGAAAAGTTGAGAAAGCGAAAAAATGCACGGCTTTCTCAACTTTTCAACCTTTCAACTTTTCAAATTCAACTTTACAACTCTTATTCACAATGAATGGTCTTTACACCATTATCCTGCTCATATTGAGCAATGTCTTCATGACACTTGCTTGGTATGGGCATCTTCGTATGCAGCAGTCGGGCATCTCGGCACGCTGGCCGCTTTTTGCCATTATTGTTTTCTCGTGGGGCATCGCGTTCTTTGAATACTGCTGCCAGGTGCCGGCCAACCGCATGGGCTTCGAGGGCAACGGCGGACCTTTCAACCTTGTGCAACTGAAAGTCATCCAGGAGTGCATCTCGTTAGCCGTCTTTGCCGTTATTGCCAACATCTTGTTTCAGCACCAGAACATCCACTGGAACCACATCCTGGCCTTTTTCCTCATCATCTGCGCCGTTTATCTGGTATTTATGAAATAGCGGGAAAGAAGGCTCAAAGTGTAAACCAACGATTTTTCAAGACCTGTAGGACCAAAAGTCCCATGGGTCTTTTTTCATGCTCCCCGAAACTCTGTCGGTAAAACCTGTAAAATCGCATCGGTGGACATGACCGAAGGCATATAAAAAGGGCCTTGAAAAAGGTCCGAAAAACGGTAAAGAATATTTACAAAACCGACGTGTTTTTGCCCTTTTTGTAACTAACTGATTATCAATGGCTTTAAAAACGCGCATAGTTTGACCGCAATTTTCATCGAGAGAATTGGCAAATCTCTCCCCTCAAATTGGCAAATCTCTCCTTGAAATTTGCGGTCAGACACAAATAACATGGATATTTTTATTGAAAAATTTTTACATTTTCAAGGACAAAAACAAAGTCCCCAAACCCGTCATAAAATAAAAAATCGTTAATCTTTTTGTCATACCAAATAATCTTCGTATCTTTGTTTTCTAAAATCCACATATGAGAAAAATGAAGATACTCAGACTTTTCATGGTTGCCGTCATGGCGCTCTCTTTCTGCATGGTTCAAGCCCAGAAGAAGTCGCAACAACCCGACAAACCCAAGGCCGAGAAACCACAGCCGTCGCCGGGTGACCTGCTCTTTGCCAACATGCTGGAGAGCACCCAGCGCATATTTGTCATCGACAGCCTCGTGGTCGGGAAGAACAGCTTCCTAAGCCACATCCCCCTGCCGAGCGAGTGCGGAACGCTCAGCACCTACGATGCGTTTTTCAACACCGAGGGCCACGACGACAACTACGTCTTTGTGAACGAATTTGGCAACAAAGCCTATTTCTCGTTGAACGACGACAACGGCAAGATGTCGCTCTACACCATGGACAAACTGGCCGGAAAATGGTCGAAGCCCGCGAAAATTGAGGGTATCAGCAGCAACGAGAGCCCCAACTTCCCGTTCATGATGGCCGACGGCACCACCTTCTATTTCGCCCAGAAAGGCGACAACGCCATCGGCGGCTACGACATTTTCGTGACGCGCTACGATAGCGACACGGGCTCCTTCCTCCGCCCCAACAACATCGGGTTGCCGTTCAACTCGAAAGCCAACGACTATTTCTACATGGAAAGCGAACTCGACTCCATCGGATGGTTTGTCTCCGACAGGAACCAGCCCGAGGGGAAGGTGTGCATCTATACCTTCATTCCGCCGAAAAGCCGGAAAAACATCGACTTCTCAAATATGTCGGAGGAAAGAATCATGGAATATGCCACCATACATAGCATCCGCGACACATGGACAAGCGAGAAAGAGCGCAACAACGCCTTGAGGCGCGTGAAAAACATGGAGGCACGGGCCGGCGGACCACAGGCCGAGGCAGGCCAAGAACCCTTCGTTATCAACGACAAACTGGTTTACACCTCATCTTCTCAGTTCCGCTCTGAACAGGCCCGCAAGGCGTTCACAGACCTGCAACAAGCCTACAAACGCTTTTCCGCCGACACCGAGCAACTGGAAGCACTTCGCGAACGCTATGCCCAGGGCGACGATGCCACCAGAAGAAAGCTTTCGGCCATCATACTGGAGGCGGAAAAAGAATTGGAAAATCTTTTCGACAAGATAAAAAAACAAGAAAAGAACGTGAGAAACCTTGAAAACAACGCTTTGTCTAACTAAATTATTATTTAACCATGAGTAAGTTTTTTCCTGAATCTGAACTGATTATCAATGCTGATGGAAGTTGCTTCCACCTGCACTTGCGTCCTGAACAGCTGGCCGACAAGGTTATTCTCGTGGGCGATCCGGCTCGTGTGAATACCGTGGCGGCTCACTTTGACTCGCGCGAATGCGAGGTCAGCAGCCGCGAGTTCCACACCATCACCGGCACCTACAAGGGCAAACGCATCACCTGCCAAAGCCACGGCATTGGCTGTGACAACATCGACATCGTGATGAACGAACTCGACACCCTGGCCAACATTGACTATGAAACCCGCACGCTAAAACCCGAACACCGCACACTGACCTGCGTGCGCATCGGCACATGTGGCGGATTGCAGCCCTTCACACCCACGGGATGCTTCATCGCATCGGTGAAAAGCATCGGGTTCGACGGACTCCTGAACTTCTACGCCGGCCGTAACGACGTTTGCGACCTCGAAATGGAAAAGGCTTTCACCGAGCACATGGCATGGGACCCCATCAAGGGTGCGCCCTACGTTTCCATTGCCGACCAGGAACTGATTGACCTTGTGGCTGGCGACGACATGGTGCGCGGATATACCATTTCATGCGGCGGCTTCTACGGACCGCAGGGCCGCGAGCTACGCATTCCCCTGGCCGACCCCAAGCAGAACGAAAAGGTTGAAGCATTTGAGTATAACGGCCTGAAAATATGCAACTTTGAAATGGAGTCGTCGGCAGTCTCGGGCCTGGCATCCCTGCTCGGACACAGGGCCATGACCTGTTGCATGGTCATTGCCAACCGCTATGCACAAAAGATGAATACCGAGTATAAGAACTCCATCGACACGCTCATCGAAAAGGTGCTCGACCGCATCTGAACATCATTGTAAACCACTTAATTTCAAATATCATGATTGAAATCAACCTGACATGGATTCTCGTGGCAGCTGCCGCTCTTCTTTTATTCATTATCATTTTCATTTCCTATGTGAAGGCCCCGCCATCCTACGCCTTCATCATCTCGGGTTTGAGCAAGGAGCCGCGCGTGCTCATTGGATCTGGCGGCTTCAGGGTGCCGTTCTTTGAGCGGCTCGACAAGGTGTACCTCGGACAAATCACCGTGGACATCAAGACGGAAGAAAGCGTGCCGACCAACGACTTCATCAATGTGGACGTGGACGCCGTGGCCAAAATCCGCGTGACACCTAACCCCGAAGGTACAAGGCTGGCTGCCAAGAACTTCCTCAACATGACGCCGAATGAAATTGCCGGACAACTCCAGGACTCGCTTCAAGGCAATATGCGTGAAATCATTGGTACACTCGACCTGCGCTCACTTAATACCGACCGCGACGGATTCTCGGACCAGGTGATGCAAAAGGCTCAGCCCGACATGGCGAAACTCGGCATTGAAATCATTTCGTGCAACATCCAGAACGTCACCGACAAGGAGGGGCTCATTCATGACCTCGGTGCCGACAACACGGCAAAAATCAAGAAAGATGCCAGCATCAACAGGGCCAATGCGGAAAGGGATGTGAAAATTCAGGTGGCACACGCCGACAAGGATGCCAACGACGCAAGGGTGGACGCCGACACGGCCATCGCTATCAAGAATAACGCTCTTGCCCTAAGAAGGGCTGCCCTGAAAAAAGAAGCCGACACCGCACAGGCCGATGCCGATGCCGCCTACGCCATTCAGCAGCAGGAACAGCAGAAGACAATCAACGTGAAAACCGTTGAGGCTCAAATCGAAAAGACCAAGAGGGAGCAGATTCTCTCGAAGGAACAGATTGAGATTAAGCAGAATCAGCTGGCTGCCGAAATTGAGAAAAAAGCCGATGCCGACAAATATAAAGTGGAACGCGATGCTGCCGCCGAACTGGAACAACGCAAACGTGTGGCAGAAGCTCAGAAATATGAGGCAGAACAGCGTGCGATGGCACAAAATGCCGAATCTGATGCCGCCAGGTATAAGCTGGAACAGGAGGCCATCGGTATCAAGGCTAAGGGTGAGGCCGAGGCTTACGCCATTCAGAAAAAAGGTGAGGCCGAGGCATTGGCCATGGACAAAAAGGCCGAGGCTTACAAGAAGTACAACAACGCCGCCATTGCTCAGATGATGATCGAGATATTGCCGCAAATCGTTGAAAATGTGGCGAAACCCATCTCTGCCATCAAGGATGTCAACATCTATAGCTCCAACGGCAGCGGCGTAAGCTCGCTTAGCGGAAATGTGCCCGTGGCCATCAAGCAGGCCTTCGACGTCATCAAGTCGGCAACGGGAGTTGACATGGCCGACATCATGAGGGCCGGAAGCATTGAGGCCGTGACAACCCGCAACGTCAACCTTAACGACGAAGCCACTCAGGCGCTTGGCAACATCGTTAAAGACAAAGAGTAAATGAACATTCTGAACAACAACACCATTTGCGCCCCCGCCACAACTGCCGGGGGCGCAATTGCCATTATCCGTATCAGCGGAAAGGATACTTTTACCATCCTCTCCGCCTCTTGTCAACTATGCTGTAACAATGTTGCAGCCAACACCATTCACCACACACACATCATCTCATCCGAAGGCCAGTTCATCGACGAAGTGATGGTTGCCGTGTTCCGGCATCCGCATTCATACACCGGTGAAGATAGCGCCGAAATCTATTGCCACGGCTCGCGGTTTATTGTCAATGAGATACTGAAGCTCCTTTTGAAAAATGGTTGCCGAATGGCGGAACCGGGGGAATTTACGAAAAGGGCTTTCCTCAACGGGAAAATGGATCTCAGCCAGGCGGAGGCTGTGGCTGACCTCATTGCATCGAACAGCAGGGTTTCACACAAAGTGGCCATGTCGCAACTTCGAGGTAAAATATCAAGCGAACTTGGAGTGCTGAGGGAGAAACTGTTGAGACTCACTGCATTGCTTGAACTGGAACTTGACTTTTCCGACCATGAAGACCTGGAATTTACCGACAGAAGCGAATTGCTCGAATTAGCCCAAAACATACAACAGCACATCGGACGGCTGGCCAATTCTTTTGAAACCGGACAAGCCATCAAAAATGGCATTCCGGTGGCCATCGTCGGAAAAACTAACGTCGGTAAAAGTACTTTGTTGAACCAACTTCTTAAAGACGAAAAGGCCATCGTGTCGGACATTCACGGCACTACACGCGACACCATAGAAGACACCATCGACATTCAGGGCATCACGTTCAGAATAATCGATACCGCAGGAATACGCCAAACAACCGACGAAGTAGAGAAAATCGGCATCAACAGGACGTATAATGCCATGGAAAAAGCCCGCATCGTCATTTGGATGATGGATGAACAGGCAAATAAAGAAGAAATGGCCGACATCATGGAACATGCGAAAGGGAAATCTCTCATCCCTGTATGGAACAAAGTTGACATCAATCCCTGCTCAATCCAAAAAGATAATGTTCTTGGAACCCCCGTCATCTCTATTTCTGCAAAAAAAGGCCAAAACATAGCAGCACTTGAACACGCCATGCTCAAGGCCGCCAACATCCCTGACCTTCAGGAAAACGACACCATCATCACTTCAGCCCGCCACTTTGAAGCACTGTCACAAGCCCAAAACAGCCTTGACAGAGTCATAAATGCCATCAACCAACAATTCAGCGGTGACTTAATTGCCGAGGACCTCCGCCTCACCCTCTCCCACCTCGCCGAAATCACAGGCCCCGCCATCACCCCCCAAGAAACCCTCAACACCATCTTTCAACTTTTTTGCGTGGGAAAGTAGATCCTGCGTGGGAAAGTAATCTTTTAGAAATCACGACTATTATGAAATTATCTAATATTTATCTTATAAAATGGTACGGTCCATTCTCAACTAAAGAAGAAATAAAGGAATGGGAAGACAGCCACCTTCCTATTCGCTTTAATTTGTACGCTTTTCAAGCTAAACAAAAAAGCAAAAAAGATAAGTATTATTGTGGAATGACGTATAAGCAAACAGTTGGAAATCGATTAAACAACCACGACCACCATATTCATGATTTTGAGGACAGAACAGAATTAATCCAAATATGGATTGGAACCATAGCTAATAAAAAAGCGAAAGAGAGCGATGTTAGAATATGTGAAAAAATGATTACTAGCCAATTAGCAAGTGAGGCAGGTGTAGGTAAAGGAAATTTAGAAAACAAGACAAATAAAAAGCCTCCTATCAACAACGTATATATTATCAATGAGTGGTGGAAAACTAATGAGGGCGAATTAAAGAAGAAAACTCATGGTAGTGTCCCTGACGTAATTCCAGAAGTAATGGCTTATTATAGTGAAACAAAAGCATTATATGGAGCAAACAAGCTCAAGCCTATTTGTGATTTGTAATCTCAAGACTCTATCCACGAAATCCCTAATGACAATTGCAACAACCATTTTCAATTATAAATGTAACAATTAATGAATCAGACAGAGATAATACGAAAGTTGAATAATAATTCATACAATGAACGATAATCTTTGCATAGCACTAATAACAACAGCGTCTATTTTCGCTGGTTTTCTTGTCGCATTCCTCAGTAGTTATTTGACTACTCGCAACAGAGAATATGATAAGAATAGGCAGAAGTTTGATGTCTTAGGACGAAAGCTAACTTTGTTCAGACAGTTATGTGGATTTATATGGACCAGTAACTGCCTAGATGAACAAAGACGCAAACTAAAAGCAAATGAACCTGCATTTGATGAGGAGGGTTACGTTAAGTCTTTCATGCATGCCATCAATACTTTGCACAAAGAATTAATGCTAAAACAGTATAAGCAAAATCCATATATAGATTATAGGGAGATTGATTTGGACAAGATGAAAGCTCTTGTAAATAGTATTTGGTATGACCTAATTCATAAAAACTACCAAGAGATTCATTTCAGCCACCCTATGAATTGCCCCTTGAGCATTTCACAAGGTTATTTCAATACCATTCGCAAGGAACTTTCATTCGGCAATCAATTCGACAGCAAAGGCATGGACCATAAAGAGTTTGGAACCATCGCTGGAAATGTGGAGTGTGAAGTAATCGAAGACATGGAAGTGTTGCAATATAAGATGCACAAGTCCATAGATTGTGATGTAGTAGCCATCATCAAATATACTATTATTGTGTTCGTTTCTGGCATAGTAATACCTTTGTTTTTATTATGGGCAAAAGATTTTCTTTCGAAGATTGGTTGCTGGAATAATCTTATTCTGTTTCTTGTAATGGCAGTCTTCTTATACAGTATAGTAATGGCGGCTAAGCATACTTACAATTATTTTCAAAAACAGGAAACGTCTAAAGGGGAAACATATAAGTTCAAGCACTAGTGTCCACTAAAATATTTTGACCTATAGGTCATTTTGCAGGCTACAACATGCCCGCAGCCCCGACAAACACGGGGGGTGCGGGCATTTCAACTTTTTGGAAGGCAAAATATACTTTTGAAAGCGCTCAATAGGTCATTTTGCAGGCTGCGACTTGCAGGGAAGTCCGATTCTTAGTACCTTTGCAGGAGATTCAAAATCCCTAAAACTGACATTTCCATGAATAAAAAAAGTGTCCCTGCTGCC
>JAEEGL016512236.1_pt1 | contig 12125 bp, 10 predicted proteins | sample 9134231 | NCBI WGS metagenome assembly JAEEGL01 (sample SAMN16246548, study PRJNA631951) | gut metagenome | biome: gut microbiome; feature: rumen; material: fiber-attached | host: Bos | place: Iran: Karaj | collected 2018-10
ATATCCCAACATATTGGCAAACAGGCAGTTACGTGGATATGAGCGCGTCCAGGAATCAGTGACACGCACGCCGCTGTTGATCTGGATGGCCTGCAAGGCGGCCATGAGGGCGTCGGCCTCCTCGCGGCCGGCGTTCCATTTTACGATGACCTCCTGGCACCTGTCCATGGCGCGCGAGACGCCGCCTATCAGTTCGTCGGCATCGCGGTCCAGCGCCTTCGCCAGAATATGGCAGGAGCGGCTGATTTCAGGGCTGACTGTGCGGAAGGGCCTCTTGCCCTTCTTGTCGCCCTCCGCCTGCACAATGCCGCTCTGCGCATCGAAGCACAGATAGACATTGAAGAGCGGCTCCTCGTTCGGCTTGAAAGTGTTCAGCGCACGTGAAGGACGGATTCGGACGCCAGGGACAGACATGAGCTTCAGCGCGGAAATCTCCTTCAGGGTCAAGTCGCCGCACACCTTATAGGGGAAGACATGGGCGATGGCGCGCGTGAACTTCCTGTGGAGCGTGTCGTAGTCCAAGTCGAGCTTGTCGGCCAGGATGCGTGTCACTTCGGGAAGCCGCCCCGCAAACCGCTTGGGTTCCACATAGATGTCGCGGGTGGCCACGTTGCCGGCCAGAATGTTGCCATCCATGTCCATGATGCGGCCCCGCTGCGCCGTCTCGCCCACCTGCCGGCGGCAGATGGCCAGTGCCTGCGTCGAATATCGCTCATGCTGAAGCACCTGCACATTGTAGACATGCTTCAGCATGGACAGGAAGAGCAAGGTGATCCCGACCGCCAGGCAGACGAAGCGCCCCAGGATGCCCATGCGGAGCCGCGTGGTCAGCACAGGCAGCCGAACTTCCTCCGTACCATATAGCCAAGGCTGCATTCCACGCCACAGCCAAGCTGGCAGGCGCCGGATCAAGGCCGGCAGCTGCCGGATATTTTGCAGACCATGGCTGAAGGAAAGGGCGGGCATCGTGTGTTAGGGGAGCATAACAGGCGCACCCGCAGGCGCCCCTGTCTATTTGAGGGCAGTCCTCTGGCTGGCGTCGGCCACGGAACGGCTGCCGACGGCAGGCACGCCTGTCTCGCGCCTGGCCACCATCGGACTGCGGTACTTCATCTGCTGAGGCGTCGAGGGGCGCAGCCCAAGACGGCGCGCCTTGGCGGTGATGACGGCGCCGTCCTTCATGCGGGACAACTCCATCCGCAAATTCACAAGTATCTTCTCCTGCTCGCGCTTCTGCTGGTCAAGCTCCTGCAATTCGGCACGCAGGGACGCCAGTTCGCGGTTGCGTCTGGCCACGCGGTTGAAGCCCCAGACGAGCATGCCGACGACCAGAATGCACATGAAGGCCTTCACGACCATGCCGAACTCCTCCGTATGCGGAGAGACAGTGCGGCGCTGCCCGCTGGAGGACAGCCCATTGCCAAGACCTATTGAATTGTAGGGATTCACAGATGGCACGGCGGTGTGATGGTAATGAGTTTTTTTGTCAGGGGAAGGGAAAAATCACTTTTCAGGCGGGGCGGCGGTGCGCACGGCCGCGCGGAGCTTGGCGCAGGCGCTGCGTGGATTGGCGGCCAATTCGGCCTCGCCGGCCATGACAGGCTTCCGTGTCAGCGTCTCAAAGGTCGCCTGCTTGTGGCAGGTGCAGGGCATTCCGGGCGGGCAGATGCATGTCAGCATGGCGTGTTGCAGGAAATGCTTGACGATGCGGTCCTCGAGGGAGTGGAAGGAGATGACGACCAGCCGTCCGCCGGGGGCCAGGAGGCGCTCCGCGGCGGCCAGAGCCGCCTCAAGCTCCTCAAGTTCATGGTTCACGGCGATGCGCAGGGCCTGGAAGACGCGCGTCGGCGGCGGCAGCCCGTGCTGGTGCTTCCAGCCGATGACCTCCTCCAGCAGCGCGGCCAGTTCGCCCGTGCGCGCCCAGGGGCGCTTCTCGCGGCGTTTCACGATGGCCGCCGCGACAGGACGGGAGAGGCGCTCCTCTCCGTATTTCCAGAAGATGTCCGCCAGTTCCTTCTCGGGCAGCGTGTTGAGCAATTCGGCGGCCGTCGGGGTGCCGCTGTCGCGGTCCATCCGCATGTCCAGCGGCGCATCCTCCCTGAAGGAGAAGCCGCGTTCGGCCACGTCGATCTGCGGGGAGGAGACGCCGATGTCCATCAGGATGCCGTCGACGCCGCCCTGCCATCCGGCCGACTGGACGGCCTGCTCCATCTGCGAGAAGGGGCCGTGCCAAGGCAGGAACCGTTCATGGAACTCGGCCAGCCGCGCGCCGGCCGCCTCAAGGGCGGTGCGGTCGCGGTCGATGCCGAGGACGAGATTTGCCTGGGCGGCGGTCAGTACCGCCTCGCTGTCACTGCCGCCACCCACCGTAGCGTCAATGTAGCGATGACTGACGGCGCAACCCACCGAAGCGCCGTCATCGCGGCTGTCGCCGCCGCCCAGCAAAAACTTTATGGCCTCCGCTTGCAGGACGGGGATGTGATGGAAACCCTCAGGCATTCCTGTCACATCCTGTCCGTCAGGACTGGGGCTGGCCCGCGCGTGCGCGGCGGGCGGCCTCCTCGTAGCCCTGGATCAAATCAAAGCTGGAGGTGCGCGGCGCCTGGCGTTCTCCGGCGTCCTGCGCCGAAACCAAAGTGCCGCAAGTGATCGAGCCAAGGAAGACCGCCTTGTCCGTGATGCCGGCGTAGGCGGCCAAATCGGGATTCAGGGCGAAGCGCCCCTGCTGGTCCAGCGTCACGGCCTGGATGCGGGAAGCGATGTCCGTGAAGGAGGCGATGTTGTCGCCGTTGGCCAGGGGCGTGTTTTCCAAGGTGTCGTAGAGGGTGCCCATGCGCTCCTCCGTGATGATCTGGAGGCGGCCGTTCTTGCCGGGCATGATGTAGAACTGCGTGTTCTCGTTGTCCGTGGACAAACGCCATGCGCGCGGCATCGTCAGACGACGCTGCTTGTCGACACCCACCGGATAGGTTCCGGTGAAGATGCGGCGAGTTTTGGCGGTTGGTTCGGACATTCCTTCGTTCTGCTTTCGGCCGGCCGGCGCTTTCTAAAAGCCCCTATCTTTGACTTTTTGCCCCTTTTCTTGACTACACGCCCCTAATGTAATCCTTTTTCAGGAATGTGCAAACTGTTTTTTGCATTTTTTTGAAAAAAATTTCATCTCTCCCATTCCTGCCGGCCCTTGCCCCTTTCCCGCATGGGCTGAAAACCCTCTTCCGCAGTCGTCCAGCGGAGGACTGCAAAGGAGGCGGAGACAGGAGAGAGAAGAGCGAGGTTCTCCTCGCCCACTCACCCTAGGGTGCGCACGTTCAGCCCGTGCAGGCGGAATATCTCTTCGGCGCGGGGGTTGGCCTGGGCGGCCACGGCATATTTCGGGGGCGTCTGCCCCAAGGCGCGGTGCTTGGCGGCGCCGCCGTCATGATAGGGCAGCAGCTGCACCTCCAGCAGACCGCCAGCCTTCCGTGCCACCACGTCGGCGGCGGCGGCCAAATTCCCGTCGTCGTCGTTGAGGCCGGGCACGAGCGGGAGGCGGACAATGTAGGGCTTCCCGCTGTCTTGCAGCTGTACAATATTATTAAGGATAAGGGCGTTGTCCACGCCGGTCAGCCGCTTGTGGCGTTCCGGCAGGGCACATTTGATGTCTTGAAAGACGAAATCGACGTCCTCCAGCATCTGGCGATAGACCTCCGCCGCTGCGTAGCCGCTGGTCTCGATGGCCAGATGGAGGGGCTTCAGGCGACGGCAGAGCGCGTGCAGGAACTCCGGTTGCGCCAGCGGCTCGCCGCCGGAGAAGGTGACGCCGCCGCCGGAGGAGGAGAGCACCAGCGCATCCTGCTGGATGCGGCGCGCGACCTCCGCCGCCGTGACCACCTTGCCGCACAGCCTGCGGCGCATGGCGGGGCAGACGGACGTGCACTTTCCGCAGCCGATGCATTTGCCAGGCGACGGGCAGACTTCGCGGCACTGGCCGCAGTGCGTGCAGTCGTGGGGGCCGGAGAGCATGAGCTGCGGCTTGAAGGACCAGCTCTCCGGATTGTGGCACCACAGGCACCGCAACGGACAGCCCTTGAAGAAGACCGTCGTGCGGATGCCCGGCCCGTCGTGCAGGCAGAACTCCCTGATTTCGAAGATGGTGCCTGTGACGTCAGCCATTCATCATCATCTCGGCGCGTCGGATGATGTGGTCCTGATACACCTTGTCAAGTTCAACGAAATAGCCGCTCCAGCCCCAGACGCGCACGATGAGGTTGCGGTACTTCTCCGGATGCGCCTGCGCGTCCAGCAACGTGTCGCGGTTGATTGAATTGAGCTGCAGCTGGTGCCCGCCGCGGCGGATGAATTCCGCGATCATGCGGGCGACGCTCTCGACGGCCTCAGGCGCAGTGAAGATGCTATTGTGCAGCTCGATGGTGAGGGGGCCGCCGTTGCAGGTGGCGGTGAAGTCGGGGGCCGTGAAGGAGCGGATGACGCTCAGCGGCCCATCCACCTGCACGTCCAGCGCGGGGGCGTAGTTGGCGGGGAAGGGTTCGCCGGCCTTGCGTCCGTCGGGCGTGGCCTGGAAGTCGCGGCTGTACCATATATAGTACATGGCGGAGGAGGTTCCGGGGCGGATGAGGCCGCCCTGCGCGTTTCTGAGCCCCTTCCATGCCGCGCCCCACAGCCGGATGACGTCCTTGAGGGACGCGTCCGCCTCGGGGCTGTTCTGGCCCAGCTTGGGAACGCAGTTGCGGACTTCCGCCAGCAGGTCGGGCGCGTTCTTGTAGTCGTCCTTCAGGATGCGGGAGAACTCCGCCAGCGTGCGCTCGTGCTTTTCGAAGACGACCTGCCGCAGCGCGGTGAGCGAATCCGCCGCCACCGCCATGCCCGGGCCGTGCACGCCCCAGTTGTGGTATTTGCCTGCGTAGGAGATGGTCTGCGCCTTCTCGATGGAGACGGGACACAGCATGGAGACGAAGATGCCCGGCAGGAAGGAGATGTTCGCCCAGCTGGCCACAAGCGCCTCCGCGCGCTTCCGCAACTCGCTGCCGAATTCCGCGAGGAATTCATCATAAGTATTTGCTTTGGAAGCATCTAGAACATCAACTAGGACAGCGGGAACGGACATGGCGTCCAGATTGACCGCCTCGCGGCAGATGCCGGGGATGATGAACTCCCAGCAGGCGGCCACGGCGTAGTCGCGCGCGTCCTTCAGCTCGTAGCCCATCTTGACAAGGGCGGGAATCACCACGTCGTCGTTGGAATACTGCGGGAATCCGAGGCCGGCCTTGGTCAGCTCGGCGCCCATGACGAGGCGCTCCAGCGGCGTCTTCGTGCTGACGCGGAAGTTGATCTTCGGGTCGATGAGCAGCAGTTCGCGGGAGGCCTTCAGCGTCATCTCGCTGACAAGGTTCCACACTTCGTTGCCTTCCGCGTCGCAGCCGCCGATCATGAGGCTTTGGCCGTTGTCGCCCTGCTGGACGCCGACGTAGAGGTCGCTGTCGCGGTTGAAGGAGAGGAAGAACTCCTCGTAGAGTTCGAAGGCCTGCTCCTGCGTGAGTTCGCCGCTCTCCAGGCTGTGCTTGAGGTAAGGATAGAGCCATACGTCGATGCGGCCGACGCCATTGTGGTATTCGCCCTCGCACCACATCGTGTAGTGGAGAATGCGGAAGAACTGCATGGCCTCCAGGAAGGTGGTCGCCTTCTTGTGGGGAACGACCGACAGCGTGCGCGCGATCTCGTCAAGCCCCTGCGCCGCCGCCGCCGCGCGGTAGCGCGCCGCGAAGGCCAGCACGGCGTCAATGCTGCTGATGCCCGCCGCGAGGAAGTTGCGGCCGTCCTCGTCGGCGGTGGCCATGCGCGCCTGAATCTTCTCCTTCAGCGCGTCGAAGCCCAGGCCGATGACGGAGGCATAGTCCGGCGTGAAGTTGAACTCCTTGCCCTGCTCGCAGAAGGAGTGGAGGCGCTTCATCTCCGCCATCTCCGCCTCCGTGTAGATCTCGGGCAGGTTGCTGACCGTGCGCGCAAGCGCGATGCGCTCGTTGGGCAGGAAGGCGGGCTGCTCCGCCTTCAAGACCTCCTCCAACGCCGCGACGACGCGCGTGTACTTGTCGGTCTTCTCTGCGGCAAAGCGCTCCGCCAAATCCCACTTCACCTCGCGGCGCAGGGCATGGTGGCGATGGGAAACGATATACTCTTTGAGTTCGGCAATGCGGGGCGTCATGGATGGACCTCCTAAAAGGTGAAAATTGGAATGATTACAGATTTGCGGATAATGTAATCCCTCTTTCGGAGTTTCCAACAAAAGGCAGGCGGGAATTTCTTCTCCCTCCCAAACGCCCGTATTTCCCGGCCGCCTTTATCGAAATCCGGCTGTTTTTCGCGGGCGGATTGGCGCTTCCGAAGCTGCCAGCAGAGCCTTGCTCTTCCGCAGGAGGCGGACATTGTGCATTATAGTACGTTGATTGCCGAAACTGTCACGTGTCCTGCCGAACTTCCTTCCCCAGGTCTATGATATCCTTCCGTATTCTGTCGCTGCTTCTGGCGGCGCTCTCCCTCGGGACAGGCGCCCTGCTGGGCGTGGCCGCCGTCCGCAGGCCACAGCTCGCGCAGGTCTTGCCGCGCCACCGCGCGGCCGGCGTCCTGCTTGGGCTTCTCGTGCTGTGCTGGTGCGCCCATGACGGCGCGGCCCTGCTGCCGGCCCGCTACACGGCCCTCTGCTGGGGGCTTGTGCCGGTCTGCGCCGTCCTCTGCTACTTCTGCCTGGACTTCCTCCTCGCACGCAGTCTCGGCGGCCTGCTCGTCCTCCTCTCCAACTATCTCATCCAGCACGCCTTCGCGGCGGACTGCGGCTGCCGCCCCCTCTTTGCGCTAGTCTGCCTCTTCTTCGGCATTGTCGGCCTCGTGCTTCTGGCATGGCCATGGAAGATGCGCGACTGGCTGGGGGAGCGCTCCCCCGTGCGCGGCAGGCGCGCCCTCTGGCTCTTCGGCCTACTGGCGCTGCCGCTGATCATCCTCCCGTTCCTGTAAACCGAATCCCTTGACAGACATTTCCGCGATGACACATACGACCTTTCTGCGGCGCCCTTCCCTTCTAAGCCTCATCCTTCTGTGCGCCCTTCTTCTCGCAGGCTGCGGCCGCGCGCCCGAGAAGACGCCTGAAATGCTGCAAATCCTCTCGGGCGCCTCGCAATATGGCGCGAAGGGAGACGCGACGTCAAAGACGGTCGAAATTGAAGTACTCGGCCCGCTGCGCCCTTCGGCAGGCCGACGCCGCCCCGTGCCGAACGTGCAGGTTCGCATCACGCCCGCCATGCCTGTCGAAGGCGAGAAGGCCATTGAAGGCACGACGGACGAGACTGGCGTCTTCCGCGCGCGCGTGCCCTATGGGATGCAGTTCGGCGACAAATACTATACGGCCTCCTGCCCCGAACATGAGGACATCAAGCCGCTCACCTTCCATGTGACCGCCGGCGTGGCCATCCGAGGCGACGGACAGCAGATGCTCGCTGGCAACGAACTGCCCGAACCCATCTCCGTCGAAGTGGACGGGCCGAATGGCCGCGAGAAGGGGACGCCCGTCTATTTCAAACTGGTCTCCGGGCCGCCGGGGGCCGTGCTGACAAATCCGAACGCCGCCACCGACAAGAACGGTGTTGCCTCTACACAACTTGTTGCAGCAGAAGGATATAGCGGCAAATACGAAATCGTGGCGGAAATCGGCGTCAAGGACGGCGTCGGCCACTACATGAGCCGCGGCATCACCATCACGGCGCTGGCGCTGGACCGCTGGGGCCTGACGCTGGCCATGCTGGGCGGCCTCGCCTTCTTCATCCTGGGCATGAAGTTCATGAGCGACGGCCTGCAGCTGCTGGCGGGCGCCAAGCTCAAGAGCATCCTGCAGATGTTCACGGGCAACCGCTTCGTGGCGATGCTGGCCGGCGTGGGCGTGACCGCCATCATCCAGTCCTCCGGCGCGACCTCCGTCATGGTGGTCGGCTTCGTGAACGCGGGCCTCCTGACCTTGCAGCAGGGCCTGGGCGTCATCATGGGCTCCTCCATCGGTACGACCGTCACGGGCCAGCTGGTCTCCTTCGACCTGAGCGCGCTCGCGCTGCCCTCCATCGTCCTGGGCGTCCTGCTGATGCTGCTTGTGCGCAAGAGCGGCCTGCGGGGCGTCGCCATGACCATCATGGGCTTCGGCATGCTCTTCTACGGCATGGTCATGATGGCCGCCCAGTCCAAGATCATCGCCGACTTCCCGACCTTCCAGGCCGCATTCTCCTACTTCGACTGCACGCCGCGGGAAGGCAGCTACCTGCCGCCCATCCTGCCGGTCCTAGGCACCATCCTCATCGGCGCGCTCGCCACGATGGCCGTCCAGTCCTCCTCCGTGACGGTCTCGCTGGCCATCGTGCTGGCGGCAGGCGGCCTGCTGAACTTCTGGACGGCCTTCCCGCTGGTGCTTGGCAACAATATCGGCTCCACGATGACGGGCCTTCTGGCGACCATCGGCACCAGCCGCACCGCCAAGCAGGTCGCCGTCGCCTCCGTCGTCTTCAAGTGCTTCGGCGTCATCCTGATGCTGTTGCTGATGCTCATCCCGTGGGATGGCGTGCCCTGCTTCATGCGTTTCATCGACGCGGTGACGCCCGGAGACGTCTTCGACCCGCTGATGCCGCAGAACGTGGGGCGCCACATCGCCAACGCGCACTCGCTCTTCAGCCTCTTCGCGGTCGTCGCCTTCCTGCCCTTCACCTCTTTCCTCGCATGGGTCTCCAGCCATCTCGTGCCTGACGATTCCGGCAAGGGCGGCCAGCAGAACGCCATCTGCCGCCTGGAGCCCCACCTGCTGAACTCGCCCTCCGCCGCGCTCGACCAGGTGCTTGGCGCCCTGCTCTCCATGACCCGCGAGGCCATGACCCTCACCCATGGCGCGCTGGAATCCTTCGCCGAATGCACACATGTCAACGACGAGAAGCTCGGCAAGATGGAGGAGCAGGTGGATTTGGCGCAGCACGACATCATGGACTATCTTGTCAAGCTGACGCGGCGCGGCCTCTCGGAGAACCAGTCGGCGGTCATCCCCGCCCTCATGCACTGCGTCAACGACATCGAGCGCACGGGCGACCGCGCCATCAACATCCTGCAGCTGGTGAACAACCGCGAGCAGGTCACCGAGCAGTTCTCCGAGGAGGCGATCGTGGAGACGCGCCAGATCGGCCGCCATCTGGCGGACGCGGGCGACATGCTCATCGAGGGCCTCTCGCGCAACGACCAGGTGCTCATCGACAAGGTCATCAAGCACTGCAGCGAAATCAAGATGATGGCGGCGCGCTTCGAAGGCAACCACGAATCCCGCCTCCACACCCGCGACTGCAACGTGGAGAACGGCGTCATCTACGTCGAGATGCTCTCCAACCTGGAGCGCATCGCCGGCCACCTCTCCAACGTCGCCGAGCGCGCCCGCAAGATCCTGCCGCACAGGATGCAGTTCGCAGGCTACGCAGGATAAGGCCGCGCCGACATGCCCGCGTACGACAACCAAACGATTGCCGCGCTGGCGACGGCGGCCGGCGGCCCCGTGGCCATCATCCGCCTCTCCGGCGCCCGCGCCCTCGCCGCCGTCCAGGCCCTCTGGCGGCCCATGGGACAACGCAACGACTTGGACAGGCGCGGACAGGAACGCCGCCTCCTGCTCGGACGGCTCTACGACGCCCCCGATGGAAATCTTATTGACAGCCAGTGCCTCGCAATCTATATGCCTGGGCCGGAGAGCTATACGGGCGAAGATGTGGTTGAGCTGCACCTGCATGGCGGCGCCATGGGAACGCGGCTGGCGCTTCAGGCGCTGGCGCGACAGGGCGTCCGCGGCGCCCTGCACGGCGAGTTTACGCGCCGCGCCTTCCTCAATGGCAAGATGGACCTGACGCAGGCGGAAGCCGTTGCAGAGATGATTGGCGCGACCTCCGCCGCCGCGCTCTCGCTGGCCAACCGCCAGCTGGCGGGCCAGATGGGAAGCCGCGTCAACGGCTTCTATGACCAACTGCAACTCCTTCTCTCCGAACTGGAATCGCATCTGGATTTTCCAGAGGAGGAACTGGACTGGATGCCCACGCCCAACCTCATCGCGGAACTTGACGAATGCCGCGAGGCGCTGCTGAAGCTGGCGGCGACGCGCACGGAAGGCGAAGTCCTGCGGGGCGGCGTCACGCTGGCCATCGCAGGCGCGCCCAACGCCGGCAAGTCCAGCCTCCTCAACCGCCTGCTCGGCCGCGACCGCGCCATCGTCTCCGAAATGCCAGGCACCACGCGCGACACCGTCGAGGCCGAGTGCGTCATCCGCCGCATCCCCTTCCGCATCGTGGACACCGCCGGCATCCGCGAAAGCGACGACCGCGTCGAGCAAGCCGGCGTCGAACGCTCACGCCAGGCGGTCGCCGACGCCGACGTCGTCCTGTGGCTCATGGACGCCACGCTGCCGCCGGAGGCGGCCGTGCCCTTCCCTGCGGACTGGCCGCATCGCGGAACGGTCGTCACAGTCGCCAACAAATGCGACGTGCCCAACCATCATGTCCCCGAAGGGGCGGTCGCCATTTCGGCGCTCTCCGGCGCCAATCTGGCGGCTCTGGAGACGGCCCTGGAGACGGCGGTCTTCGGCGAAGGCGGCGGCGTCTCGGGAGAGCTGGCGGTCAGTTCCCGCCATGCCGCGCTGCTGGAGCAGGCGGCCGCCGAGCTGGAGACGGCGGCGCAGCTGCTTCAGGCGGGCGCTTCCTGCAACGAACCGCCATGGGAGACGGCCGCGATTCCCCTGCGGGCGGCGCTGGCCGCCCTAGGCGAGGTCACCGGCCGGGCGGTCTCCCCCGACATCCTCGATACCATCTTCCATCGCTTCTGCATAGGGAAATAGAGCACCCATGAGCAACGAACTCCTCTGGATCATCGTCTTTGTCGTCGATTTCAGCGCGCTCCTCCTCTTCTACAAGTTCCTGGGCAAGATCGGCCTCTTCGCGTGGGTGGCCATGGCGACCGTCATCGCCAACATCCAGGTCATCAAGGCCATCAGCCTCTTCGGCTTCAGCGCCACCCTCGGCAATGTCCTCTACGCCTCCATCTTCCTGGCCACCGACATCCTCTCCGAAAACTACTCGAAGCGGGACGCCGCCCTGGCCGCCATCATCGGCTTCGTCAGCATGCTCGCCCTCCCCGTCCTCATGACGCTCTCGCTGCTCTTCAAGCCCCATCCGGACGACTTCTCGCAGGAGGCGCTGCAGACACTCTTCGGAATCGTGCCGCGCGTGGTGGGCGGCTCCGCCGTCGCCTACATCGTCAGCCAGCTCCACGACGTCTGGAGCTACCATTTCATCAAGAGCAAGAAGCCCAGCACGAAGATGCTCTGGCTGCGCAACAACGGCTCCACCCTCGTCAGCCAGCTGCTGGACTCGCTCATCTTCGCCACCATCGCCTTCTACGGCCTCTATCCCACGCGCGTCTTCTGGGAGATCGTCCTGACGACCTATCTGCTCAAGGCGGTCTGCGCTGTCCTAGACACGCCGTTCATCTATCTGGCCAAATACCTCTATACGCACGGACACGTGCGGGAGAGGTAGAACCCTCGGCGACGGCGTCGATTCCTATGCGTCCTCAACAACCACTGCCGTGCCATAGGCGTAGAGTTCGCTGGCGCATTGGGCGATAGCGCTGGTCGTGAAGCGAACGTTCACGATGGCGTTGGCATTCAACGCCTCCGCCTGCGCGACCATCCGCGACATGGCCTGCTCCCGCGCCTCGCTCAGCAACTCCGTGTAGCCCTTCAGTTCACCTCCGACAAGGTTCTTGAGGCCCGCCATGAAGTCCCGTGCCACGTTCTTGGTGCGGACAGTATTGCCGCTCACAAGCCCCAGCACCGCGACAACCCGCTTGCACGGAATGCTTTCTGTATTGACGATCAGCATATCAGACTCCCCTGTGGATGAAGGCTCTACGCAAAGAAAATGGCCCATAATATATATCATCCTGGCAATGTGCGTCAAAATGCACTTGTTCTGGCCGGTTCAGCCCCATCAATTTCATAGACAATCTATGCTTCAATTCGTCAATGCTATGTTCCCCACATGGGACGGTAATTGAAAGCCACGACTCGTCCGCCA
>JAEEGL010122805.1_pt1 | contig 12124 bp, 9 predicted proteins | sample 9134231 | NCBI WGS metagenome assembly JAEEGL01 (sample SAMN16246548, study PRJNA631951) | gut metagenome | biome: gut microbiome; feature: rumen; material: fiber-attached | host: Bos | place: Iran: Karaj | collected 2018-10
ATGCAGATGAAGATCACTAACAAGGAACCACTTGGTGCTGAAACTCATCTTTACCTCATCTCTAACAAGGGACAGAGCATCATCGCTAAGACAACTGCTGTTGCAGAATTCCGCCTTGGTGACACTGTAAACGTTGTTCCTGATATGAAGAAAGCTAAGTTCTTCGAAATTAATCCAGATGCTGCAGAAGAATTGAACATCTGTGATGTAATCGAAAAGAAGTGGTAAAATAAATTGCCGTGGCACCCTTCGACAAGCTCAGGGTCCGCAGCAATGACACACTTAAAAGGCATTGTCCAAAAGACAATGCCTTTTTTATTTGGATTCCCGGGTCAAGCCCGGGAATGACAGAAAGGGTGTTTTTATATATAATACTCCCATGACTAAAAACTCCCTTGTCTTATACAAAACACAACCTGCCGTAATCAAAGACGTAGACGGCGATAAATATATAATTTCATATTGCAGCCAGCCGGCAACTCCTACGGGAAAAAAGGCTGTTTATTCAGAACAGAAGGTGCGCGAAAAAGATGTGATTTTACTTGAGGAAGGGCCTGTTTCATCTCTTGAAAAAGTTCTGGACGCTGCGCATGATCAATCACTTACAGAAAAATTCAATTCTTCACTTTTAGAAACCTGGGAGCTTTTAATTTCTGAAGAAGAAACTGCTGTCATACCATTATCATTTACAGAAATTAAAGACTACGCCGCAGCAGATCTGTCGCCGGACAATGCCTGGCTTTTTTATCAGACGATCATCAATATGGCAAACTTCTGCCAGGATCCGGACGCCTTTAAAAACGGCACGCTCACATTTATACTTCGCTCACAGTCACAGATAGACGAAATAAATCAGAAAAAATTTGAAAAGGAACATGAGGCAGAAATTCGCCAGGCATTTATAGATCGTCTTAAAAAAAGACAGCTTGATCTTCCTGCAGATTCAAAGTTCATGGGAGAAGTAGAAGCCTTTGCACTCTGCCAGACAGATAAATCAAAGGTTCTGGAGCAGGCAGGTATTTCACAAAATATAGAAAAAGCACACCGTCTGCTTATAGAAACAGGCATCTGGAACGAAACAAAAAATCCACATCCAACAAGACTTGGATTCAGTTTTGATTCTGCACGCGAACAGCTTGGTGCAATGCCCGATGAAGAACGCGAAGAAGTTCCGTGTATCTGTTATGCAATAGACTCTCCAAACGCAGCTGACCCTGATGACGCTATAGGTTTTGATGGAGAATATTACTGGGTTTGTATAGCAGACCCTGCCAGCAGTGTAGCGCCAGATTCTTCAATTGATATTGCTGCACGCGCCAGAGGTACAACTCTTTATATTCCCGAAGGTGCTAGCCGTATGCTTTGTGAATCAAGTCTTGAAGATTATGCACTTGGTCTTAAAGAACGTGAAGCCGGTGATGCTCCGGATATAAAATCATGCGCACTTGCATTCAGACTTAAAATTGATGATAACTGCCAGATAGAAGAATGTCTTGTAAAAAAAGTACGCGTCCATGTAAAAATGATAAGCTATGGTGAAGTTGAACAGCAAAAGGATTCACCTGAGTTCAAGCCTTTTTATGAGCTTGCCCGCAGAAATCTTGTACGACGCACTGCCAATAATGCCATAACAATTCAGATGCCAGAAGTTGATATTAAAGTTGACCGCGAAACAAAAGCTGTTACTGTCGCTCCCGAAACTAAATACGAATCAAATGATGTTGTTCAGGAGTTCATGCTTCTGGCGGGTGAGGGGGCTGCACGTTTTGCTTTTGCAAATAAAATACCATTCCCTTTTGTTAGTCAGGAGGCACCTGGTTTTCCCGATAATTTGCCTGACGGTTGGGCCGGTCAGTTTGCGCGTGTAAAATGCATGCGTAAGCGTTCTGTTGGAATTACTCCGGCTCCTCATGCAGGACTGGGCCTTAGTTTTTACAGTCAGGTTACTTCGCCGCTTCGCCGTTATTCTGATTTAATTGCCCACCAGCAGCTGCGTGCCTTTATTGACGGACGACGCCTGCTCGACAAGGACGAAATGCTAGAACGGATAGCCGCCGGTGATGCCGCATCTCTTGCTGCCCGTAAAGCAAGTCGTCTTAGCGAAACTCACTGGAAGCTTGTTTATCTTATGCAGAATCCGGAAAAAACTTACACAGGCGTATGCATTGACAAACGAGGCAGCGATACCTTGTTTTTAATTCCGGAACTTGATATGCAGACTACGCTCAAGGCCTGTGGAGACATTAAATTAAATGACGAAGTTACACTCAAAGCCGGTAAGATAGATATTACCACGCAGGAAGTGACATTTTTGAAACAATAAACTATAATAACTCAACTTAAAAACGAGGAATACTATGATAGTAATGAAATTTGGCGGTTCAAGTGTTGCCAACGCAGACCGTATTAAGCATGTTGCATCAATAATCAAGGCATATCAATATCGCAGACCTGTTGTTGTTCTTTCTGCCATGGGAGACACAACTGATCATCTTCTTGAAGCTGCAGATAAAGCTGTTGAAGGAACTGTCGAAGTTGCAGGAGTTGCAAAACTTCATGAAGAAACAGCTGCAGAACTTGGAATCAATATTGATACAATCGAAGCTTTGCTTGAAGAACTTAAACAGCTTCTCACTGGTATTTCAATGCTTAAAGAAGTAAGCAAACGTTCCCGCGACTATCTGGTTTCTTTTGGTGAACGCATGTCTGTCCGTATGATGGCTGCCTATTTGAACAGTCAGGGCATCCCTGCAAAATTTCATGACGCCTGGGACCTTGGTTTTATAAGCGACAGCAACTATATGTCTGCCGAACTTCTTGATGAAACCTGGAACAATATTCCTCAGTATTTGAATGGTTATAAAAACGGTGCCTATGATGATATTCCAATTGTAACAGGCTTTATCGCAAAAGACGCCAAAGGAAATATTACTACTCTTGGTCGTGGTGGTTCAGACCTTACAGCAACTATGATTGGTGCTGCAATGAAAGCCGAAGAAGTTCAGACATGGAAAGATGTTGACGGTATTCTTACTGCTGACCCTCGTATTGTTGCAGATGCTAAACCTGTTCCTGAAGTTACTTACGAAGAAGCACAGGAACTTGCTATGTTTGGTGCTCAGGTATTGCATCCTCGTTCAATGCTGCCAGTACGCAAAACAGGAACTCCTGTTCGTGTAAAAAATTCATATAACATTCAGAGTCTTGGTTCTATTATTGTAGAAAAGCATGAATCAAAAGTTCCTCCTGTATGTGCAATTACAAGTGTAAAGAAAATCACACTTATTGATATTGTAAGTTCACGCATGCTTGGTGCCGCAGGTTTCCTTGCACATGTATTCAACAACTTCCTTAAATGGAATATCAGTATTGACGTAATTGCAACATCCGAAGTTTCTGTTTCTCTTACAGTAAGCGCAAAGGATAATCTTGACGGCCTTATTGAAGATCTTGAAAAAGCAAGTGAAGTTACAGTAAGAACAGGAAAAGCAATTGTTACAATAATTTGTGATGCTGCACATTCAAGTGCAATTCTTGCAGGTGGATTTGCTGCTCTTGCAGATGAAGGAATTAATGTTCAGATGATCAGTCAGGGCGCAAGCAAAGTAAATATCAGTATGATAGTTGATGAAGAAGAAGCCGACCGCACAGTAAAGATTCTTCATCAGGCATATTTTAGTTGAGAGGTAAAAAATGAAAATCGCAATCGTAGGATATGGAAAAATGGGACACATGATTGAGCAGTGTGCCAAGCGTGCCGGTCATGAAGTTGTCGTAACAATAGATGTTGCTGCAGAAGATGCAATGGTAAAAGTAGAGCAGGGCGATGGAGCTGCTGTTGCACGTGCCGTAAAATCAAGCGGTGCAGAAGGTGTAATTGAATTTACACATCCTGTTGCAGTAATGAATAATATCGAAGCACTTCTTCCTCTTGGACTTCCTCTCATTGTAGGAACTACAGGATGGAACGACAAGCACGAATATGTAAATGAACTTGCTGCAAAAGTAGGCGGAACAATTATGTCTGCAGGTAACATGTCTATTGGTGTAAACATGTTCTATCGTATTGTAGAAGAAGCCGCAAAGATTATGTCTCAGTTCAGCGATTACGATGTTGCTGTATGGGAACTTCATCATAACCAGAAGGCAGACAGTCCTAGTGGAACTGCTCTGGAAATTGCACGTCGTGTTCAGGCAGGTTATAAAAATAAAACAGAAATTGTTACAGATGCATTCCATGAACGTCCGGCTGCAAACCAGCTTCATGTAAGTTCAACACGCTGCGGAAACGTACCTGGAACTCATAAAGTATTCTTTGATGGAACTGCAGATACAATAGAAATTACACACACAGCACGAAGCCGCGAAGGTTTTGCTGTTGGAACTGTAAGCTGTCTTGAAAAACTTAGCTCTGCAATTAAAACAGGTAAGCTTGCAAAAGGCGCTCTCTACAGCTGGGACGACCTGTACTAACGGGGTCCCTGAGCCTGTCGAAGGGTCACACTTGCATTAAAATTGCTCCGGCTCCTAAAAGGGCCTGGGCACCTGTTGTAAGAATTGTAATCACAATCTTTTCTGTCTTCTCACTAATTGCAAAGGGTCTTGTTCTCTGGAAGATTTCAAAAATTACATGACAGATATTTACAAGAGCTCCGCAGAAAATTAATATTCCAAAAACTCTTTTTTCATAAACAAGGCTAATGAGTGCTGTTGTGCCAAAAACTGCAGTAAAAAGATACTGAGTAATTGCTGCTGCATATTTTACCGGTGTCTGTTTTTTAATGAATATGCAGATTACAATAAATCCCGCAATAAAAACTGCACCTGAAAGTATAAAGAAGAGATCTGGAATTTTATAAATTCTGTAGACAGAAACTATAAGTAAAAACCAGATTGTCTGAGTAATTAAAAAAAGAAAGTGTTCTGCAAATTTAAAGAATCTGTTTTTGTCTTTAAGTGTTGAAAGCATAAATAGGGTTGCAGAAGCATAAGCAAAGGATGCAATAAAAATTATATGATGTGCATCAGGCAGATAATTTGCAAGAAAAGAAATTACAACCCCCGCAATAAACGGAATCAAAAGTCCCCGCGCAGTCTTTTCAAGCCCCTTAATTCTCTGAATAAGCCCCACTATATAAAGCACTAGATCCACCACAAGCAGACCCGTGAAAATCCATGTGTAAATGTTCATATATATAATATTATATTATTTTGAATATATTGGCAACTTTTCAGAAAAGTGGATTTTATATAAGCAGGCATCTGAAAAAGTTATGGCACGGAGTGGGAAGCAGTTTGAGGATGCTTCTGAGTGGGGACCGGTCATAGAAAAAATCCGAGGATTTGCTTGCAAACCGCAGGATTTTTACACAACCCAGCTCAGCCGCAGACTCAAACTGATTCACACGGGAGTGACAGAACTTTTTCACATATAAAAAAATTATAAAAAATACAATATTCTACTTGACAATATATTATATAAGATATAATATTATATATAGAGAAAGATGATGAGGAGGTTGCATGAACTTCACAGCTGGTTCTGCTCTGCTGGATGCAGTTGTGCTTTCTGTCGTCAGTATGGAGGAAGGAACATACGGATATAAAATCACACAGGATGTCCGGCAGGTAATGGACGTTTCTGAAAGTACGCTTTATCCTGTTTTGCGGCGACTGCAAAAGGATGGTCTTTTAGAAACATACGATATGGAATTCCAGGGAAGAAACAGACGCTATTACAAAATTACTTCCAATGGAATGATAACACTTGATAAATACCGGTCCGAATGGTTATCTTATAAGGGTAACGTAGATAAGATACTTTTAGGCCAGGAAGCATAACAGGAGGGTTATAACATGACAAGAGATGAATACATGACTGCACTTAAAAACAATATTCAGTCATTAACAGTAGATGAGCAGAATGAAGCTCTTCAGTATTATTCAGATTATTTTGATGATGCTCAGGATGATGCAAAAGTAATGGAAGAACTTGGTTCTCCGGAAGAAGTTGCAAAAGTAATCCGCGAGCGTTTTTCAAATACACTTGTAAAGAATGAAAAAGGGGAGAGTGAAGATGATTCTGACTCTCAGAGCAAGAGTTCTAACGGAAGATATGAAGCACTTTACTATGAATTCAAAACAGCAGATGTTAAGAATGTTGAATTTAGTTTTGGTGCAGCAGAAGTTGTAATGATCCGCGGTAAAAAGTTCAGCGTTGAAACAAGAGGTATTGCAAAGAATAATCTTTTGTGCCGTGTAGACGCCGAAAAAACTCTTGTAGTAAAGAATCTTAATAAGCTTTCGGGCTTTAATTTCTTTAATCACTCTGATCGTCCTGGAAGAATGGTTCCAAGAATCCTTATTTCTATTCCTGAAGGCGCAAAACTTGAACGCTTTAAGGCTGCAATCGGGGCCGGAAACTTTGTTGCAAAAGATATTCAGCTTGCCTTTGAAAAAGGTCATATAGATGTAGGGGCCGGAAACTTTGTTCTTAAAAAGATAGACGCTTCAAACCTTGATATGCGCTGTGGTATGGGAAATCTCAATATCGAAGGCTCTATGAAGGGTAAAAGCAACATAGATTGTGGAATGGGCGCCGTAAAACTTGAACTTTCAGGTTCTATGAGCGATTATTCTTACGATGCAAAGGTTGGTCTTGGTGACTTTAAGTTCAACGACGAAAAACGTTCTGGTGTCTGCCAGGTTTACGCAAGCAACCGCAAACAGAATCATTTTTCTGTAAATTGCGGAATGGGCAGCGTAAACATTATGATGAAATAACTTAGAAGGGAGATAAAACAATGAAAAAGCTTAAGAAATCAAATAACAAGATAATCTGTGGTGTATGTGGTGGTGTTGCATCATATTTTGGAATTGATCCAACAATCGTTCGTATTCTGGTTGTAATTCTTTCATGTATCTGGGGTTCCGGCCTTATAATCTACATTGCAGCCGCCCTCATCATGCCTCCTGCCGACACAGAAGACCTGAACAGCGACAACATCGACAACCTCAAAAGCGCCAACGTAGGCGGCGAAGATAAAAAATCAAAGTCATCATCAAAAGCCACCGAAAAATCCGGCGACGACGTACCACACTCGGACGATGAGTTTGATTCATATTTTAAGAAATAATAAAAATATGATTTTTATAGAATAAAATATTAAATTATTTTATTTAATTTATTGTAATTTATAGATTGTATCAAATAGATTGCATATAAAAAAAATCGCGGAAGGCTATTAATGGCCTTCCGCATTATTTTTTAAAGAAGTAATACGCGGGACGCAGGAAAAAGAAAGTAAGGGGGGACCGGCAGTGGGACGGCCGCGTTTACGCCGGACGTCGCACGGCTGCCGGGGGATACCTTGCTTTTTTTTCCGTCGCTGGGACCCGCTTATAGTATTCATATTAATAATGCGGCTTCCAGAAAGGACGGGAGCGATTTTTTTATATATATACATACCATTTAAAAATTACCTAAAAATACTTAAATTAAAAATATAATTTAACTGAATATTTCACTAATTTTTCAAAAATTTATAATTTTCTTCTATCAAATTTCTTAAAATCATGTTATTATTATGAATTATGGCGAAAATTAAAATCAATAAAACCTTACGAAACACACTGATTGCCGTAGGTGTAATAGTGTTGTTTTTCGTATGTACCCGGCTGGTTCCTGAAAAGAAACTGAGCACAAAGTACGAAGGTTTTGATTTGTCAACATCACAGGGAGCTGTATCTGCCGGTATCACTTATGCTGAATACCAGGAAGGATACAAAAATGCAAAAACTCCGAATATCACAGTTCCAGTTAATGTCTTTGCATATGATGCTGACCAGTCTACCGGTACAAGCGTAGTTTCAAATTATCAGGGAAAAGATGTCGTTCTGACAGACGAATCATCTTATGTTGTCTGGACTGTAGATGTGCCTCAGGAAGGCTTCTACAATCTTTCTATGGAATATATCTGCACTCCTTCAAGAAACGTAGATATAGAGCGCATTCTTTATATAAATGGCGAAATGCCTTTCCGTGGTGCTGACTCTCTTTCTTTTTCACGTTTATGGAAAGATGGTGGCGAAATCAAATACGATAACCGTGGAAATATGATCCGCCCAACTCAGGCCGAAACATTTGAATATCAGAAAATCCGTTTTAAGAGCAATCTTGGATATGAAGTAGATCCTTATCGTTTCTACTTTAAGAAAGGAATAAATACAATTGCGTTAGAAGCAATAAGCGAACCTGTTGCAATCAGTGCACTGGAGCTTGTTCCTCTTAAAACATATATCACTTATGAACAGTATGTTGCAAAACAGCCTGTAAAACCAGAAAATAATTCTGTAAAAAAAGTTTCTGTAAAAGTACAGGGAGAAGATTCCCTTGTACGTTCAGATCCATCTCTTTTTGCACGCTATGACCGTTCTTCTGCTGTTACAGAACCTTACAGTACAAAAAATACTGTCCTCAACTACGTAGGTGGTGATTCATGGAAATCTTCGGGACAGTGGATTGAATGGGAATTTGAAGTTCCGGAAAACGGATGGTATACAATTTCTTTAAAAGGCCGCCAGTTCTTCCAGCGCGGTTATGTTGCTTACCGTTCAGTTTATATTGATGATGAAATTCCTATGGACTCTCTCAAGGCTGTGGGCTTTAAGTATGACAAGGACTGGCAGTTCAAAACCCTTTCTGATGAAACAAATACGCCATATAAGTTTTATCTTTCAAAGGGAAAACATACAATCCGTCTTGAAGCAACACTTGGAGAAGTTGGTCCTATTATCAATGAGATTGAAGATTCCATTTATCGTTTGAATCTTATTTATAGAACTATTCTTGTACTTACGGGAACAAATCCTGATGCAGACCGCGACTATGAAATCAAAAAGGTATTCCCTGATGAAGTTCAGGCTATGATCGAAGAAAGCCGCCGTCTTTACAAGATAGTTGATGATTTTATTGCCGTAACAGGTCAGAAATCAAATCAGATTTCTCCTGCAGAAAACCTGGCAGTTCAGCTCGAAAAATTCTATAAACATCCTGATCGTGTAACAAAGAACTTCCAGAACTTTAAAGATAACACAATGACTCTTGCTTCTTCTATGCTCTCTCTTTCAGAAACAAAGCTTGATATTGACTACATCCTGATTCAGGGTGCAGATGACAAGATTAAAAAAGACGAGACTAACTTCTTTAAGGATGCAAGACACGAAATTACTTCATTCGTAAACTCATTCCTTTATGATGCTGCCGCACTTGGTAGTATTTATGAAAAGGGTGAAGATCATCTGATAGAAGTATGGATTGTTACAGGTCGTGATGCAAGTCAGGTTCTTAAGAATATGATTGATGATACCTTTACTCCACAGACAGGAATTAAAGTAAACTTAAAGCTTATCAACCCTGATGCTTTGCTTCCTGCTGTAGTAGCCGGTAAAGGTCCTGATGTTGTTGTTTCTACTTATACAACTCAGCCTGTAGATTATGCACTTCGTAATGCAAACGTAAACCTCATGCGTTTTGATGACTGCAAAGAAGTTCTTTCACAGTTTAAGCCAAGTGCTTATGAGTCATTTAAATATGATGGCGGACTTTATGCTCTTCCTGAACAGGAAACCTTTAACCTTATGTTCTATCGTAAGGATATTCTTGAACAGTTTGATCTTGAACCTCCGCAGACTTGGGAAGAATTTATAAACATGCTTCCAACACTTCAGTCTAATAACCTTGCGGTTGGTGTTCCATATCCTGATGTAAACAACCTTGATATGACAACACTTTATTCTATTCTTTATCAGAACGGCGGAAGACTTTATAACGATGCAGGCGATACATGTCTTATAGATTCAGAAGCAGGTATAAGCGCCTTTAAGACATATACAAGTCTTTATGTAAACTATGGTATTCCACTTATTTATGACTTTATGAGCCGTTTCCGTACAGGAGAAATGCCTGTTGGTATTGCAAACTATACTACATACAACACAATTGTAGTTGGTGCTCCAGAAATCCGAAACCTCTGGGATTTTACATATCTTCCTGGAACAATTAATGAAAACGGTGAAATTGACCGTACAAGTGCAGCCGGTGGTGTATGCTGTATGATGATTAAAAACGGTATAAACCTTGATGACCTTGATCTTTCATCTATTCCGGATCTTTCATATACAAGCTTCAGCGGTAAGACTTTTGAAGACGGTGTTATTCCTGGTGTAGACCAGAAGACCTGGAACAAAGTTATGCACAACGAAAGTATTCAGAAGGATGCCTGGGAATTTATGAAATGGTGGGTTTCTACAGATGCACAGGTCCGCTATGGACGTGAAATGGAAGCACTTCTTGGTGCCTCTGCCCGTTATGCTACAGCCAATGTCGAAGCTCTTAAACAGCTTTCATGGAATGCTAAACAGGTTGAAATTCTTGAAAATTCTCTTGATCAGACTGTAGGTATTCCTGAAGTACCGGGAAGTTACTTTACACCACGCCATATCATTAATGCTGCCCGAAAGGTTGTCAATGAAAAGGATGATCCTCGTGAAAACCTCATTGATTATACAAAGAAAATCAATGAAGAGCTTACAAGAAAACGTCAGGAATTTGGTCTTCCTGTAGCAAAGGATTAACAGGAGAAAACTATGGGTGAAAAATTAAATAAATATATAGCTAAGAAAAAGCTCATGGCAACAGATCTGGTAAAGAGTGCGCGCAAACATACCTTCTGCTATCTTTTCCTTTTGCCTTATGCTGTTTTGTTCATAACTTTTTATGTTCTTCCAATGATTACCTCAATTTACTTCAGCTTTACAAATTATAATATTCTTGAAAAGCCTGATTTTATTGGTATAAGGAATTACATAAATCTTTTCCTTGAAGATGAAGTATTTACAATTGCTGTTAGAAACACTTTTGTAATTGCTATAATTATCGGGCCTGTCGGCTACATAATGGCATTCCTTTTTGCATGGCTTATCAATGAGCTTCCAAACTGGATCCGTACTCTTGTAGTATTCTTCTTCTATGCGCCTTCTATTTCGGGGCAGGCCTTCAACGTATTCAAGTTTATCTTTGCAGACGATGCAAACGGATGGCTCAATGCAAAGCTTATTCACTGGAATTTTGTTCAGCAGCCAATTCTGTTCCTTACAAATCCGCACAACGTTCTTAAGGTAGTAATTCCTGTAATTTTGTGGACTTCACTTGGTACAGGCTTCCTTTCGTTTGTAGCTGGTCTTAAAGGTATTGATAAGGCTCAGTACGAGGCAGGTTACATCGACGGTATTCAGAACCGCTGGCAGGAACTGTGGTTCATAACACTCCCTAATATGAAGCCAATGCTTTTGTTCGGAGCAGTTATGTCAATTACAAATGCCTTCAGCGTTTGTTCAATTCCAATGATGCTTGCCGGATATCCTTCTGTAGATTATTGTGCGCGTACAATCGTAACGCACCTTTTTGACTACGGTTTCACTCGCTTTGAATTTGGTTATGCTTCGGCTATTGCAACAGTTTTGTTCCTTACAATGATTCTTTGCAATAAGTTTATTCAGAACTTACTCAGCAGAGTAGGACACTAATAGGGGAGGATGTATATGAGTTCTAAAAATATGTACAAAGACATGACAATACATCACTACAAGCACCGCAGAAAGCCAAACCGTTCTCTTGGCGGCGATATTGGTGTTTATATCTTCCTCTTCTTCTGTTCATTACTTATGCTTGCTCCTCTTGTATTTGCCATTTCAAATTCGCTCAAGCCGCTTGATGAAGTTCTTAAGAGACCGCCAAATTTCTTCCCGGTACATCCTACCTTTGACAACTTTTCGGATCTCTTCATTACTATGAGTCAGGGTTGGGTACCGCTTACAAGATATATCTGGAATACACTTTTTGTTACTATAGTAGGAACTGTAGGCCATGTAATTCTTGCTTCTATGGCAGCCTATGTTCTTGCAAAGTATACCTTCCCTGGAGGAAATCTTTTCTTCCGTGTTGCGGTAGTTGCCTTGATGTTCACAGGTTATGTAACAGGTATTCCTAACTATTTGATTATGTGTAAGCTTCACATGGTCGACACTTACTGGTCAATCATTCTGCCTGCAATCGGAGGTTCCA
>JAEEGL011338400.1_pt1 | contig 12124 bp, 11 predicted proteins | sample 9134231 | NCBI WGS metagenome assembly JAEEGL01 (sample SAMN16246548, study PRJNA631951) | gut metagenome | biome: gut microbiome; feature: rumen; material: fiber-attached | host: Bos | place: Iran: Karaj | collected 2018-10
CGTACCGGTTCGATTCCGGTCTTCAGCACCAAAAAAGCATCTGATAAACAGATGCTTTTTTTATTTATCTCATATCATCAAGTATGTTGGAAGATGCGTCTGACGGCATCCTCAGATCTCCTCTGGGAGACAGTCCTACGGTTCCGGTCTTAGGCCCGTCGGGAAGACAGGATCTTTTGAACTGCTGAGTAAAGAATCTTCTTATGAATATATCATAAGTTTTCTTGATCAGTTCATCTGAATAGGTGCCTTTAAACGCATGAGAAGCAAGATAAACAGTCTTCTCTCCTGAGAAGCCGTACCTTATATAGTTGTAGAGGAAGAAATCATGGAGCTCGTACGGCCCAAGTATATCCTCGGTCATCTGCTGCAGCTCACCGTCCTTAGGCGGGAGCAGTTCCGGGCTCACAGGCGTATTTACTACGTCTATCAGGACCTTCTTAAGCTTCTCATCACTCTGCTTCAACGCAAAATCAGTAACTATCGCACGTATCAGAGTCTTGGGAACAGAAGCATTGACCCCATACATTGACATATGATCGCCGTTATATGTTGCCCATCCCAGCGCAAGCTCGCTGAGATCGCCTGTCCCTATCACTATCCCGTTAACTTTATTGGAGAGATCCATAAGCACCTGGGTCCTCTCACGCGCCTGGCTGTTCTCATAAACGCTGTTATGAACTGAACTGTCAAATGCGATATCACTGAAATGCTGCTCAACTGATGCCTTTATATTGATCTCTGTGAGGCTTACTCCGAATGCGTCAGCTAGATCTACTGCATTATCATGGGTTCTTTCTGATGTACCGAAACAGGGCATCGTTACAGCTTCGATATGCTTTCTTGAAATACCCAGCTCATCAAAGGCAAGTACGGTGACTATGAGCGCCAGTGTGGAATCTATGCCTCCGGATATTCCCAGGACAGCATTTTTGATATGCGTGTGCTTAAGTCTCTTTATAAGACCGTATTTCTGTATCGACAGAACTTCAGCACATCTCTGTTCTCTCATATCAGGTTCTGCCGGGACAAATGGCATAGGATCGACAGGTCTTGAGATATCATAAATAGTATGATCAAGATCAAAGGTTATTATCATATGGTCGTCATCATCGTATGAAAATACACTGTTCTTAAGTCTTTCATTCTCGATCCTGTCAACATCTATCTCCGTAATTATGATATTGTCTTTATATAATTCAGACTCCTTAAGGATCCTCCCTTTTTCAGCGATCACTTTCATACCTGAGAAAACCAGGTCTGTACTGGATTCTCCAGGTCCTGCTTCTGAATAGATATAGGCCGTTACGGTCCTGTCAGACTGGACCTTTATATAATCTTTTCTTGGTCCTGTCTTTCCGGCAAGATGCGGCAATGCAGCAGGGGCAGCTATAACCGTTGCACCGGCAAGAGCATGTTTTTGAGAGGGCTGATACAGGGAAAACAGATCTCCCGAGATCTCTACGGAGAGCTTAAATGACGGCATTTCCCTGCACTGGAGCACTATATCCGAGCCGAACGGCACTATCTGTCCAAGTATTTCGACGTTTTTGATATCTTCAGGAGCAGGTTTAAAATATCTGGATTCGCTGAAAACTCCAGAATCGCTTATGACGCTTTTAGGTATCACAGCCAGAATGCTTCCGTTCTGTATGACCGCTGCAGCACTGTAGCATGAGCCGTTATGTATAAACGGGAATCCGATCACAGCCAGGATATCCTTGCCTTTTGTGCTTTCTACGACACTTTTTAATGATTTAAGACAGTTGGTCTGGAAAGATGACTGGAAAGCTATATCGCCTACCGTATATCCTGACAGCGCCATTTCCGGAAAAACTATTAGCTTGACCTGCTGCTCGTTCGCTGTTCTTATCAGATCTCTTATTTTTACTGAATTATACAGTACATCCCCCACCCTGATGTCAGGAGTTGCTGCTGCCACACGTACGAAACCGTTATTCATAATCGCTCCTTATACAAAATCCTTATAGTAATCTCTGATCGTAGAAAGATCAGTATTCAGTTGAGCAATAAGTTCATTCCTGTCACTCATACGGATCTCTGGTCTGATCCTTTTATCAAAGCACAGTTTTATTTCTTTTCCGTATATATCACCGCTGAAATCAAATATATATGTTTCTATCACTCTTTTTTTCGAGAGATTGATCGTCGGCCTGTGCCCGATATTTGTCATCCCAATATATCTATCGTTTCCCAATTCAACAGTCACGGCATAAACTCCATTGTCGGGTATACATTTCATATCCGGAGGGTTGATATTCGCAGTAGGAAATCCGAGCGTCCTTCCTATCCTGCTGCCTTCAGTGACGATGCCCGAAACGGAATAACTCCTTCCAAGAAACACATTCGCCGACTCTACGTCGCCGCTCAGTATCATGTTTCTAATGGCAGTCGAGCTCACAGGCTCACCGTTGACCGATACCGGAGGCACGATCACAGTCATGACTCCTCTTTTTGCAGTTTCTTCTGCAAGATATTCGGCGGTACCTTTTCCGCCTCTGCCAAATCTGTAATTATACCCTACTATGATTGTACTGCACGAGAGCTTGTTGATCAGCTCATCGATGAACTGTTCTCTTGTTGTCTCTGCTACCTCTTTATTGAATTCCCTCATGTACAGGACATCGATCCCTTCGGCAGAGATAGCAGCCTCTTTTTCGCTGCTTGTAAACAGCTGCTTAAGATCAAGATCAAAATAATTACCGGGGATGTTGGAAAAAGTGTAAACGACGCTGAGTCCATCGCCGGCTTCTGTTTTCAGCCTGTCGAGGAGAGCCTTATGTCCCAGATGGAGCCCGTCAAAAGTCCCCAGTGCTACCGCACAAGTACCAGTATTCTTTTTCATCCAAACCTCTTTTTATCAGTAAAGCGGAATATACAGCTTCAGAAGATTATTGATGCTTTTCCCAAGGCCGTAAAATACTTCTCCCAGATAAACTCTGTATAACCCGTCTGTAATCTGGACTGTTGTTTCAAGTCCGTTCTCCAAAGCCTTTTTACGGCTTTGGTCAAGCGTTACCGCAGGGAAATCATTAAGATATGATTCCGGAGCCCTTATAAAAGAACGGTCTCCCTTATCATTCATCTCAGATATCTCTTCTATCGTAAAAGAATCACTTATATCAAAAGCTCCGCTTTTTTCTCTTATCAGCAGAGATATATACGCACATGTTCCAAGCCGGTCCGCAATATCCTTTGCCAGCGACCTTATATATGTGCCTTTTGAACAGCTGGCTCTGAGAAGGTAGCTGTCGGGACCTGTCCTGCATATGACATCCAGTCGGGTGATCGTGACGCTTCTGGGTGAAATATCGGAAATGATCCCTTTCCTGGCCAGATCATATGATTTCTGTCCTGAGATCTTGACCGCGGAATATACCGGAGGCATCTGGCTGTATGTTCCCGTAAAACACGATAAGGCTTGAACAAGATCCTCTTCACTGAATCTACTGTCAGACCTTCTGATCACTTTTCCTTCAGCATCAAGAGTGTCAGTTTCCAAACCGAATGTGATCTCAAACACATATGTTTTATCTTCCGACAACAGGATATCAGAGAGCCTTGTAGCTCTTCCTATGAGAAGCGGAAGTACACCCGAAGCAGCAGGATCAAGCGTACCTGTATGACCGGCTTTGCTGGCACCTATCAACCTTCTGATCTGTCCAACTGCAGAATTGGATGATATTCCCGGAGGTTTTATAAGGGGTATTATCCCGCTGGAAACATTACTTATCATATACAGACCTATATGAGTTTATCGGCTTCTTCAAGTATCTTCTGCTTGATCTCCTCGGCAGTCCCGTCAAGAGTGCATCCTGCCGCATGCTTATGACCGCCGCCGCTAAAATGCGCGGCAAATTCAGCCACGTCGGCATATGATTTACTCCTCAGGCTAACCTTATGCCTGAGAGGATTTATCTCCCTTATAAGCACAGCTATCTCGACACTGTCGATATCTCTCGCAAAATTGATAAGGTTTTCACAATCCTCCGGGAGTGCTCCGCAGCCATATATATCATCATATGAAACAGACATGACCGCGATCCTGTTGTCATGATGCAGCGTCATCGTATCTATTGCATGAGCGACGAGAAGCGTTGCTCCGAGAGTCCTTTTCCGGTCGATCTCTTCAGCAAGGAAAGACGTTTCAGCGCCGTGCTTTACTAGTTCTGCGGCGATCTCAAAAGTCTTTGATGTTGTATTGCTGTATGTGAAATTACCTGTGTCCGTCATTATTCCTGCAAACAGAACATTAGCTGTCCTTACTGATATGTCGGCACCGGTTTCGATCAGATATTCATACACGAGTTCCGAAGTTGAGCTTCTGTCCTCGATCCAGTTCACGTCTGAGAAGCACGGATTGGTAATGTGATGATCGATCGCTACGGAGCATTTCTGCCTGTCGAATACCTCTTCAAGAAGACTGCCTACCCTGTATTTATCTGCAGTATCAACAGTTATCACAAGATCAAATTCAGTATCTTTATACAGGTCGTACAGTTCTTTTGCAGATAATATCTCGATGTAATCACGTACGAAATCATATTTATATGTGAGCCCGTCACCTGCAGCACACCTGACGGTCTTCCCTTTTTTTATGAATTCCATCCCGAGAGCAGCCATTGAACCAAAACAATCCCCATCCGGACTGACATGTCCTAAGATGAGGATAGTATTGCTTTTTTCGACTAATCCGGATATCTCCGCGATCAATTCCTTTTTATTCTTCATTTTCATCATTCTCGTCTGATATGGATGCGACCGCGTCATCAATCAGCTTAGACATCTTTATGCTGTATTCTATCGAATCGTCCAATATGAATCTGAGATCGGGGATCCTTCTGATCTTTATCATCTTGTTAAGCTTGGCTTTTATAAATCCCTGCGCGGAATTCAGGCCTTCTATAGTTGATGATTTTCTTTCTTCCGAATCATAGACGCTTACATATACTTTAGCGTAATACAGATCCTGGGTAACCTCGACACGGGTCACTCCGGTCATTTCAGATACTCTCGGATCCTTGAGCTCTTTCAGAATTATCTCGGAAAGAGCTCTGCGGAATTCTTCGTCGAGTCTTTGAGTCCTTCTTTTAGACATTTATCAAACACTTCTTTCAACTTTCTGCATAACGAAAGCTTCAAGAACATCTCCTTCTTTTATGTCGTTGTAATTCTCAAGGGATGCTCCGAACTCATACCCTGTGGTAACTTCCCTTACATCATCCTTGAAACGCTTGAGGGAATTCAGCTTGCCTTCATATATGACGACATTGTCTCTCAAGAGCCTGATCTCAGAATTTCGGGTCATCTTTCCGTCAAGCATATAGCAGCCTGCTATCGTTCCTACGGAAGATACCCTGAAAGTCTGCCTGATCTCAGCATGTCCCTGTATCTCCTCCTTGAATTCAGGAGCAAGCATACCGTTGATAGCTTTTGTGACATCATCTATCGCATTGTAGATTATCCTGTATGTCCTGATATCGACTTTCTCACGTTCGGCTATAGCGCTGACGGAAGCGTCTGGTCTGACATTGAATCCTATGATTATAGCATTTGCAGCTGAAGCAAGAAGCACATCGCCTTCACTTATCGCGCCTACAGCTCCGTGTATAACTCTTACTCTCACCTCATCGTTGCTGATCTTCTCAAGCGACTGTCTGACAGCCTCTACCGAACCCTGGACATCCGCCTTAATGACGATATTGAGGTCTTTGACATTTCCCTGCTCGATCTGTGAGAAGAGGTCGTCAAGAGTTACCCTTGAAGTCGATTTGTTCCTCAGCTCTTTCTGCTTGTCGATTCGTTCCTGTACTACCTGTCTGGAAAGCTTTTCATCAACGACATAAAGTGTATCCCCGGCGGAAGGGACCTCGGAGAATCCGATGACCTCTACTGGCTGTGAAGGTCCGGCCTTCTTGACATTTCTTCCCTTATCATCGGTCATTGCACGGATCCTTCCGTACGCGGTTCCAGCCACGACAGTATCGGCAACATTGAGGGTCCCGTTCTGTACAAGAACAGTTGCAACGGGGCCTCTGCCTTTATCGAGTTTTGCCTCTATGATAGCTCCTTTTGCCAGCCTATTCGGATTTGCCTTATACTCTCCGACATCAGCAACGAGCAGTATCATCTCAAGAAGATCATCAAGTCCCTCTTTGGTCTTAGCAGACACGGGGACCATGACGGTATCTCCGCCCCAGTCTTCTGCAACGAGCCCGTATTCGGTGAGCTCACGCTTTACCATATCGACGCTGGAGCCCGGGATATCGATCTTGTTTATCGCAACTATGATCGGAACATTAGCCGCTTTCGCATGGTTTATCGCCTCAACTGTCTGGGGCATCACGCCGTCGTTTGCAGCAACTACCAGGATCGCTATGTCTGTAACGTTAGCTCCTCTTGCTCTCATTGAAGTGAAAGCTTCATGTCCGGGAGTATCGAGGAACGTTATCGATCTGTTGTTATGATTGACTACATATGCGCCGATATGCTGTGTTATGCCGCCCGCTTCATTTGCCTGAACGCTCGTCTTCCTTATAGCGTCAAGGATCGATGTCTTACCGTGGTCGACATGGCCCATTATCGTTACGACCGGAGGACGAATGACAAGATTCTCTTCGTCATCGCCTTCATCCTCATAACCTGCTTTCAGCGCATCCTCAGCGGTCTGTTCTATCTTCTGCTCAAGTTCGATGTCATAATCGGCAGCTACAAGGCTTGCGGTATCAAAATCGATCTCAGAGTTAATATTTGTATTCATCATTCCCAAAAGGAACAGTTTCTTTATGATCTGCGCGACGGGTTTTCCTATTTTCTCAGCGAATACCTTGATCGACACTGTATCGCCGTAAATAACGGCCTTGTCGATAACAACAGGTTCCGGTGTTACGACAGGCTTCTGTTTCTGAGTTTTAGGACCTTTCCTGATCTTTCTTGAACCCTGTGCATATTCATCATCATCTATGACTACTCTTTCCTTCAGAGCTCCTTTTTTGCGTTTCTCTTCTAAAGGCCTTTCCTTCTGCCTGTCATGAGGATTCCTCTGCTGCTGCTGAGGGATAGCCGCAGCAATGGCGCCTGCCTGGTTCTGCCTTGGTTTATCAGTCCTTCTCTGCTGACGGTTCTGAGACCTGTCATCACTGTCTTTATCCTTCGAATCGAACTGCCCCCTGCCGTTCCTGTTATCCCTTCTCTGATCAGGTGCATTCTGATTCCTCTGATCGCGGAAGTTCTGAGATCTTCTCTCGCCGTTGTCAAACTGTCTTTGAGGTCTGTCCTGATTTTTCTGATCGTTGCGGTCCCTGTTTCTTTCTCTTACAGGTCTTGTTTCAGTATTCTCAGGTGCGTTTGCTTTCGCTCTGCGCTCCTCCATCCTCTGGATCTGTTTTTCATCAAGTACCGACGCGGGTTTCACCGCTTCTTTTTCATCCTGAGGAGCGTCTTCGATCGCAGGTGCGGCTGCAGCTTCAGCAGCTGGGACCTCGGGGGTGCTTTCAGCCTTTTCAGGAACTGCTTCGGCAGTCTTTACGGGTTCGGATACGGCAACATCCTGGGCTTTTCCAGCATTCGTTTCTGCTGCCTGTTCTGCCGTAACGCTTACTGCTTCGGAAGGTCTTTCCTCTGCCTGCTTCTCCCTTTCTGCTTTTTCCTGTGCGGCCTTCTCAGCCTTTTTTATATCCCTCTCCCTTATGCGTTCAAGAAGGACATTCTGAAGCGTATTGGCCTCAGAAATCTGCTTTTTCGAATCTCTCTGCAGATCTGAAAGCTGCCTGTCCACATTGGCTAAATATGTCATAAGATTCTTATTTACATCTAAAACATTAAGCTTACTCAATTTAAACCTCCAAGAGTCTCCTCAAAGATCTTCCTTATACCCTGTACAAATCCTTTGCCGGTGATGCCTACCAGATATATACCGGCTTTTCCGCATGCATTTTCTATAAGCCCCTCGAAACCGACTTCATAGCACTCAGCCCCGAAATACCTGCACATACTGAGAGCGTCCTTCTTTGAACGTTCCGATATGCCCGGTGTCATCAGGACCAGCGTTTCCTTTCCTCTTTCGAGCCTGTCATGTATGCTTTCATATCCGAAAATGACTTTACCTGCTTTTGTAGCGATGCCGAGCATCCCTCTTAATCTAGATTCCAAGCTCCCTCCTAAGAATGATCCTTCGTAAGCTCTCAAGCATTTCAGGAGTCATATTCATATCCAGAGCTCTCGAAAGCGCTTTGCTCTTATATGCATTCTCAAGGCACTCGATGCTGGAACAGATGTATGCTCCCCTTCCCGGTACCTTACCGGTCTGGTCTACTTCCACGCTGCCTTCCCCGGTCTTTACAATCCTTATGAGTTCACGCTTCGGCCGGCTCGTCCTGCAGGCGATGCACATCCTCATGGGAATCTTTCTCTGTTTCAAAATGTCAGGTCCTCCGGTAAATCAAACATATCGCCGCCGGGAATCGGATCGGCGTCTATGTCTGCAGTATCCAATGTCAGGCCGTCGTCCAAAGCTATATCGTCATCCTCATCGCTGAACACGGTATCCATCATCTGGCTCTGCGACTTGATATCGATCTTAAAATTGGTAAGCTTTGCCGCCAGTCTGGCATTCTGCCCCTCTTTTCCTATCGCAAGAGACAGCTGCGAATCAGGAACGACGACTTTTGCTTCCCTGTCATCTTCATTTGTCTGGACAAGGACTACCTTTGCAGGTCTCAGTGCGTTAGATATGAACTCCATCGAATCCATGCTCCAGGGGATCACGTCTATCCTTTCACCGCCGAGCTCATTCACAACGCGCTGTATACGCTGTCCCCTCGGTCCCACGCAGGCGCCTACAGGATCTATATTCGCATTTTCCGAATATACAGCTATCTTGCTCCTCTGTCCTGCTTCTCTCGCTACAGACTTTATGACCACAGAGTTCTGAGCGATCTCGGGCACTTCAAGCTCAAAAAGACGTCTTACAAGGCCCGGATGCGATCTTGACGTGATTATCTGGGGGCCCTTCGATGTGCGTCTGACTTCCAGCACGTAAACCTTAAGGCGCATCCCCTGTTCATATCTTTCTCCGGGTATCACTTCAGAAGGCTTGATCACACCTTCCGTACGCCCGAGGTCAAGATACACGGAACCTCTTTCCACTCTGTTGACGGTCCCTGTTATTATCTCGTTCTCTTTTTCTATATATCTGTCATAAACCACACTGCGCTCAGCTTCGCGGATCCTCTGTACTATAACCTGCTTTGCTGTCTGCGCCGCGATCCTTCCGAAAGTTTTCGGTGTCACTTCTGTCTCAAGGACATCGCCTGTCTCATAGAGCACATTGATCTTCTGTGCATCCTCCAGGCTGATCTCAAGAGCGTCATTTATTACATCGTCAACAACTGTCTTTTGGGAATATACATGTATCTGTCCGTTTTCCTCGTCTACTGACACACGTACGTTCTCTGCAGAATTATAATTCCTTTTATATGCTGCGATAAGGGCTGTCTCAATAGCCTCTATCAGCACATCTTTCTTAATGCCTTTTTCCTCTTCCAGCTGATTTAAAGCCTCAATAAGTTCGCTGTTCATCTCAATCCCCTTCTTAAAAATCTATATGCAGTCTCACTGATGCAGTTTTATTCTTTAAAAACTCCCTGGTCTCCCCGTCCTCTGAAACGATCTTAAACGAATCGCCCCCGGAATAGACCAGTTCGCCAACATAGTCCTTTTTACCGTCTGTTCTCGCAAACAGCTTCACATCGACTTTTTTACCGTTTCCCCACAGCCATTCCCTTTCAGTCCTTAAGGTCCTTCCCAGTCCCGGAGAAGAAACGACAAGCACATAGGCATCCTCAATAGGGTCAGCTTTATCAAGCGGCTCGTCGAGCGCTTTGGAGACCAGTTCGCAGTCTTCCAGGTCGACGCCGCCGGGCTTGTCTATCGAAACGATAAGCTCCGAACCGTTTTCGCTCTTTTTTACGAACTCGGTCCCGACATACGTATATCCCAAGCCCTCAACGATAGGAATGATGACAGCTTCGGAATTTCTTTCTTCTTTTAAAGCCACTGTTTCCGCCTTTCACTTTTACAAAATATAAAGAGTGGACAAAAGCCCACTCTTTTTAACAAGAGTATAATGACAGACATGTCTGTCAACACAGAAATAATATCTCAGGGAAACGGAAAAATCAAGTATTTTAGGCAAAAATCTATGATTTTCAGGAAAAACTGACATATTTTTTCAGCAGCATGGGATCAGCGGAATCGTTCATCGCCAGAACTTTCACATCATGGATATGCATGCCGGGTATCTCTTTCATGAAGAACCTTACGTTTTCGTTCTTAGGAAGCAGATCGTCCCCGTTGGAATTCATGTTCTGAACATATCTGCTGATGGACGGAGCGACCTCAACACAGTATGAACCCGCGGGATTCAGTTTAAGTTCCCTTAAGACAGCCCTCCTAATTTTCATTGCTATCGACAGCTCTGAGAATACCTTTCCGCTTCCCTGGCAGTACGGACACTGGGTCTCGACGAGTGCGGAAAGTTTCTGTCTCATTTTTTTCCTGGTCATCTCAATGAGTCCAAGCTCTGTCATACCGAGAACGTTGCATTTGGTCCTGTCATTCCTGCAGGCCTCGGCAAGCGCCGATATGACTCTCTGTCTGTTCTCTATTATCTCCATATCGATGAAGTCAATTACCACTATACCGCCGATATCTCTCAGTCTCAGCTGCTTGGCGATCTCCTGAGCCGCTTCGATATTTGTATTGACTATAGTTTCCTGCAGATCGTTATCGCCTATATACTTGCCGGTATTGACATCGATCACCGTCAGAGCTTCAGTTTCCTCAATGATGAGATATGCACCGCTCTTCAGCCAGACTTTTCTGTTGAATGCTTTTTCAAGCTGGTTTTCTATCCTGTATCTTTCAAATATCTCCTCGTCTTCATCAAGAAGGACGACCCGGTCCGAAAGCTCCGGAACAGTCAGATCGACGAAAGCCCTTACCTTGTCATAATACTGTTTATTGTTTATATAGAAAGAGCTGACTTCATCTGTGAACATATCCCTTATCGATCTGAAAAGAAGCGTTTCCTCCGCATGTATCAGTCTTGGCGCGCTCACAAGATTGCCTTTGTTCCTGATCCTTTCCCAAAGTCTCGACAGAAAAGTCAGTTCCTTTTCAAATTCCTTTTCATCCAGGCCTTCCGCAGCCGTTCTCACTATGACTCCCATTCCCGCAGGCTTCAGTCTTGTGAATATCTGTTTCAGCCTTTCTCTTTCCGACTCGTCTATGATCCTTCTCGATACACCTACATGATCAAGTGTTGGCATAAGCACCATAAGCCTTCCGGGGAGCGTTATATGGGTCGTTATCCTCTCACCTTTTGTCCCGCCGGGCTGCTTAAGTACCTGGACAAGTATCTCCTGATCCTGTTTAAGTATCTCCTTGATGTTGGGCACCTGTACGGGAACAGCCTTCTTCTTTTCGCTTTCGAAATCGAATTCTGAAGGATCCTCTATGATATCCCCTGCATAAAGAAAAGCGTTTTTTTCCTGACCGATATCAACAAATGCCGCCTGCATGCCGGGAAGTATGTTCTTGACCTTTCCCTTGTATATGTTGCCTACGAGCCTCTCCCTTCCCCGTGCCTCTACCTGCATCTCGAGAAGATCACCGTTCTCAGTAAGAGCGACTCTCACCTGATACGGGTTTACATCGACAAAAATCTCTTTCATCAAAACATCTTTCTGAAAAAGCGGAGACTCATGCTTTTAAGAGCATAAGGATCCTCTTTTTCCAAAATTTTTATATGACCAGCCTCATCTGATTATAATTTCAAAGTCATAAAAACAGTCCGGACAGCGAGGTGAGTTCCGTCCCCGTTCCTGTAAAAAGATCGTTCCTCACTATCCTGACGTTTTCGCCAGGAGCAACAGCATCGAATAATGAAAACGGGCTTAGTGACATTTTTGACGATAAAACGAGCGTCATATCGATACGTTCGTCCAAGATATCCGAACTGAGTATCATCTTTCCAGCGTCTATGTCATGCCCCTTCTTGTTCTTTATGATATAGCTCCCTCCCTCAGTCAGAGAAGAAAAC
>JAEEGL012028440.1_pt1 | contig 12124 bp, 12 predicted proteins | sample 9134231 | NCBI WGS metagenome assembly JAEEGL01 (sample SAMN16246548, study PRJNA631951) | gut metagenome | biome: gut microbiome; feature: rumen; material: fiber-attached | host: Bos | place: Iran: Karaj | collected 2018-10
GGGCTATACCTATATCAGCGTCACACTGCTTTTTATCGCAGCGCTGATTGTCGTTTTTCATCTCGGAAGTGAACCCGTTAAGCGCATCGTTGCCGTTCTCACCTGCATCGGGCTGATTTACTTCTGTTCGGTGGAATATCTCATCGTCTCGAATGCTCAAACAGATCGGGATCCCGAACGCAGTTATCTCATTGTGCTTGGTGCAGCTGTCCACGGGGACAGGCCTTCCCTTTCACTGTACCACCGCCTTACCAGTGCTTTGGAGTATCTGGAACAGTATCCAAACAGTAAAGCTGTACTCAGCGGCGGTCAGGGCAAGGGGGAAAATATCTCAGAAGCTCTTTGCATGCATGACTGGCTTGTCAGCAGCGGGATTGAAGAAGAGCGCCTGATCATGGAAGACCGTTCCACTTCCACAATGGAAAACCTGATGTTTTCCATGGAAAAGCTGAAAGAGAATGGTGGTACACCGGACGATGTTGCTATTCTTTCCAGCAATTATCACCTTTATCGAGCCAAAGAAATGGCTCGTTCTCTCGGAATGGAGCCGGCAGGCGTTTGCTGTGTCCCGGGTTATCCGATTTATACTCTTGGCATGTTTATCCGTGAAGCCTTCGGGTTGACGCATCTGTGGGTATTCGGAAATTAACAGGAAAAGAGAAAACAGATGGATGAATTAGAACTAATTGACATTGAAACGGTTGAAACGGCAGAGGAAACGGAGGAAGTGGAAGAACTCACATCCTCAGCTGTCCAGCCTGGAACACTTTATATCGTCGCTACCCCGATCGGAAATTCAAAGGACATGTCCGTCCGTGGTAAACAGGTTCTCTCCGAGTGTGATTTGATCGCCGCCGAGGATACCCGCCGTTCAATGGTTCTGCTCGGAAAGCTCGGTATTCGCAACCGGCTGGTTTCCAACCACAAATTCAACGAACATGGCAAAGCACGCTATTTTATTCAGGAATTAAAAGCCGGAAAAAGCATAGCCGTCATTACAGATGCCGGTACACCATGCATTTCCGATCCCGGCAATGAGTTGATCAAAGCTGCTGTGGAAGAAGGCATCCGAGTCATCGGAATACCCGGATGCTGTGCCGCTGTTACGGCTCTTTCCATTTCCGGGTTTGATCTCAGCAGCTTTCTTTTTTACGGGTTTTTCCCCCGCGAAAATGTAGAACGGCGCAAACTGCTGGAAAAACTCCGTCGGGGTGACACAAAAACATTTGCCTTCTATGAATCACCGAAGCGCATCATGGATCTGGTTGACTTCCTGATTGATCAGCAAGCGGAAGTGCTTCTATGCCTTTGCAATGACATGACGAAGCTGCACGAAATGAGTTTTCGCGGGACCCCTGCAGAGGTGAAAGAGCAGCTCCTGGCAAAGGGTAATTATGAAAAGGGCGAATACGCGGTAGTTCTGGAAGTGAAAGACTCTTATCTGTTCACAAAAAAGGAGCATACGGTATCTGCAGAAGCAATGCTGGTAGATGCAATGATTTCCGGGAAGCTGAGCGGTTCAAAAGAAGCCATTGCAGCTATCCTTGCCGACGAAAACAATTCCTACAGCAAAAATGAGCTGAAAGCCGCTGCCCTGAACCTGAAAAAGATGTTCTCCTGAATCTTCGGGAGAACATCTTTTTTAGATTGAAACGACATCACATTGTCGGATTCCGTAATAGTCAAACAGCTCAATCGCCTGCTCTGTGATAACTTCCCCACAGACAAGGATCGGTACCGCGGGTGGGCACGAAACAGAAGGCATTGCCAGAATACGTCCGAGGCAGTCATGTATGGGGAGCGTCTCAAACGGAGACAGTATTGCCCCCCGGAGTGAAAGGACCTGTTTTGAAGCTTCACAGCATGGAGGTCTCTCTGGTACAGCGCCCCGGATCGGCAGTCTTTTCAGTGCCGTTCGGACTCTCTCATAGTCTTCTTCACAGTGGCAGGGTGAGAACATCATAACAAGATAATCTGGGTCTGAAAATTCGCAGAAGATCTTTTGTTTTTCCAGATGCTCTGCCAGTTCTTTTCCCGTCATGCCTCTCGATTTCGGGGCAAGCGTCAGCTTCCAGTCCTCATCTCCGACGATCTTCCAACCTTCATCCATAAGTTCCTGTTTAAGTTTTGCCACCCTATGGGCGGTTTCTGGGGCTTCCTTCGGCAAAGTCTCCGCGAGGTAGGTATTGCATAGGTCGAGCGACTGCAGGATCAGATAAGAGGGGCTCGTGCTTGCGAAAAGCCGCATTGCCTGTTCTCCGGCTGCCATCAGTTCCGGCGGGCAGCTGCAGGAAAAGTGGAGATATGCACCGCCCGTCAGCACCGGCAGCGTTTTATGCGCAGAATCACAGCATAGATCCGCTCCTAAATCAAGCGGATGTCGGCTGTCCGGAAGAAATTTTAAATAGGCCCCATGCGCATTATCGACCAGAAAAAGCACTCCGTGCCGATGGCAGATTTCCGCACAAGCCGCAAGGTCTGCAACATTGCCCAGATAATCAGGGCTTGTCAGATAAAGAGCTGTAAAGTCTTCTTCCTCCAGCATCTCCTCCAGCCTCTTCAGAGAGAAGCAGCCGCTGAGAAGGCTTTCTGACTTCTCCGGATAAATCCAGCCTATTTCCACATCCAACAGTGCGGCGGCACTGAGAAAAACCTTATGGGCGTTGCGCCCTGCCAGTATGCGGGGTTTTCTTCCTCTTCTTGCAGCATACAGATGTGCAAGATACAGCATTGCACGGATGCAGAGGGAAGAGCCTTCTGCAGAAAAAAGCGTCCTGGCACTGCCAAACAGCGCGCTCGCCGTTTCCTCACTTTTTCGGATGATTCCTTCCGATGCATAAAGTACATCCGCACCGGTGATTTCCGTAATATCCAGAGCTTCCGGTCCGAGCATTCTTTTTCCTTTATGCCCGGGCATGTGCAGACGCAGGATGTTTTCATGCGCATATTCCTGCACAAAACTGCAGATCGGCTGTGTCATGCCTCTGCTTCCCTTTCGGCACGGGCTACAGCAAGCATGATGGCACACTCCATCCGTTTCCGGAAAAGCTCACAACCGGCTTCATATACTCCGGTAATGCTTCCGGTTGCATGGAACGCATTAGCCGCACAGCCCCCCGAACAATAGAGTTTTGCCCAGCAGTCGCGGCATTCTGGTTTCGCATAGACGTTGCAGGAGGCAAACTCTTTCTGAACCTCCGGGTTATCCAGCCCATGCCAGATATCACCGAGGCGGAAATGCTCATCCCCTACGAACTGGTGGCAGGGATACAGGTCCCCCCATGGCGTCACTGCCATATACTCTGTTCCGGAGCCGCAGCCGGAAATGCGTTTATAAATGCAGGGGCCTCCGCTGAGATCAATCATATAATGATAGAATGTGAATGGCCTCCCCTCACGTTCCCGCTCCAGCATCAGCTCAGCCAGCTTTTCATACTGGTCAAGGACTATCCTCCGGTCTTCTTCTGTAAGCGCGATCGGATCATCCGGTGCACATACCACCGGTTCCATACTCAGCTCGGTAAATCCAAGATCAAGCATCTGCCGGATATCCTGCAGAAAGTCAGGGTTGTGGTGGGTAAAGGTGCCCCGCATATAGTAATTTTTGCCGCCTCTTTCCCGTACCAGCTTCTGGAACTTCGGCACAATGCGCTCCCAGCTTCCGTTGCCGGCATAGTCCACACGGTAGCGGTCATGCACTTCTTTTCTCCCGTCCAGGCTCAGGACGACGTTACTCATTTCCCGGTTGGCAAAGTCGATCACGTCATCGTCAATCAACATGCCGTTGGTAGTCAGAGTGAAGCGAAAATTCTTTCCCGCTTCTTTTTCGATGGAACGTGCATAGGCGACCAGATCCTTCACCACCTGAAAGTTCATCAACGGTTCCCCGCCAAAAAAGTCAACCTCCAGGTTATGCCGTTTTCCGGAGTGCTTCACGAGAAAATCCAGTGCCTGTTTCCCGACCTCAAAGCTCATTACTGCACGTTCCCCGTTGTACTTGCCCTGGCTGGCAAAACAATAGGCACAGTTGAGGTTGCAGGTATGCGCCACATGCAGGCAGAGTGCCTTGATCACATCGCCGCTTTTCTCCTTGAATTTCCCTGCCAGCGGTTCAAAAACATCGGGGGTAAACAGCTCCCCTCCATTTTTGAGAGCTGTAATCTGCTCATAACAGTCCTGCAGTTCTGCCTCAGGCAAAGAAGTGTGCATTTCCCGCATTCGCTGCAGGAGCTCTTCCCTGTCCAGCACTTCATACTGCTGAATCATGTCATAGGCGAGCTCATCTACCGCATGAACAGCCCCTGAGCATACATCCAGAACGATATTGTATCCGCCAAGCTGATAGCAATGAATCATATGTTTCTCCTTTTCAGATCAAGAAAAAATGCCGCCTTTCAGGCGGCATTCAGCTTTGAAAAGATTATTTTTCTTCCTTAACGCTGTTTGTGTTCTCGCACTTCTGGTTGGCAATGCCGCAGCTTGTCTTGCAGGCTGACTGGCAGGATGTCTGGCATTCGCCGCAGCCGCCCTTGGCAGCACTCTCACACAGATTCCGCGTCTTAAGGGTAACAATATGCTTCATGTTAGAAACCTCCGAGTTGATTTAACGTATTTATACCACACTTCCAGCTGCAAGTCAATAATACAATCAGCATTTTGCAAGTGGCAAAAGGTCTTCTTTGGGTATCGTGAACCCGGTTATTTTTTTCCTTTTCTGCGCAGATAGACAGCGCGGAAAATCAGTACTGTGCCACCTGAAATCAACAGCAGGATGATGAGCCATCTTGCCAGAGGAACTGCCCTGACGCGGATATTAACCGAAAACACAGCCACTCCGAGGATGAAAAGAAAACCTGCCGCAGTCACGATTTTCGGCCACAGCTTTTGAGGCCAGGAGAAAAGGCAGATTGCACCGGCGAGAAACGGCATCACACAGATACCGGTGCGGACATAGATTCCGCCGATTCGGATTCCGTGATTGAACATAGGGGTAGACACATAGATATTCTTTGTCAGAAGAATAATCCCTGCAATGAACATTCCAACCCCGAGCAGAAACTCTGTCAGTTTATCTTCTCTTATGTCAAACTTCATATTCTTACCCCGGATACCAATATCATCTGTTTTATTTATTGTACTCGAAGGGTATCGTCTTGTCAAACAAAAACGAAAAGAAGAATAAAGACTGTGCAGGGGGCTTGAGTTATTAAAACTTCATCTGAAATGATAAAGCGCTTCTTTGCACATTGTTTTTGTTCATCCCCAAAAAGACCAGATAAAGATATAGCCAATCATCACTGCAGTAAAGGTAAAAGGAATACCTATGCGTGCAAAATCTCTGAATGTTACTTCATAACCTTGTTTTCGCAGCAATCCTGTAGCGGTGATATTTGCTGAGGCACCTACCGGAGTCAGATTGCCGCCAAGTGTTGCACCGGAAAGCAGTCCAAAATAAAGCAGATATGGTTCCACACCAATCTGAGCGGTTACAGCAGACAACACCGGCAGCATTGTAGCAACATAAGGAATGTTGTCTACAAAAGCAGAAATAAGCACTGAACCCCATACAACAATTGTATAGAGAAAAATCATTCTGTTTCCGCCTATCTTGACAATCCATGCTGCAAAATCATCGATGATTCCAATATTGGTGATGCCCGCTATCACGCAAAATAGTGCAGAAAGCAAACCAAGCGTTTCATAGTCCACACTTTGTAATGCTTTAAAGATAACCCGTATATTTTTCCTTTTGACTGCCTCTATCAGCATGGTGATAAGGGCAAGGATCAAGCAAATCAAGCCATTGCTAATCTCAGGTTTTTCCGGCAAAAAGGATGCTGTGATCAGCAGTACCACCATAAGTAACAGCATCCCGCTGGGAGTATAATCCTTCACCACTGTGCAGCCCTCTGCAAGGATAGGTTGCTTGTCCTGTCGAAAGAGAATCATCATAATCGGAACCGTTGCCAAAGCACCTGATTCTACGGCAAAAAACATACCTGGGCGATTTCCCATCCAGAAAAAATCCATAAAATCCATCTTAGCGTAACCCGCCAGCATGATGGATGTCGTATCTCCAACCAGAGTTGCCGCACCCTGTAGGTTGGAAGATACGGCAATGGTTATGATCATCCCCACGGGATTGATCATCAGTTTATTGCACACAGCAATGCCAACCGGTGCTACCATCAAAACTGTCGCCACATTGTCAATAAACGCAGATATGATCCCGGAAAACAAAGACATAAAAATCGTTGCCCACATGACATTCGGTGCCTTTTTCAAAAGAGTATCGGCGATTCGATTGGGCATCTGTGATTCAATAAAATAATAGACGATGAGCATTGTTCCCAGAATCATCATAAGAGCGTTCCAGTTTATGGATCCAAATATTTGTCCCTGGGGTAATATTCCCAGGATTACAAAAGCTGCTGCAGTCACAAGTGCTATCCAGGTCTTTTGTTTTGGAAAGCAGATGATACCGCCATACATCAGTCCGAAAAGAGCAAGTGCACCGATTTTTAATGATGTCTCTGGCATAGTTTTTAATATCCTTTACGACAAGAAAAGAGACCTCCCCCGCTTCAAGCAGTATTGCCTTAAAAGCGGAAAAGGTCTCACTTCATTGAAGACTTATCCTTTTTTATGAAGCTGCTCTTCAAAAATCTTTTTAAAGCGCTCGGCTTTGGGGATTGCATAGAAAACAGCCTGTTCACAGATACCCGTTGTCTCATTCATGAAAACAGAGCTTGCGCCAAGTGCACGCCACCGCGAGCTCTTCTTTTTTACTGCGTCCACCCCGATGAGAAGGGATGTATGGTCGTCCTCGTCCCTGCTGAAAAGGTATTCTTTGATACTTTCATAAGGAATGCTTCTGGTGCTGTCACTGATCCACAGCAGTCTCTCATCGGTAATGAAGTATCTCATTTTCCGTAATCTTCTTGCATCGAGAAATGCGCTTGAAGCAATCAGTATGCCGAAACCAGCTACGACAAGTGGCAAAACCGGTTTGAAATTATCCTGCGGAATTGTTGCTGCCCCGTAAGCAATAATAAGCCCGACACAAATGACAGCCGTAATCACGGCTTTGATCACAAATGATTTTTTATTTGTTTTGTCCAGCGTAACAAAACTTTCTGGCTTTCCCTGCCATAGTATTTCTTCCCCGTCTTTGAGTGCGGATTTCAGTTCTTCATCCATGGTGTTTCCTCCGAGTTTTGATTGAAATGGGATGAATTTATTATAACATCAAAGCGCGTAAACACTCTGCCAAGAAAGTACACTGGCTGTGTATATACTGTTAGGAAAACCAGATGTTTCGTTCAGTTTCCGTTAATAAATTATAAAGATCTTTTAACTTGTGGTTCCCTGGGGAATTGGAAAAATCAGCAGAAACCATTCCTGTTGCTGTAAGGAAAATTCACAGGGAAAATGAGTTTCTTTTATATTTGCTTTACTCATTTGTACCTCTTTTTAGCAGATCTTTAATATCCTCCAATGCTATAATAAGCAGGATTTCAGAAAGGGTTCCATAGGAGGGAACAAGAAAAATGGATCTGGTACATATTTCAGTAGGTCAGGCAGCAATAACGGTTTTATTAGGTATGAGCGTCGTTTTTCTCGGGTTGATCCTTTTGATGTGGGTCGTTCAACTGATGAGTAAGATTATGATCCGCCATCAGGCAAGTGAGGCAGAGAAGCATGCTGCTGCCGAAAAAAGAAAGGTTGAAGAAGAAACAGCTATAAGTGTTCCTGCTGACGCGAAAGCTTCCCCTGCTCCGGGAACCGCCGGTGAACTCAAGCTTTATAACACCGATCCCCGTGATGCAGCCATGATTATGGCGATTGTAGCCGATGCTACAGGCAAGCCGCTGAACGAGCTGCGCTTTAAATCAATCCGTGAGGTGAAAGAAGGGACTGCCGGTGAAATACAGTAAGAAAGAAACGAAAGCGTTCTCCAATTTGATTGCTTCACTTCTGCTTCTCGTTTTTGAGATCTGGGCATGGGTAGAGACAAACAACATTAAAATCGCAAAGAAAGCGATCGTGCAGCCGGCTGTTTTCCCTCGGATAATGATTTTAGGTATGGCTGTATTTACACTTGTGCTGCTTGTTCAATCCATTATAAAACTGCAGAAGGGTATGAAACCGGATGACCCTTGCGCTGAGAACGCCGAAACACTCAACATTATAAAAGATAAAGGTGTACTTGCCGCATTCTTTGTTATTCTGCTCTGTACGCTCTATGTGTTTTTCTTCAAGAGCCTTGGTTATGTAGCTGTGAGTTTTTTGATCTGTTGCATTATCATGTGGCTGATCGGGCTCAGAAATCCGTTCAAACTCATTTTGGTTTCTCTGCTCGTTCCGCTTGGTATGTGGCTGGTTTTCTATAAATTTCTGTCGGTCAATATCCCAATGGGTGTGTTTCAGTTCCTTAAGGATCTGATTGACAGGCTCTGAGAAAGGAATGATTTTATGGATTGGAATTTACTGTTTTCCAGCTACTCAAATGTTTTTCTGGATCCCACTACGCTGCTCATGACCCTCCTCGGAGCTGCAGGTGGCGTTCTTCTCGGTGCTATCCCGGGGATGACGGCTACTATGGGGGTCGCATTGCTGATTCCATTTTCATTTGGCATGGATCTTATACCATCCATCGGATTATTGCTGGGAATTTATTGTGGTGGCATGTACGGCGGTTCAATCTCTGCTATTCTCATCCACGCTCCAGGTACCCCTTCTGCTGCCGCTACCATTTTGGATGGCTATCCGATGGCACAAAAGGGTGAGGCTGGCAAAGCACTCTCAGTTGCCATGTTTTCTTCTTTCTGCGGAGGCGTGATCGGTGCTTTGATTATGACATTCCTCTCTCCGCTGGTGGCTAAAGTCGCCATGAAGTTTACCTCAGCAGAAATGCTGATGCTGGCTGTTTTTGGGCTCTCTGTAATTATCTCTATTTCCGGTAAATCTATATCGAAAGGGCTCGTCAGTGCTTTTTTCGGCATGCTTTTGTGTACGATAGGCCTCGACCCGACATATTCCAAACAACGTTTTACCTTTGGCATCACAAGTCTCAAGGGTGGGCTGAGCTTTATTCCGGTGCTGATTGGCCTTTTTGCTGTTGCTGAAGTGATTGCCGGTGTAGAACGTATTCTCTCTGGGAGAGAAAGCGCTCAGGCAAAATCTAACGAGAAAATCACCCGCGTTCTGCCTGATGGCAAGACCATTTTGCAGATAGTTCCCAATATCATCACCGGAGGTATTATCGGTACCTTTATCGGAGCCATTCCGGGGGCAGGTGGAGACATCGCGGTTTTCGTCTCCTATGCCTTTAACAAAGGTCTAAGTAAGCATCCGGAGAAGTGGGGAACCGGCATTCCGAATGGTGTAGCAGCAACAGAGTCCGCTAACAATGGCTGTTCAGGCGGTGCTATGATTCCGCTGCTCTCTCTTGGGGTTCCCGGTGATTCAGTCACAGCCATTCTCCTTGGTGCCTTCATTATGAAAGGCATCCAGCCTGGGCCGATGATGTATGTTTCCGAACTGCCGACAGTTTACAAAGTTTTCGCGGCTCTGATGCTTGCCAATCTCGCCATGTTACTGGTGGGCTGCGCAGGGGTGCGCGTTTTTGCTAAAATTGTATCACTTGAAAAACGGATGCTATACCCGATTATTCTTATTGTATCTCTTCTTGGTGCATTCTCGATCAATAAAAATGTGTTCGATATTGGCGTTTGTATGTTTTTTGGCGTAGTTGGTTGGCTCATGAATAAGTATGAGTTCCCGCTCTCCCCGATTCTCCTCGCATTGATTCTTGGGCCAATGTGTGAACAGAACTTTGTACGTTTTATGGATCTCAACGGTGGTAATTTTGGTGCTATCCTCAATTATCCCATTGCTATTGGCTTCTTTGTTATTGCTGTAGGTGTAGTAATTTACTCCCTGATCAATCAGAGGAAAATCAACAAACGGGAGAATGCAAACAGGGTTGCCGAAATGAAATAACAACTTTTCTGTTTCCTCTCAAGCCATTTCCTGATAACCGGCGGGTTTAGAAGGCAATGGCTTTCTTTTTGGAAATAATCTTGTTTTCGCTGGGATTAAATGGTATCATACCATCAGTTTTTAAATGAGGGTGATTCTATGATTCGAAGGGCGCTGCTTGCCAAACTGAAAGAAGCGCTCCTTTCTGTTCTTCCTGTCACGGCAATTGTGCTTTTGATTTCTCTGACACCATTGGTAAGCTTTTCGGTTCAGGAAATAATTATTTTTACAGCATCTGCTCTGCTGATGATCGGCGGAATCGGCCTTTTTAATCTTGGAGCCGATCTTGCCATGACACCCATGGGAGAGCATGTCGGTGAAGGGCTGACAAAATCAAAACGTCTCGGAATCCTTTTGCTGGTTTCTCTGGTAATGGGTATTCTGATCACCATTGCCGAGCCTGATCTGACCGTTCTGGCCGGGCAGGTCAGCGCAGTAATTCATCAGAGGGTTCTGATTGTCTCGGTTGGTATCGGTGTCGGGCTCTTTCTGCTGATAGCCGTACTGAAAATTGTGTTGAAATACGATTTGAGTGCACTGCTTTTTTTCTTCTATATGATACTTTTCATGCTGGCAGCAGTATTAATGGAGCATGGGAAATGTGAGCTTCTGCCGCTTTCGTTTGATTCCGGGGGTGTAACGACGGGTCCCGTGACCGTGCCGTTCATTATGGCACTTGGAGTTGGCATTGCACAGACTGTCGGCGGCAGACGTGCTCATGAAAACAGTTTTGGTCTGGTAGCCCTGTGCTCTGTAGGGCCTATCGTTGCTGTGCTGGCACTTTGCATCGCCTCCACTGGCACATTGAACTATGCTGTCCCGGATTACTCTATCCCCGCGAATATCCTTCCCGTCCTTTTTCACACACTGGGAGAGACTGCAAAAGAGGTAGCAAAGTCTCTGCTTTTGATTGTAGCTTTCTTTTCCGTGCTGCAGATGGCTGTATTACGGTTGCCCGGCAGGAAACTGCTGCAGATACTGATTGGTGTGATTTACACGTTTACCGGGCTTGTCCTCTTTCTCGCGGTGGTAAATGTGGGGTTTATGCCCATCGGATATCATCTTGGGAAGCAGCTTGCCTCTGCCGGCAGTGAGAAAGTGACCCTTTTCGGTTTTGTCATTGGGATGGTCGTTGTGCTGGCCGAACCAGCCGTTCATGTTCTGAATATGCAGGTAGAGGATATCACCGGAGGTCAGGTGACTAAGCGGCAGATGATGCTCGCCATGAGCATCGGCGTGGGGATATCTATTGGGCTTTCGATGTTTCGCATCATGAAAGGATTCTCTCTTTTATATTACCTCATCCCCGGCTATATTCTCAGCCTCGGCTTAAGCTTTTTCATTCCGCATCTTTACACTGCCATTGCATTTGATTCCGGCGGCGTAGCCTCGGGGCCGTTGACATCCAGCTTTATACTGCCCATGGCAATTGGTGCCTGTGTTACAGCATCCGGGAGTGAGGCTGTGTTGGAGAATGCATTCGGGATTGTTGCAATGGTCGCCATGACACCATTGATTACCATTCAGGCACTCGGGTTTAAGAGCATTGTGCAGCAGGCTATGCGTACACGCCGCTCCATCAAACGGATTCTGTCCGCTGATGATGCTCAGATTATTTACTTCCGGTAAAGGAGGTTGTATGCAATGGCAGGCAACAAAAAAGAGCTCGCGCCTGTTAAGCTTGAGCTCATCATATGCATTGTGGATAAAAGCAAAGTATTGTTTTATACGGATCTGCTTCAGACATGCGGGTCTTCGCTGCAGGTGACAACTGGCGCAAAGGGCACTGCCGACACCAGCATACTTGATATGCTTGGTCTGATGGATCACGAGCAGAGCGCCATCTTTGCTATTCTTCGCTCTGACAAGGTCGAGGAAACCATGGATCTTCTGGAAAACCGTTTTCGAAACATCCGCAATGGAAAAGGGATAGCAATAGCGGTTCCTCTCACCAGCACTATCGGCACACTGGTATATGGGTTTCTTACCGGAGATGAAAGGATGATAAGCAATGGATAAGACTTATGAACTGATTTTTTGCATTGTAAATACAGGATTTTCCGGTACTGTCATGGATGCA
>JAEEGL012182981.1_pt1 | contig 12124 bp, 11 predicted proteins | sample 9134231 | NCBI WGS metagenome assembly JAEEGL01 (sample SAMN16246548, study PRJNA631951) | gut metagenome | biome: gut microbiome; feature: rumen; material: fiber-attached | host: Bos | place: Iran: Karaj | collected 2018-10
AAGTTCCTGGGGGGCCACGGAACAACCCTTGGCGGAATCATCGTAGACGGCGGCAAGTTCGATTACAAGGCAGCCGGCAAGTATTCCAACATCACCGAGCCCAACCCCAGCTACCATGGACTGGCATTCTATGATGCCCTGGGCCCTGTGGCGTTCGTAACCTACATCCGCACCATCCTTCTGAGAGATACCGCCGCTGCCATCTCCCCCTTCAACGCATTCCTCCTGCTGCAGGGTGTGGAGACCCTCTCTCTCAGACTGGACAGACACGTGGAGAACACCAAGAAGGTGGTGGAATTCCTGAAGAACCATCCTCAGGTAGAAAGAGTCAACCATCCTTCCCTTTCCGACCATCCCGACCACGAAGTATACAAGAGATACTTCCCCAACGGAGGTGGTTCCATCTTCACCTTCGACATCAAGGGCGGTCAGGAAGAGGCATGGAAGTTCATCGACGAGCTGAAGATCTTCTCTCTGCTGGCAAATGTGGCTGATGTAAAGAGCCTGGTGATCCACCCCGCTACCACCACCCACTCCCAGCTGTCTCAGGAAGCACTGCTTGATATCGGCATCAAGCCCAACACCATCCGCCTGTCCATCGGTACCGAGCATATCGATGACATCATCGCGGATCTGGAGAAAGGCTTTGCCGCTGCCAGATAAATGTGACCTCCGAAGGGAGACCCGGTGAAAGCCGGGTCTCCTTTGTTATTTCGCCGGAAAAAAAGACGAATTTTGAAATAAATCGTTTCCAATCCAATCGCCCCCTATGATAAAATACACTCGTAAATTTCGAGAGCCTGCGGGAACTTTCCCGAGAAGGAGGCCTTTGTGAATATCACACAGATCAAATATGTTCTGGAGGTGGCTGCATCCACATCCATGCGGGAAGCGGCTTCCAAACTCTTCGTTTCCCAGCCGGCCCTTTCCGCCAGCATCAAGGAGCTGGAGGAGGAGCTGGGGATCCTGATCTTTGAGCGGACCAATAAGGGTATCACCCTGACGGACGCCGGCCGGGAGTTTGTCACCTATGCCAAGAAGGCGGCCGCCCAGTATGAGATCCTGGAGGACCGGTATCTGTCCAAGGATGCGGACAAGGAGCGTTTCTCTGTCTCCACCCAGCACTACAATGTAGCCATCAAGGCCTTCACGGATGTGATCCGGGATCTGGATCCGGAAAAGTACGTTTTCTCCATCCATGAGACCAAGACCAGAGAGGTGCTGGAGGATGTCAGCAGCCTGAAGAGTGAAGTGGGTATCGTATCCTACTCCGGATCAAACGAGGAGATCCTGCGAAAGCTCCTGCGGGAGTACCAGCTGGAGTTTGTTCCTCTGATGCGGCGGGAGACCTACGCTTATGTCTGGCATGACCATGAATTCGCCGGTCGCAAGGAGATCTCCCTGGAGGAACTTGCCGATTACCCCTGCGTCTCCTTCGACCAGAGTGATGACAGTAACTTCTATCTGACCGAGGAGGCCATGGCGGATTATGATTTCAAGAAGATGATCAAATCTGACGACCGTGCTACCACCATGGAGATCCTGGCCGGCCTTCGGGGCTATTCCATCGGAAGCGGCATGCTCACCGGGGAGGATGTGATCCTCAAGGGCATGGTGTCCATCAAGCTGAAGGAGGAAGATCCCCTGATCATCGGCTACATCACCCGCAAGGGCAGCAAACTCTCTGTCTACGGGCAGAAATACGTGGAGGAGTTGCAGAAATACAAGGAGTTATAGGAAAATAATATAGAGTGAAAGGGCTGTCTCCTTTGGGAGGCGGCCTTTTTTTGATAGCACCAGAGCCTCAATGGACATCGTGCTTGCACGAATGGACATTAGAGGCTCGCAAGAACAGCGAGAAGCTTGCTTCGAGCTGTTCGCAGGTGCGAAATCGAGTAGGAGTCAGCCTACTCGATTGGTGCACAAGCCCGGCAAGCGGATGTAAGCCCCTGTGCAGATCGGTTTGCGATAAGCCTTCTTTATCACGGACGATCATTTCTATTGAATTTTCATACAGTCCGCAATGGTTTAATATATACACATATTCAAGAGAGAATATAAAATCAAGGAAAGGAGCGAGGGCAATGAGAGAAAGCATAATCAGCAGCAGAGTACAGGCCATGTGCATGTGTTGTCGAATGTCTGGATCCCGGGTGAATGCAAGTGCCGGGGCGCCGGATCTGATCCGCCTGCGCCCTGACGGAGGGGAGTGTTGACCGTCACTTCACGATGTGCCTTGTATGATCCGGGGAAATGGGACCCCGGAATTTTTTATACATTTTTTCGGGACAAAAGATGCATAAATGCATAAATACACATCCAAAATCAAAAGAAACGAGGAAATGAACATGAGCCTGAAAATAGATTCTTTACTGATCCACGGAGGAGTGGACGGAGATGAGACCACCGGAGCGGTGAACGTTCCCATCTACCAGACCTCCACCTATCGCCAGGACGGCCTGGGCGAGAATCGGGGCTGGGAGTACTCCAGAACCGGCAACCCCACCCGCGCCGCACTGGAGAAGCTGATCGCAGACCTGGAGGGAGGCAACTACGGACTGGCATTCGCCTCCGGGCTTGCAGCCATCCACACCATCCTCTCCCTCTTCCGTTCGGGAGACAAGCTGGTCATCTCTGACAATATCTACGGCGGGACCTTCCGTATTCTCGAGAACGTTTTCAAGAATCTGGGCATCACTTATGTGATCGTCAACACTTCCGACCTTTCACAGGTGGAAGCGGCGATCGATGAGGATGTAAAAGCGGTCTACGTGGAAAGCCCCGCCAATCCTCTTCTGACGGTGACGGACATCGAGGCAGTCGCCAAGATCGCCCATAACCATAATAAGCTGCTGATCGTGGACAACACGTTCCTGACTCCCTACCTCCAAAGACCTCTGACATTGGGAGCGGATATCGTGGTCCACAGCGGCACGAAGTACCTGGGAGGCCATTCCGACACCGTGTCCGGACTGGCAGTGGTAAAGGACAAGGAGCTGGCCACCCGGCTCTACTACCTCCAGAATGCCATCGGCGGAGTGCTGGCCCCCTGGGATAGCTTCCTGATGATCCGGGGTATCAAGACCCTGGGCGTCCGGATGGACCGGCACGTACAGAACGCGCAGAAGATCGCCGAGTGGCTATCCAAAAGCGGTTATGTCAGCAAGGTGTACTTCCCTGGACTTCCCGAGGATCCCGGATATGAAGTTCAGAAGAAACAGGCGGACGGCCCCGGAGCAATGATCTCCTTCGTATTGAATGAAAAATACGATTACCGGAAGTTTTTCAAGAACCTGAAGCTCATCACCCTGGCAGAGAGCCTGGGAGGCGTGGAGTCCCTGGTATGTCACCCCGCCAGCATGACCCACGCGGCAATTCCCGCAGATATCCGTAAGCAGGTCGGCATCGTCGACGAACTGATCCGTTTCTCGGTAGGCATCGAGGATGCGGAGGACCTCATCGAAGATCTGCGGCAGGCAATTGAAAACTCAGCAAAATAGGAGAATACGCTATGGACGTTCATATGAGTATCCACGATCTTGTAGGAAACACTCCGATCCTGAAACTGAATCATCTGGGCGTGAAGGATTCCGTCGGGATCTACGCCAAACTGGAACTGTTTAACCCCGCCGGCAGCGTCAAGGACCGCGTCGGTGAGTACATGATCCGGGACGCAGAGGAGAGAGGACTCCTGAAGCCCGGAGGAACCATTGTCGAAGCAACCGCCGGCAATACCGGCATCGGAATCGCCATCGCAGCCCTGAACAAAGGATATCGGGTCATCTTCACCGTCCCCCTGAAGTTCTCGGCAGAGAAGCAGAAGATCATGCGGGCTCTGGGAGCCGAGATCATCAACACCAGCCGGGAAGAGGGCATGCTGGGAGCAGAACAGAAGGCGGAGGAGCTGATCCGGCAGATCCCGGGAGCCATCTCCCTGAAGCAGTTCCGCAACCCCGCCAATCCTCTGGCTCACTATGAGACCACGGGACCGGAGATCTGGCGGCAGATGGATGGACAGATCGACTACCTGGTGGCAGGAGCCGGCAGCGGAGGAACCTTCTCCGGAGTGGTCAAATACCTGAAGGAGCAGGATCCCAAGGTGGTTGGGGTTCTGGCGGACCCTGTGGGTTCCACCATCGGCGGCGGCGAGCACGCAGATTACAACATTGAGGGCATCGGCAATGATTTCATCGCCGATACCATGGATATCAACCTGGTGGACCGGGTCATCAAGATAGGCGATGACGAGGCCTTCGAAGGCTCCAGAACTCTGGCAGCAAAGGAAGGCATCCTGGCCGGCTCCTCCTCCGGAGCGGCACTGGCAGCAGCCCTGAAGCTGGCCGAGACCATCGACAGGGGAAACATCGTGGTGATTTTCCCGGATCGGGGAGACCGGTATTTAAGCAAAGGATTATATGACTAAAGAAAAGGACGGAGAGGTAAGACGTGGCTGAAGTTTTTCGACTGGAAAAAGTATACAAGACATATAAAAATGACGGAAAAGAGTTTACAGCCCTGCAGGATGTGAGTCTTACCATCGAAGAAGGCGAGATTTTCGGGATCATCGGCATGAGCGGAGCGGGTAAATCCACCCTCGTCCGAACCCTGAACCGGCTGGAGGGAGTCTCCGGAGGAACGGTCCGTTTCTACGATCAGGATCTGGGAGGGCTGAAAGCCCGGGACCTTCGCAAGGTCCGTCAGAAGATCGCCATGATCTTTCAGGGATTCAACCTGGTCCAGCAGCGTACAGTGCTCAGTAATGTGATGCAGCCCCTTCGCATTGCCGGAGTTCCGAGAGCAGAGCGAAAGGAAAAGGCACTGAAGATGCTGGAGATTGTGGGCCTGGCGGAGAAGCGGAATGAGTTCCCCTCCCGGCTTTCCGGCGGACAGAGACAGCGAGTCGCCATCGCAAGAGCATTGGCATCAGACCCGAAAGTGCTTCTCTGTGACGAAGCCACCAGCGCCTTGGATCCCAAGATGACCGGTGAGATCCTGGACCTGCTGAAAGAGATCAACCGCACGCAGCAATTGACCATCGTCATCATCACCCATGAGATGAGCGTGGTGGAAAAGATCTGCGACCGGGTGGCCATCATCGACGAAGGCAGGCTGGCCGAGGTGGGCGAGGTGAAGGAAATCTTCCGGAATCCTCAATCCGAATCGGCGAAAAAACTGGTATTTCCAAGCAATCCCTACGACCCGTCCGGTAAGGACAGCAGGCTGGTACGCCTGGTCTTCGACGGACTGGCAGCCAGCAGACCGTACATCGCGGAGCTGGTGGAAGAGACCGGCCTGAAGGTCAATATCCTGAGCGCCAACACGAAGAGCGTGGGCGGCATCGGATACGGCCAGATGGTGGTGGAGCTTCCGAAAAGAGCGGAGGAGCAGGATCGCGTGATCCGGTTCTTCCGTGATCGAAACTTAAGTGTACAGGAGGTGGAGCGAAGATGAGCGATTATCTGATAGAAGCCATTAAAAGCGGAATATTGGAAACCATCCAGATGACCTTTTTCTCTTCCCTCTTTGCATACCTCGGCGGATTGCCCCTGGGCATCCTGCTGTACGCCACGGCGGAAGGAAGAGTCCTGACCAATCGGCCGGTGAACTTCATTCTCAGTGTGATCATCAACATCGGCAGATCCCTTCCTTTCCTGATCCTGCTGGTGCTGCTGATCCCCTTCACGAGATTCGTCACCGGATCCTCTATCGGAACCACGGCATCCATCGTTCCCCTGACCATCGGAGCGATCCCCATTGTGGCACGAATGGTGGAGTCCTCCCTGAGTGAGGTTTCGCCGGGAATTGTTGAGGCAGCCACCGCAATGGGGGCCTCCCCCCTGCATATCATCCTTCACTTCATCATTCCCGAAGCAACACCCTCCCTGCTGCTGGGCCTCGCCATCAATGTGGCCACCATCCTTGGATACTCCGCAATGGCGGGTGTCATCGGAGGCGGCGGACTGGGAGCCATCGCTCTGCAGTACGGATACTACCGATATCAGAAAGATGTTCTTTGGACCACCGTCACCATCCTGGTGATCATGGTCATGCTGATCCAGGAGATCGGCAATCGCATCGCCAGAAAGGCGAGAAAGTAACCCGTTAAAACCGAAGATACGATCCCGTCGGACATATCCGGAATGCCCGGTCCGGGATCTGTCGATAAACAACAAAAACCAAAGATCAAGAGGAGAACATATTATGAAAAATCAGTTGAAAAAGATCGTAACTCTGGCAATTACCGCAACCCTTGCATTTTCTTCCCTGGCTGCCTGCGGCAAGGCTGAGGCAGCATCCACTACCGCTGACGGAGCCGGCACAGTGATCAAGGTTGGTGCAAACATCACCCCTCACTCCGAGATCCTTGAGCAGGCAGTTCCCCTTCTGGCAGAGAAAGGTATCACCCTTCAGGTGGTAAAGATCGAAGATTCCGTCACCCCCAACACCGGCGTTGTCGAGGGAAGTCTGGATGCCAACTATTTCCAGCACGTTCCTTACCTTGAGCAGGTCAATGCAGAGAATGGCTGGGATCTGGTATCTGTCGGAGCCATCCACTATGAGCCCTTCGGAATCTACGCCGGCAAGACCACGGATCTGGCCGATCTTCCCGACGGAGCCATCGTAGCAGTTCCCAACAATGTTACCAACGAGGCAAGAGCACTTCTGCTTCTGGCACAGGAAGGCGTCATCACTCTGAAGGATGGTGCAGGTATCACCGCAACCGTAGAAGATATCGCTGAGAACCCCAAGAACATCGTGATCAAGGAGCTTGCTCCCGAACAGCTGGTTTCCGCACTTCCCGATGTGGATGTGGCAGTCATCAACGGTAACTACGCAATCGAGGGCGGCCTGCATGTAAGCCAGGCTCTGGCAGTTGAGGCAAACGACGGCCTTGCTGCAGTGACCTACGGCAACATCATCGCAACCACTGCAGCAAATGCAGACAATGCAGCTCTGAAGACGCTGGTTGAAGTACTGCAGAGCGAAGCCATCAGCCAGTATATCCGTGATACTTATGACGGAGCAGTGGTTCCTCTGAACTAAGACGGCAAAGGAGTGAAAGGTCATGATCGGATTCGAGTATTACAACCCTGCGAAGATCGTCTTCGGCGAAGACAGCGAGAAAAAGCTGCCGGAGCTCTTGAAGGGCTACAATGTATCTTCCCTGCTGCTGGTCTACAGCGGTGATTTCATCAAGCAGCTCGGCATTTACGATGTCATTACCCGGGCGGTGGATCAGCTGGGGATCCGTTTCTTCGAAAGCGGAGAGGTGGTCCCAAACCCTGAGATCGATCTGGTGAGAAGGCTGGTGAAGCTGGGCAAGGACGAGAAAGTGGATTTTGTCCTGGCGGTGGGCGGAGGAAGCTCCATCGATACCGCCAAGGCCATCGCCCTGGGAATCCCCTATGAAGGGGATGTGTGGGACTTCTTCGAAAAAGGAGTGAACCCCGAGAGCGTACTGCCCATTGGTGTCATCGCCACCACCGCATCCAGCGGATCCGAGACCTCCAACGCAGCGATCCTGTCCAATAAGACCTGGAAGCTGGGCTTTGAGGATGACCGGATCATTCCGAAGTTTGCCATCATGAATCCCAGATTCACCGCCGGCCTGCCGGCATACCCGACCTTCGTGGGAGTGGCGGATGTGCTTTCACACCTGCTGGAGCGGTATTTCTCGGACGAGAAGCATTCCGACACTACGGACTACCTTATCGAGGGAGCCATTCGCGCCCTGCTGGTCAATGCAGACAAACTGCTGGAGGACCTGACGGACGTGAATGCGAGAGGCGAGATCCAGTGGCTGGCCAGTGTGGCGCACAACAATTTCCTGGATGCGGGACGGAGAGCAGACTGGGGCTCTCATCGCATCGAGCATGAGTTGTCCGCTCAGTACAATATCACCCACGGCGAAGGAATGGCGCTGGTGTTCACCGCCTGGACGAAATACGCGGCGGAGAAAAAGCCCTGGAGACCGGCCCTCCTGGCCAGCAGAGTCTTCGGCGTGGATCCCTACAATTACTCCGAAAAGGAGCGGGCGCAGATCCTCTCCGTGAAATTGGAGGAGTTTTTCAAAAAACTTGGGTTGCGCACGACTTTGACCGAGCTTGGCATCGACAGCAAGGATTTTGAGATCATGGCAGCACGTGCCACCCGGAACGGACCGGTGGGACATTACATCCCTCTGGATGCAAAGGCATTTCAGGAAATCCTGACCCTGGCACTGTAACGAAAAATAACGATCATAAGGAGAATCAAACAATGGCAAGAGTACATCTGAAGACCCCCGAAGAGTTGACGGGAGAAGCAAAGAAGGCATATGACGAGCTGAACGCGAAGGGCAAGATCACCAACATGAAGCTGGTGATGCTGCAGGACTATGGCACCTACCGTGCCTTCATGGGATGGTACGATTCCTGGGCAAGCCTGGAGCAGGCTGTCGGTCTGAGAGCCGCAACCATCTATGCACACTCCGTATCCACCACCAACGGCTGCATGCTGTGCTCCCTGTTCTTCATCAGCGATCTGAAGGAGCTGGGTCTGGATCCCAACAATTTTGAGACCTCCGAGAGCGAGAAGCTGCTGCAGCAGCTGGGCCAGCAGATCGTGAAGGATCCCACCAAGGTATCCGATGAGCTGCTGAACGGTCTGCGGAAGTTCTACACGGACGAGCAGATCATCATCATCGTGGGCTTCGGCGCACAGATGCAGGCGACCAACAATTTCAACTCCGTTCTGGGCGTTGATGTGGATGCCCGTCTCCTTCCCCTGAAGGACCAGTTCAAGCCCGCCACCTGGAGAGATGCTCTCTCTGAATAATTTCATTACAAACTCACATGAAACACCCCCGACGGTTAGCTTATTTGCTACTGTCGGGGGTGTTTTTTACTCTGTCACGGTGCCCTGTCACGATAATGTGTCCCCGGCATCGCCTCTCGGCGAGCTGCTCAGACAGTAACTGAGGTCAATTTTTGTAATGGGCTTTTCATGAAGTGTTGCCCTTCATTGGCCCGGAACAGAGCCGGTGCCCCACCACCTGCTTCCCACCCAAGCCCGGAACCCCACAATACCCGCGAAATATTTGATGCAATGAGTTCCGCGCAAAGACACTAGATCAGAGGTGTTTCGGTGGAAAACTAAATAGTGAGTTCTCGTTTCCATAAAGGCTGTTCTTTTTTGAGTAATTTTGATATAATTTATCATTAGAGGAAAGTCTGATGAACAAATTTATGATAAAAGAGATCAAGGAACGGGTCATTGGGGACAATGATGCCGTGGCGGCGGATCTGAGGGCCGAGCTGGAAGGAAAGAAGGTCTTTCTGGTGAATCTTATGGCTTCTCCGGGAGCCGGCAAGACGACGACTCTGGTGCGGACGATCCGGGAGCTTTCCGGGGAGTATCGCATCGGTGTCATGGAGGCGGATGTGGATTCCGCTGTGGATGCCCAGACCATCTCCGAGACCGGCGTCAAGGTCATTCAGCTGCACACCGGCGGAAGCTGCCACATGGATGCGGATATGACCAAACGGGGGCTGGATGCCCTGGATGTGTCGGATCTTGATGTGGTCTTCCTGGAGAATGTGGGAAATCTGGTCTGCCCGGCAGAGTTTGATGTGGGAGCGGCCAAAAAGGTCATGATCCTCTCCTGCCCGGAGGGACACGACAAGCCCCTGAAATATCCTTTGATGTTCTCCGTCAGTGACTGCCTGCTGATCAATAAGATGGATACGGCTCAGGTCTTCCACTTTGATCTGGAGCAGCTGAAGAAAAATGTGGCACCCATCAATCCCAACATTCCCATCTTTCCGGTCTCTTCCTTAAAGGGAGATGGCTTCGATGCCTGGATCGCATGGCTGAAAGGCCAGATCGACGATTGGAAAAAGAATCGCTGAGGAAGGGAGACGGGACCTATGGCAAAAGTGATTGAACTGAATAAAAGCATTACGGACTTTGCCGACCGGGACGCTTGGGACCTGCGGGAATCCCTTAAGAGTAAGGGGATCCTGCTGGTAAATGTCATGAGTTCCCCCGGATCCGGCAAGACCACCTTACTTTCCCGGACCATCACAGACATGGGAAAGGAAGTTCCGATAGCTGTCCTGGAGGCGGACATTGAGTCCGATGTGGACGCGGAGCACATTGAATCCCTGGGAGCTGTGGCTCTGCAGGTTCACACCGACGGCATGTGCCACATGGATGCCGGTATGACGGCCAGGGGATTGGAAGAAATGGAGCTGGAGGGGATCCGGCTGGCTTTTCTGGAGAATGTGGGAAACCTGATCTGCCCGGCGGAATTTGACACCGGAGCCCATAAGAACATCATGCTCCTGTCCATTCCCGAGGGGGATGATAAGCCCTTGAAATATCCGCTGATGTTCTCCATGGCGGACGCTCTGCTCATCACCAAGACGGATGCGGCGGAGTATTTCAACTTTGACATGGACCTGTGCAAAGAGCGGGTCCGCAAGCTCAATCCCGATATCGAGATCTTTCCCGTTTCCGCGGAGACGGGTGACGGAATGGAAGCCTGGGAAAACTGGCTTCGGGGTAACTTATTTTAAAACGAAATGCAGTAAGCACCATGAACGGAGGAAAATGTATGGCGGATTACGAAAAAATGGGATTTACCAAACCCGCTGACTGGCCGGAACCGACCAGAGAACGGACTGAGGTTACCTATCCTATCAAACCCTACTTTGCGACCGCGGAGAATGAGAATCTTCGGGAGCCCATCGTCAAGCTGGGCACCATGATCACCGACCGTGTGAAGCAGAAGCTTCATCTTCAGAAGATCACCGGAGAGGATCCCGAGTACTGGGCCCTTTCCCGTATCGTCACGGACGAGGAAGCGGAAGTGGCTCTGACCATGGGATGCCGCAAGCCCAAGTTCTTTGAGGAGATTCAGGCTCTGAATCCCCAGCATTCCAAGGAGCATCTGCAGGAACTCCTGGACCACATGTCCTGGACCGGTCTGGTGGAGTGGAACAACGAGAACCTGGACGGCAAGAATCCGGAAGGAAAGCGCCGCTATGTGGTTCCCCGCTATGTGCCCGGTTCCGCAGAGTTCACCAATATGAATCTGGATCTCATCCAGGAGTATCCCGAGATGGGTATGTTCTTCCACATGATGACCAAGCTGCCTCTGGAGAAGGTGACCCACATGGTCCCTCTGGGGGGCGCCGGAATCGGAATGCACGTCATTCCCGTGGAGAAGGCCATCGAGATGGAGAACGAGTCCGTGGATGTGGAGCACATCTCTCACTGGCTGAAGAAGTACAACGGCCATGTGGCAAAGAGCCCCTGCTCCTGCCGTCGTTCCCGCAAGACCTACGACGAGGGTTGCGGTGACGATGAGAACGGCTGGTGCATCGCCATTGGCGACATGGCAGACTATGTTGTCGAGACCAACAAGGGCGGTCAGTACATCACCGTAGACGAGGCTCTGGACATCTTCAAGAGAGCCGAGGAGAACGGTTTCGTTCACCAGATCACCAACATCGATGGTAAGGACAAGATCTTCGCCATCTGTAACTGTAACGTGAATGTGTGCTATGCACTGCGCACTTCCCAGTTGTTCAACACTCCCAACATGTCCCGTTCCGCATACGTGGCTCGCGTCCAGAAGGAAAAGTGCGTAGCCTGCGGACGTTGCGTGGAGGTGTGCCCTGCCGGCGCTGTGAAGCTGGGCCAGAAGCTCTGCAAGAAGGACGGCTCCGAGCAGACCTATCCCAAGCAGGTACTTCCTTCTCAGGTAAAGTGGGGACCCGAGCGCTGGTCCAACAACTATCGTAACGATAACCGCAAGGAGTCCTATGACAGCGGTACTGCACCCTGCAAGACCGCATGCCCTGCGCATATCGCCATCCAGGGTTATCTGAAGCTGGCTTCCATGGGACGTTATCAGGACGCTCTTGCGCTGATCAAGAAGAACAACCCTCTGCCGGCAGTCTGCGGACACATCTGCAACCGCCGCTGCGAGGATGCATGTACCAGAGGTACGGTGGACAATCCCATCGCTATCGATGAGGTCAAGAAGTTCATCGCTATGCAGGATCTGAATGCAGAGACCCGCTTCATCCCCAAGAAGGTTATCCCCAAGGTGGACGGAGACTTCTCCGCAGATAAG
>JAEEGL013362072.1_pt1 | contig 12124 bp, 13 predicted proteins | sample 9134231 | NCBI WGS metagenome assembly JAEEGL01 (sample SAMN16246548, study PRJNA631951) | gut metagenome | biome: gut microbiome; feature: rumen; material: fiber-attached | host: Bos | place: Iran: Karaj | collected 2018-10
CACAAAGCTCACATCGTCTAATACTGTTTCCCCATCCTCATATGAAAACCGCACGTTCTTAAACTCAATGTCATAGTTTTTGTTTGAAAGGATATCTGCTCCCGTCTGTTCGCCATGTGAAAGGATTTCATCCATTCTCTCGCACTGGGTATCCGTTGCTATAAGTGCAGAAAAATTCTGAAGTGCTATCTGCAAAGGCTCGTACATCCTTGATACCACAAGAAGATACATAAAAAATGTTATAACATTTATTTCATTCTTTATAAGAAGCGCTGATCCTGCAATAGCAACAGTGCCTATACCAAACTTCAAAATCATTTGTGCTGAGCATACAAAAGCTGCATTTAAAAACTCAGAGAAAATATTATGAGACTCAACTGCTTTGATTTTCTTATTAAGTCCTTCCATGTAAGTATCCTGAGCATTGTATGCTTTGAGGTCTCGTACTGTTTCCAGTGCTTCCTGAATTCCATCAAGGCATGCCACCTTGTACCTGCTACCTTTTCTGTTTACTGCATGCATCACGTTTCTTGAGAAAAATACAATGATGAACGCTACAGGAAGTACCCATACTGCAGCAATCGCCATCCTTGCATCAAAAAAGAACAGACTTATTACTACAAGCGTTGTAGAGATAAATGCTCCAACCAGCTCCGGGAGCCAGTGTGATGATGCCGTTTCCAGCATTGCACAATCCGCCATTATGGTGTTGGTAAGGTCTGCCAGATCTTTTTTTCCAAAGAATGAAAGAGGTATTCTTCTGAGCTTTTCCGCAAGAGAACGTCTCCTGACACCACTCTCAACATAAGTGGAGAAAAATGTTGCATTATACTGGAAATATTCGGTAATTGCTATCAGCAAAAGACAAATAATACTTCCGACAATATAAATCACCACATGATTTTTCGGGAGCTCTCCGTTTAACAGGTCTCCTGTCATCATGAATAGAATTCCCACAGGCATCATCTGTGCCAGGTTTGCAAGCGTACATGCTGCAAACGCCTTTATCATATCCTTTGCGCCCTGCTCTGAAAGGGCGTATTTATGTTGTAATCTTTCTACCATACTCATGCACCCTTACCTACCTTCCAGTTTACCGACTTCTGATACTCATTCCACATATGGCTGTAAATTCCATTCTTCAAAAGAAGCTCTTCATGCTTGCCAGATTCTGCTATCTTTCCGTCTGTAAGAACACAAATCTTATCTGCATTTACTACAGTTGACAGACGGTGGGCAATCATAATTACAGTCTTGTCCTTTGACAGATTTGCAAAAGCCTGCTGAACCATTATCTCATTGTCCGGGTCTGCAAAGGCTGTCGCCTCATCCAGTATAAGTATTGGCGCATTTTTAAGAAATGCTCTCGCTATAGAAATACGCTGCGCTTCACCACCTGATACATAGGTGCCTTTGCTTCCGATCATAGTATTAATCCCATCTGGAAGCTTTTCGATTATATCCCAGCACATTGCATCTTTAAGAGCCTGTATGACCTCATCTTCCGTAGCATCAGGTCTTCCCATTCTCACATTATCAAGAATCGACATCTTAAGAAGCTTGCTATCCTGGAACACATAGGATACCTGCTTCATAAGCTCTGAGGTCGCAATATCCTTTACGTCTACTCCACCGATTTTTATACATCCTTCTTTAACATCCCAAAACCTTGCAACAAGGGAAGCCAGTGTAGTCTTACCTCCTCCGGAAGGGCCCACAAATGCTATATGCTCACCAGGCTTAATATCCAGCGTGATTCCATCTATAGCATTAGTCTTTTTCTCATCATACGTAAATACGATATTGTCTATATTGATTCCACTATCCTTTGGCAGCTGTGGAGCTATAGCTTCCTTAAGCGGTTCCACCTCCAAAAGTGAATACATTCTGTTAAGGGCATCCTTTACAACCATCTGGCTCTCTCCGGCATAGGCTACCTTCATAAGTGTAACTGTCAGTATCGGTGTGATGATGATGTAAAAGAGAATATTGTAAAGGAACGTATCTGAAACACCATTTCTTGCAAAGATAAAACTGCAGGCTACAAGTGCAGCAAACACCCCGTTGGCTGCAGTGGTAAACCCTATCATAGGCATTCTCATTCCTATAGTATAAGTAATAGTCCACTTCTCGTATTTATCAATTGCTTCCTTGAACCTTTTAAAAGAAAAGACGGATTGTCCAAAGGTTTTTACAACAGGGATTCCCCTGACATATTCCACAGCTTCAGCTGACATTTCATCAAGTGCATTCTGATATTCCTTCATATCGTTCTGCATCTTCTCCCCCATCATGCCGCCCATGGCAAGAAAAGCGATAACTGCAGGGATAAGACATATCAGACCTATCTTCCAGTCAAAGATAAGAAGCATTGCAATCAGTCCTACCGGAGTAGCATAACTCACTGCTTTATCTGGAAGACTATGCGCCAGAAATGTCTCGGTAGCTGCACTTGACTCTGCAACAATCTTTCTGATCTTTCCACTTCCCTCTGACTCAATATATCCCATTGGAAGCTTCATAACGTGCTCCATCATAGCGGTTCGCATATTTGATTGAACGCGGAATGCTGCAATATGTGAGCACATAAGAGCTGCAATATATATAACCATGGCAAGTAAGCTCATTCCAACAGCACTCCATCCCAAAGATACTATGTGGGTAGCCTTGCTAAAATCAGGTCTAACTTCCACAACTTCCTTGATAATGCGCCAGATGTAATAAAATGGTACAAGCGCAACAAGTGCGCTTATGGCGGCCAGTATCCATGAGCAGATGGTAAAATACTTATGACTGCCTGCATATTCAAACAGCTGCGCTATAACACTTTTCTTTTTCTGTTCCATAATCTTTCATCTCTCCACCTGAATTAGTATTTTTTACATGACCATTCTCTAACCTAAGAACAACAGTAGCGCATCTTCTCACGAGATCTGGGTCATGAGTAACAATGAACACTGTCTTTTGACCACGCAGCGAGCGTATAAGCTCTGCAACTCGCTCCATATTATAAAAATCAAGACCACTTGTCGGCTCATCAAATAAAATGATATCTTTATCAGAAAGCAAGGCACTTGCAACTGCCACTCTTTGCTTTTGTCCTCCCGAAAGACTCATAGGATGCCTGCCTGCGTATTCTTTAAGCCCAAGTATTTCTAATACCTCAAAAGCTCTGTCTTCATTTTCTTCGTCCATTCCAAGTATAACTTCATCCATAACCGTCTCACAAAACAGCTGATGATTTACATCCTGCATGACCATATAAGAGTTTTTCAGGAGATTTCTACTCTTTAGCTTTTTCCCGTCAATAACAGCATTTCCTCTAAATCCCCTCATAAGGCCACATATACATTTGGATAACGTTGACTTGCCTGCCCCATTTGGTCCAACTACGGCAATTATTTCGTTCCGGGGTATTTCAAGCCTGTCTATTTGAAGCGCATCACAGTTCCTGTAATTGTAAAAGAGCTTCTCAAATGTAATAGTCTCGGTACTCATATGCTCCGTCTTAATCGGAATCATTGACAGATTTTCATTTACGGAACGGAGTCCATAAGCCCTTAATTTCTCTTCTGTATATGTTTTAAACTCTTTCATGGAAATATCAAAAATGATTTCTCCATTTTTAAGACACACCACTCTGTCACAGATATCCTTAAGCCAATAGAGCCTGTGCTCCGCAACAACTATAGTTCTTCCCTCTTCCTTCCAGTCAAGAAGAGTTTGCTTGAGATCTTCAATAGCCTCAAGACTTAAGTTAGATGACGGTTCATCCAAAACACAAACCTGTGGGTTAAGTGTATCTACAGATGCGCAAGCTATCTTCTGCTTTTCTCCTCCCGACATTTCAAATATATTTCGGTCCATGAGATCTCTAATTTTCATTGAGTTTACAGTGCTGTCTATACGTCCACGAATCTTGTCTTCAGGAAGCCCCATATTTTCAGGTCCAAACGCAAGCTCACTGGTACTATCCACACAAAAGAACTGGCTGCGTGGATTCTGAAATACCGAGCCAACAACTTTTGCAGTCTCATAGAGTTCTGCCTTAGTGGTATCTGTCCCATCAACAGATACTCTTCCTTTCATCTGTCCTTCATAGAAATGCGGAATAAGGCCATTTATCATCCTGATAAGCGTCGTTTTACCGCAGCCGGATTCACCGCACAGCAAAACCGTCTCTCCATTATTTATCTTAAGAGAAACATTCTTAACAGACGCTTCATCTGTCCTCATGTAATTAAAGCTAACATTTTCAAATTCTATCATTTCACCACATCCACTATCAGTAATATCCACGGAACAAGACACAATGAGATAGCAATAAAATCCTGTACATGGAATCCAATCTTACAGATATTCGTTCTTTTGACTTCTCCCCCAAGTCCTCTTGTAAGAGCCGCAGCCGACAGTTCCTCTCCAATATTTACACAGCAGGTCATAAGAGGAACCATCCTGTATTCCACCATTTTTGATGCATGTTTTCCTCCAATGCTTATTCCTCTCATCTTCATGGCACAGCTGATGGAATCCGCCTCATCTATAACCGTCGGGAAAAAGCGAAACATGACAGATAATGGGATGATAATATTATCGCTTACATGGAGCTTTTTCATTGCTTTAGTAAATTCACTAACGGTAGTGGACTCCATAAGATATCGTCCCATCATTATGCAGGGGAGAAACCTCCCAAGCACTCCGCAGGAACCAAGGATAATATAGTAAAGGAACCCTCCCATATTATGAGCATTGGCAAAGGTCAGCAGGGTGCTTGAGCCCCAGAACAATATTATTCCAATTATTGCTGTCTTAAATCTCTTTGCGGTAAAAAGTAAAAGAAACGGCGCCATGCAAAGTACAGGCACAAGAATTTCACATCTTCTTCCGCCCGCACCGCCTAGCGCAAAGGTAGTTACCGTAATCAAAAGCAAAAGCTTTGTCCTGGGATCCATGAGTATTCCACGGTCAAGTTTCCCCGGGTTATACAATGCTTTCTCCATTAAACAATACCGGCTTTCTCAAAGTGCTTCTTTAAAAAGTGCATTCCAAGCAGTGCTCCCAATACACCAAACACAAAGCAGCACGCCAAAATAACAGGTGCTGTCCATGGTCTGAAGATTCTTGTAAGTGCTTCTACATAGTCACTTCCAAAAGAAGTTCTTGATGAAAAATATCCATTGATATCAAGATACAAAGGTAAAAAGCATCCAAAAATCGTCACGTTCATAATGGCATGACTAAGTACTGTCTTCTTTTTGCTTAAATAATTTCCGCTTTTAGCCACGAAATCAGCAGCCAGACCACATACTATTCCAAAAACCAAAGGCCAGTAGCCCATTCCGGTAATCCACAAATATGCTCCGATAATAATTGTAATAATGGTAATCATTCCAAATTTCTTAACCTTTGTGTAAAAGAGCATCATTGTGATTCCACCAATAAGAGGACATAAAACAGAAAGCATCGGCATCATGATTGGAATGAATCCAAGCATTGAAACTGCGGTCATTATTACACAATATATTGCAGCATATATACCGATGTTAATAAGATCTTTTCCTCCAAGCTTTTCATTAGTTTTTTTCTGAGTCATTACTCCATCCATACTATTCTCCTTCCGCCATGTGGCAACTCTAACATCAGTTAGTCTTCGCTAACATAACTATATGATTTTATTTGTTTGTCCACTATATTTCTACGGCAGAATAGCATTTTTATCCTTTTTAGCATCGACTTCAGGGATTTATGGATGGAAATTTATTCTTTTATATTCCAATGGGAGTACTTTGTGATATTTAAGAAACGCTTCCGAAAATCTTGACTGGTTCTGATATCCTACGGATTCCGCAATCTCTCCAAGGCTCATTTCATTCTCAACAATAAGCTCAGCAGCTTTTCGCATTCTGATTTCGCTTATCATTTCACTGTATCCTTTTCCAAAAACTGCGCGAAAATAGTTCTTAAGTGATGATTCACTTATACCAAAAGAAGCAGCCAGCTCGGCTGCAGTATGACGTTTTGATAAATCTGCAGTCATTATATCTAAGGCTTTCTTTGCAATATCCACCTGAGATGGGGTACAGAAGGTTCTTCTTTTGTCTGTTTCAAAAGCCATTCCACTCATCAGATAAAGCAGTTTTATGATATCCATCATTAAAAGCTTACTATCCGCCTGTGCTAAAATATCAGTCCTTATATCTTCCATGCATCTTTTGATACAAACATCTGCCACGGCAATAAATGGAATTTCTCTATCGCTGTACTTTTTTACAATGTCATCTACAGGTTTTGTATCTTCGTCAATCGTTATTATTCCAGCGAGTTCTTTAGATGGATATAAAATCAGCTCCACTCCCTCATACTCTGCTGTTGGATAAAAGAACGCCTCCTTGTTGTTCTGAGAAGTACCATAATCTATTGCCAGCTCATCTCCAACAACAAAGGTTGTAGCTCCTGAATTGAGCATCACTTCACACCTGCCACGGAAGCAGTAATTAATCTTGATTGGTACTACGGCCTGGTTCTTAAACGAAGTAGATCTGAAAATAGTCTCCGGCAGATATCTTGACCATATATCTATATATCCAACATGAAACAAATCCTCAAACACAATCCATTTCATTTTTCCTTCGTGCTCACAGTCGGTTGCCGGAAGCTTAAAATCAATCTGTGTGCTCTTGTTTATTATTTCTTTTGTTATCATAAATATCTTTCCAGTTCCTTTATATCATGAGTATGTGCATGGTTATTTTCATTCAACATATGATTATGAGAATGGGAGTGTACTATAACATGAGTGTGCGTGTTTCCATCATGAGTATGTGTTATATAGTGCCGATGAACATGCATGTGATTGTATACCAGCGATTCATATACTATCAAAGCGGTACCTGCAAGCATTACAACAAGAGCTGTCATAAAAGATGATGTAAGATGCTCCTTGAGAAATACCGCAGATAGCAACACTCCTATAAACGGTGCCGATGCATAATAAGCACTTGTCTTTGCTGCTCCTAGTGTCTTCTGTGCTCGTATATATGTAAAAATGCTCAGTCCATATGCAACATATCCAAGAGCAAGTACTATAACAATGCTTTTAAGAGTCGGTATATCCTCACCTAAAATCAGAGCAATAACAAACGCCCCGGCACCTGAGCATAGTCCCTTGATTATTACAATCTGATAAGTACTTTTACCGGATATACTTCTAGTACAGTTATTTTCGATACCCCAGCATAATGTGGCTCCGATTACAAGTACTGACCCCATAGAAAATCTAAGACTACCTGCTCCCGAAAAAGACAACATAATGCTTGAGCAGGTCACCAAAGCAACAGCTATCCATAAACGCCATGACACCTTTTCCTTAAAAAGCAATAGTGCCACCAATGTAGTAGCAACTATCTCAAAATTCCCAAGTAAAGACGCATTAGCTGCCATGCCCGCACGTACTCCTGACATTAGAAGTATTGGTGCCGCAATATCCAACACAACCATCGCTACTGTATATGGTAGATCTTCTTTTGCGAGCAGCTGATTCTTTTCTTCCTGTCCATATCTGAACAGATACATGATTCCAACGCCTACCCCTGCTCCAAGATATAAAAACGCCGCCATAAAAGTCGGTGATACGTCATTTAGAAGAAGCTTTGAGCATGGGATATTTATCGCATAAAACACCGCAGCCAATATCGCATATAAAATTGCCGAAATTCTTGTATTTCTCACGATTCACACACCTCTGTATTCTTAATTCACTCCTTTGCCCAAAGCCAACACCACAACTATAGTCTTTGCCTTCTCAAATAGAAATCACATCTGTCTGCGCCTTTGCCCAGCGTCCCGGTTCTTTCAAACTTGATTCCCGGAAGCCTGCCATAAATACGCTCATCATTATCGCAAAACACCTTTGTAAGCTCCGGACATCCAAGTTTTGTAAAATATCTTCTATATGGACACTCAGTTACATCCATTCTATATTCACCTTTTTTGTTTGGATAAAAGACATTTTGAAATCCACAGGAAGAACCAAATATCTTTTTAGTAAGCGGATCCCACATTTTGATAAATAGTCCTTTCATTCCGGGTATTTTCATGAATTTAATCAGCTTGACTTCTAAATCTGCACATGTGCTGATTGCACCATTCTCGATAATCCTGTATGCTGCTTCCTCGCCAAGTATTGGTTTTATAGTTAAGTAGATTGCTGACGAAGGAAAAATCCTGCTGTCAGTGTGCATATGCACTCCCTTGGGCAATGATTCATATTCTTTCAAGAGTTCAGAAAGCTTAACAGTAGCTTCATTCCATAGCTTATCGCTTTGTTCTTTAGTAAAAGCCTTATCCATTTCAGCCTTTATGAAGCCCTTCTTTTTCATTATCTGTTCTGCATCACTTATCATCTAACATCTCCTCCGAACCAAAATTACATCTGTTTACATTACTTCGTACAGCAATAATACACCATTGATCCATCAACATTAATATCAATATCTTTGTACATAGTCCCAAGAATATTCATAAGCTGTTCTTCTGTCTGAAAAGGCGGAGTAAACCAACCTTTCTTTGCAAGTATTGTCTTAACCAGCCAGTCTGTAATCGCAGATTTTCCTTTTATATAAAAACATGCAATGAATTTTCCTCGAGGCTTTAATACTCGATGTATCTCATTAAAGGCTTTATTTTTGTCTGGAAATGCATGAAATCCATTCATTGATAGTACAATGTCAAAAGAGCTATCATCCATAGGAAGATTTCCTACATCCCCCTGGATAAAGGTTATATTAGGAAAGCCTTCAAGTCTTTCTCTTGCCTGCTCTATCATGTCTATGCTGTAGTCAAGGCATGTTATCTTAGCTTCAGCCAGCGACTTCCATTTCTTCTCAGTAAACACTGCTGTTCCTACTGGCACATCAAGAATTGTTCCCTGAAAATCATCGGGTATGTACCCAAGAACCCTCTGCGCTATTTCCTTATCGTCAGTTCCACTCCAGAAGAATTTTATGTACATCCTGCTTAAGAAGCTTCCCTGTGTAAGCACATCATCGTATATGTTTTTCGATGCCTGATAAGCTTCCTGAATCTTATCTGCCATAATAGATCTCTTCCTCCGAATATTTTTCTCCCTACGTTGTAATTACTTGATTAACATAAATATCCCTGCAACCATCATGCTCAAAAACGGATACGCAATAATCCTTGCTATCTGATTCTTATTGTTAAATTCTCTATTCTTCCAGCCTGCACAATCTGACGTCTCTGGAAAAATCTTTTTGAAATATCCCACTGTCATCACAAGCCACTGATCCTGAACAATGATATCAAATGCTTTCATGACATAAAGCATTATGATGAACCTTGTTGTCAGTTTCCAAAATCCGTAACCATTCCTTACCCCGTCAATGCCGAGATATATTATCCCTCCAAACATTGCCACTAGAAATATCGCAAGCAGCAAGTGTGCTATCGTCTGCTTCCCTTTAGGCGGCTCAGGATGATCTTTTCCTGCAAGCCTCACATCCTCTGGAAGAAATCTCAGAACAAGTGACGGCTTTGCCATTGGGCTTGCCACTACGATTACAAATATTTCGATGATACATAAGAACAGCGCCACTAATATAGTCTTTATCAACTGTCATGCCTCCGTATTCTTTGCTTTAGGAACATTTAGTAAAAGACCCGTAAATGTAATAAAGCTTCCAACGCTGAGCCATCCCGTAGATAAGGCCAGCGCCCACGCCTGATTTCCGACCATTCTCATAATCACGATATCTATTATTCCAATCAGCATTGTAAATACGACGCACCACCTTGGATAAGGAGTTTTACCTTTTGCAAATGCCATTATCTGAACGATATTCATAATCAAGAAGAACACTAAAAAGATTCCTGAGACAGGAAGAAGAAACATCTTTGCAAATTGCAGAGTCTCATTTATTGCCAAATCCGGGCGTATCCTTTCCAAAGCATTATGATAATAAATAGTAGCGCAGCACATCACATGGCAGAATGGACCGAATACCAACATCCCAATAAGACCGGCTCTATAAGCATGGGCATATTTATCAGATATAGCAGCTAGACACGATATATTGCAAAAAAACACATCGTCTCAACCGTTATACCTATCATTCCAAGTGTAGCTGCCCAGAATATTCTTGCATCAGAAACCGTACTATACCTTGAAAAATACTGCTCCATTCCTGAAAGTGAAAGATCCGCCGTGCCCCAGCCCAGCAACATATCACCGCCTATGAGAGCTAGTAACGAAGCGAAGATTCCAAATTTATATAAATGCGTTATTCTATTCCAATCCGGCTTACTGTAATCCATTTGCATGGCAGTCTCTCCTTCATACTTCTAAAACAATGTACATATCCAAGCCGCAAGCGCTGATGCTGCTGGGAATATTACAAGAAGCTTCAGCAACTGGCTCTTTATGTTATATCCATACTTCCTGTTCGCATATACTTCCTTCACTTCCGGATAATAAAACTGGAAGAAATGGAACTTTAAAAGCAGGAAGTAATCAAAGCAGATCATGTCATAAAGTTTGTAAACTGTGAATATAAAAATAAATCTAAAAAAGAACTGCCAAAACGTGAACCCACTCATGAAGCCATCCCAAATTGAGATAACGCCTACACCAAGTATCATCAGAATGCTGAAAATCATAAGCGTCCATCCGATTACCCTTGCGCCATAAAAAAGTTCCTTGTCTCTTGGCAAAAGCACAGCCTGTGCTTCCTTTGGTGCTGAAGAAAAGAACTTTTCATTCTGTATAAATGCTACTGCTGAAAACATCATCAGCGTAATAGCCGCACAAAACACTATCGTAAGAAAAACAGTTAAAAGCATACTTATTTACCCCTCTGAAACATAATCCTCTATTGCTTTAGCAGCCTCTTCTATGCCGTTTTCTTTCATTATCAGCTCAGAAATTGTCTGTGCAGTAACGTCATATTTTCCACTGACCAGGTCTCTGAGTGAATCAACGATTTCGTCCACTGTACATAATCTCTTTCTTATATATAAAGGTTTGGGTCCGCATCCGAGCTTATGATCCACCCTGCCGTAGAAATACTGATCAAGAGCCAACGCTATCACCATCGTAGGCAGTCCTGCCCTAAGTCCCAGACCATTTGTAGTATTTCCACCATGATGCACTACTGCCCTTACCTTGCCGAAGATATACGCATATGGAACGTTATCTATAAAATACAGCTTGTCTGTATTTATCCTGTCTTTTTCGGGTATCTGGAATGCCTGCACAATAGCGCGAATCCCGGTCTTTTTCAAAGCTTCTAATGTAAGCAGCTGCAGCCTTGCAAGCTCAGGTGACTCAGCCTTTCCAAAAGCCACAAATATGGGCTTGCCACCCACCATCAAAAAATTCGTCAGTTCCTTGGGTTCTTCATAATCTTTTATACTCTCTTCCGGGTGATACCAGTATCCTGTCACATGTATATGGTCTCCCCATGAAGGATCCGGTGGCATAAGGAGTGGACTTGTCGGATAAAAAGTAAGTACTTTTCTTCCATCAAGTTCCGTATATCTGCTGCTTATCTTCCACTTTGAGAGTCCTGCACTCTTTCTCCATTTATTAAGAGCTACCATTGTCATGAGGCTCATTCCATCTGGGAGACCATCATAGCTTTTCAGCACTTTCTCCGAATTAAAATCATCAGTATAAAGCGAGTATTGCCTGGTTGGATCCATTGGGCTGTAAAAGTATCTTGCACATCTTATTCCAAGATGCTCAGCCGCATGCCTTGCAAAAGCTGAGCACGTACCATACATGACAAGGTCAGACCCTTTTATGGCATCAAGAGTCTGCTCCATGAACCTCGGATTTTCCTTCTTAAGCTTAAACAGACCATTTACAAAATCAAGGCTCGTCCTATAATTTGTAACCATATATTTCATGACATGATCTGCATCCGTATCAAGCTTTAAGAAGGTCACGCCTTTACTTTCTATGAGCGGACGGAAAACCTCCGATGTCAGTATCCGGAACTCATGTCCCCTTTTTGTCATTTCCTCGCCAAGCTCTGCCAGAGGATTTACATCTCCCCTGGTTCCCACTGCGACAGCTGTAACAATCATTCCTTACTCCCAATACGTG
>JAEEGL014326709.1_pt1 | contig 12124 bp, 5 predicted proteins | sample 9134231 | NCBI WGS metagenome assembly JAEEGL01 (sample SAMN16246548, study PRJNA631951) | gut metagenome | biome: gut microbiome; feature: rumen; material: fiber-attached | host: Bos | place: Iran: Karaj | collected 2018-10
GAAATATATCTATAAAGATTCCGTTATGATACTTTACATGTACATCCTCAGGTTCTATAAAGGTCGAATCACTTCTGATAAGCTTTGCAAAGTTCATCGTATATCCCTTTGTCAGGCGCGGTTCCAGAAGCTGATATCTCTCCTCCAGTTCCTTCGGTGCAACCTTTACCAGAACCTCAAAATCCTTTCGAGGCATGAGAAAGTCCATATCATCATCCCATGGAACAAATCCCTTATGCCTGATTGCTCCGAGAGTAGTACCGAAACCGGTAACAAAGGTCAGGTTATGTTTCTCACATATGGCAGCCAGTCTGTGATACAGATCCAGCTCCAGTCTGCGAAGATGTTTTAATTGTTCATCTGTATATTCCATGATCCTATTGTTCCCCGATCTTATCCTTGATCATTGTCGAGCTTATTCCCTCTGTATAGGAAAAGAACTCCATATTTGAACCTCGTTCAATCAGTGCTGCATGTACATCCTTCCAGTGATTTACATGATCATCCCCTGAGAAGTGGCAGTCATAATGCAGCTGCTCCCAGGCATCCAGCTTATCCGTATTAGAGAAATCCACCGGAATGACCTCATCAACCGCCTCCAGTCCTCTGATAACGGCCATACGGTTCTCGCAGGATATTACCGGCCTCTTACCCTTGTAGTACTCCACCAGCTCATCCGTAAGAACACCCACTATCAGATACTCACAGCGCTCCTTACATCTTTCTATAAGTCTCAGATGTCCCGTGTGGAAGAGGTCAAACACTCCCGGAACATATCCCACCTTATAAGGCTTCTTCTTATGTGCGATCTTCTTCGCCTGTCTCAGCATCGACTCATAATCCGGGGTTGCCGCCTTAAACAGCCAGTCAAACTCAGAAGTTTTTCTTACCTTTTCGAGAAATGCTTTCTCTCGCATCTCAAGTCCGGCTGTCATATCTTCCGTTATCCCATAACGGACCGCTAGCTCCTCCGGCTTCATCACTTCTCTTGCTGCCTTCGAAGAAGCAAAATAATACTTGATGGTTCTATATATTGAGTAATTGATCAATTCTTCACGTTCAGCCACAGCCGCATCGTCAGCCTCAGCCGTAAGCGGTTCTTCTGCCACGAACTCCTGATCGTAGAAAAGTATCGGGTTCACACCGCCCACGAAAAATGCGTTGCATGGAGCAAGGTCAAGATATACTCTGCCCCGTCCCTCTTCTGCCGTATAGGAATTGTGTATATTTTCCACTATCACATCAAACAGCTTTATGAATTCATCTCTGTCATTCTTAACTAAGCTGTCCAGTACCTCTGTAAGAGGCTGTGCCTCCACATATGGCATCTCCATAAAGGCTCCGACAGTATCTCTTTTCAGAGTTCCTTCCACAACGGGAATGCCCCTGGCAGCCAGCTCCTCTGTATATTCACACAGCTTTCGGAGATCCTCTTCTCCTTCTTCATAAAGAGGTCTCTTATAAACCAGTCCGGATTCTCTCACTGTAGTTGCCATACCGTATTCCCTACCACGGTCTGTCGTTACCACAGCAAAGGATATATCTGAAACCTTCTTTTCCTTAGTGATCTCAATAATAAACGAATTTGCACAAAAGGGAAGAGCTCCCGAATCGATCATCTCTCCAAACATTCTGTGTTCTATTCCCGTCATCCTCTTATCTTCATAATCATAATCAGCCAGTCTGGTAACAGACGAGCTTCCGTTTCTTGAAGAATCCGTATATATCATCTGAGGCATACGCGAATCCGGCACCGGATAGAAAAACTTATAATGTTCTACGCCTGCCTGGCCCAGAATCCTGATCACTTCCTGCCTGCTGTACAGTCTTCCCACCTCGGATTCCTGTCCTCCTGATACTGCCTGTCCGGGAAATGTTTCCCTGCCGGTACTCAGTCCCTCAAAATATCCATTAATCCCGAGATAAGGAATCTCTGTATATTTTTCCGGCGTTCCGCAGATGTACTTAAGGCCGAATCTGTTATCACAAGATAGAATAAGCGAGCCTTCCGGCTTCACATAAGCTGCCCATTCCCTGACTCTCTCCTGAGGATCTCTCTGCATCTCAATCTCGTCTAAAGCAATAACATAGTCATACTGAGATATATCATCACTCTCCCCTAGGACCGTCACTTCGCAGCCTCTTCTTAAAAACAGTTCCTTAAGTCCACCGCTTCTCTCTCCGATCAGAAGAACTGATGTGTCACACTTAAAATCATACCAGTTAAGAACCGCTTCCTTAAGCGGACTGTGCGCCATCTGATATTCAAATGTATTATTCTTATCACTCATTATTCTTCCCTGCATATTGAGGAAGCTTTGATATACGGGCATCCATCAGATAATTAAGATCGATATCCCGTCTTCCTCCCCACAGCTCATCATCTATCATAACGCCGTCAAACATATGGCGGTCAGCTTCTGAACAGTATCTTAAAAATGCTTCAAACGGTATAGCTGCCGACAGTGCTCTGCAGCTCGTCTCCTTCTCATAATCATAGAAGGCTTCCAGGAATTCACCGACGTAGTCCAGCGCTCCCTTCTGCATACTGACTGCAGTATCTGAATATCCTGCATCAGGTCCGCAGTCAAATACCGGTTCAAGATTGTCCGTATATCCTATACATGATGCCTTCGGTTCAAGATAAGCATACTCTCTCATGGTTGACTCCATATATGGACTGAAGTCGAGGAAAGTTCTTATCTTTATATCCGCCTCCGCTTCATTCATAAAGCAGGAGCTTCCATCCGAATGAATGTAATATACATATATATCTTTTCCGGAAGCTTCCTTAACAGCCGCCGCAATCCTTCCGCTGTAGCCGGAATCAAAAACAGCGCAGCCGTCTTCTATAGACTCCCCATTCTTAAGCAGATATTCCGACACAATTCTACGTTTTTCATCATGCACCTCTCTGCTATAGGCACAGGTTATAAAGTCATATATAAATCCGTTAAAGGAGTCTGCTGTAAAGCCTTCTCCACTCTTATAGTTTTTATATGTTCCGCTTTCCTGCATCCTCTCCCATGCCCCGTCTCCCGAACAGAACCGGAGCAGCCTCAGCATTTCCTCAGGAGTATGATAGCTTTTATCAACCGGAATCTGATATAAGTCCGAAGGATCCCGTATAATGACCGGAAGAAGAGCAATCCTTGATGTAAGAAGGTAACTCGCTTCCGGAAGTTCCGGATAATATCTTCTCATCAGCTCATACACCTGCATAGGAAGATATCCGTCCCTGGCCAGGAATACCATCTTTCTTACATGATCTCTATGGATATTGTCGCACAACCACCTTACAAGGCCCAGTACATGAGGCCCAAGCGCTGCATAACCCACAAAGTACGGATCACAGTTATAATCTGATCCCTGAACAAAATCTCTGAAGGGATCATCAAAGTACATATTTGCGGCCATTTTTCTTGCTATAGACACTCCCGGTTCCCGAAGGGATGCCTCCCAGTTAACCAGATCACGGCACATTTTTTCAGGCTGATGGCTGCAGCCGGCCTCTCTGTACTTCTCTCCTGCTGAAGGAAGCCAGGCCGTTTTCATTCCAAGTTTCTCAGGAATCTCTATATCGCTTTCCCTGTTGTCTCCGATATGAAGTATCTCTTCGGCTGCAACTCCCATCTTCTCTGCCACATAGGTATAGAGATTTCCGGTTATCTTTCTCAGACCGCATTCAGAAGACACAAATATCCTGTCAAATCCGCTGTAGCCCTCCTCGCAGAGAAGGTGCTCTACTGTAGACGCACTGAGATACATATCAGAAGTAACGATTATCTTCTTACCTGTAGAGAGCGCATATTGATAAAGCTCTTTCCCGGCTTTTCTTGCTGAGTTTAATCTGCTTTCCAAAGCCTCCTCTTCCAGCTTCATCTCATCTGCAATCTGAGAAGGTATTCCATAAAAATTTTCTATATATTCATATATATCATCCAGAAGAACATCTTCTGTATCGCGCTCACCCCGAAGGATTTCCCTTCTTAAAGCCCCTTCTGCTTCTCGCCTCATCCTTCCAAAGTCCAGTCCCGCAGAGGACTTCTCGCGGAATCTCCTGTTGAGCAGACGAAAAAAAGGCTCTCCGGCATCAACCTTTCTCTGCAGCAGTGTGTCAAACACATCAAAGCTGATAACCCGGATATCCGGAGAAACCATCATATTTTTAATTTGTTCCAGTGTGATTATACTCATGACTGATTCACATCTTTCGAAGATATTCCTCTACATATTTTCTATCAAAGGAATCTTTTTTATTTTCCGGAATGCTTGACAGGAACGTTTCAAGTTCCTGAAGTGATTTGCTGCACTCCTGGAAGAATACCCTTGCATAAGTCGGAGTAACAAAATATCTTGAGCTCATCTCATACTCCGGTCCATAGCCCCAGCTGTATAAGTCACGCATAGGTTCTATCCTTCGTCCGGATAACTCCTTCAACTTATCTACAGCATAGCTCTTCCCTTCATTTTCATTCAGGTATGAGGCTATATCCTCTATTACAAGATTACCTGCACCCTTCCCAAGTCCCTGAAGTGTAGCATCTATTATAAGACGTCTGTCTCTGTGAAGTCCTCTCTCTACCTGAACCGCCGAACAGGTTCCGCGAGTTAACTCCACGGCAGCTTTTGCATGTTCTATACAAAGATTAAGATTATTATGAGTATGCAGTCCCAGCATGATTCCCGGATCCAGCAGCTCATCCATCAGAAGAAGTCTTTCGACTATGTTTTTCACATCCATAACGCCGAAGCTGTCTACAACATAAATCGCACTGAATCCCGGTACTGTTTTCTCAGCATCTTCTATCAGCGCCTTCACGTCATCATCAGAATAACGCGATGCCACCATAGGCTGAACAAACAGCTTATAACCTCTGTCCAGTATTTTTCTGCCCAGTTCCAAAGCTTCTTTTGTATCTTTCTTATGAAAGCATAAACGTATGCCATCGATCACGCGGTCTTCATCCTGGCCAAGCTTTGAAAGCTTCTCCACATCGAACTTTCCGTAATCGATCATAACAAGCCTTGTAGTACCCTCACGCCTTTCTACTCCCGAAAAGCTCTCACTGAGTGCACTTAGATTCTTATACATGGACCCTTCATGAAAGAAGCCTTTAACCTGATCAAGATACCCGAGCTCGACAAACTCTACTCCTGCATCTTCCACAGTCTGAAGGATATCTCTCATTCCTTCCGTGCCAAAAGAGAATTCATTAACCCATCCTCCATCGCGCATCGTGCAGTCCATTAATTGTATATATTTCATTTCCCATCCCTCTTTTGTCTCATTAAGCCTCTTATCAGAGGCATGGCGTTTTTAAACTCTTCCGTTCTGCAATAAACAATAAGATACAGTATAACCGGAACAGCCGCACTGATCACCGCCTTGATCAGAAAACCGGGTATTCCACACAACGTCACAGGTACTGTTATCAGGTATGTGATCGTGCAGATACACGCGGTTATTATTATATATCTGACATGCTTCAGAAAATATTCCGAAAGCGAATTATTCTTAAAGTAACAGCGATACAGTATTATCGCACCGCCTATAAAATTAAATATAAAGTAAGATATCATAGTGGCCAGAACTATTCCAAGCACACCAAAGTTTTTTATAAATACCCAGTTGAGCACAATATTTGCTGCAGCCTCAGCAATTGATATGTATCTGGTATTCCACCATATTCCGACGGATTCCGCATAGAGGGAACGTATATCCCCCATCTTCAGAATATAGAAATACGCAGCAAAAGCAACAGCCATATAGAACGGAAGCTGCATTTTCTTTCCTACCCATATCTCCATAAAAGGCTGATAGAGACATAAGAGACATGCTGTACACCATCCTGCCATCAGCATAAACAGGAAGTTTATCCTGTGCATATCCTGGACATTCTTCTCTTCGGATTCAAGCGCTATGCTGTTTCCTACTCCTCCGGCCATGGCTGTTCTTATGACCGCCATGATCATGACCACCGAATCCATGACATAATAATAATTTCCATAGATTCCATTCATTTTAAGGCCAAGATAAGCCGATACAAACATGGAGTCGAAGGCATTTCGCGAATAAGTTGCAAGACGTCTTACAGTCAGTCCCACAACCTGCTTCTTTATATCCGCCCGGATGTCATCATCCAGCTCTCCCTCTTCCTTATATATACCAAAATGCTTATCAAACTGCCACTTACACAGCAGGGCATAGGTCACTGTAAGAACCGGTATGGTCAGTACATAAAGATAATAGTTCTTCGTAAGTATAATTCCTATGATCTGAAGACCATACATCAGAATCTGAACTATGATATGCATATTGGAATTAATATCTTCCCTCTGAAATGCTGATATCAGTGCTCTCCTGTTAGGGAAGAGTACACAGTTCAGAAAACTGTTTACAAGGAATATAGCGTATACCACATATACACTTACATCTGCCGGTACTTCCTTCTTGGTAAGGATCGGCAGAAACGGAATAACCAGAAGACCTATTACGGTGATTACTATTCCGACCACCCTGTATACAACTGCATAAAACTTAAGCAGTGCGTTGATGGCCTTGCTGTCATTATCCGCAATCGGTTTATACATGCTGTATATAATAGCACTTCCGAAACCCATCTCCGCCAGATTCAGCATCTGAACGATAGAATAAAAAAGACTCGTTAGTCCGAGATATTCTGCCCCCAGAACATGAATCATCATGGTCCTGACAATAAACGGAAGTATTATACCGAGAAAACGGTCCAGTTCTCCGACAATGATATTCCTTTTTGTATTTCCAACTCTGTCTAATCTCATATCTATTCAAAAACATAGGGAGTGGCTTTAGAAAAACTGAAAGCCACTCCCTTATGCTGAAAAATCATATTAGTTATAAACGTTTCACCTAATGCTTCCTAAACCCAGAAATCATTATAACAAAACTATGATTCAAATTAAATTAGTTTTCTATCTTTTTTTATCACAAAATGTCATATTTTTATCTGTTTTCCTGAATATAAATAGAGGCTCTGTTCTGGATTATTTCACATACCTCATCCACACTCTTGTCTCCTGCAAAATATGCACCGACTTCTTCCTTAATAATATTTTTGAGGCTTACATCCTCGCTTTGCATTTTACTTATTCTGTTTATGGTATTTTTATATTCATCAAGTGTTTCCTGAGTCACAGGCATGATATAATCCAGCAGTATATCGTCACCCAAATCATTCAGGTCCGGATTACATGACTGAGGCACCATATGGTTTCCGTACTCATCATCATATTCTTCCGTTGCTGTCTTATATCTGAACTGATTCTCCAGAACATCTGCTCTGACGGAATTCCAATCATTTACTGAATATATATTTTTTACATAGTCCTTAGTAAGGAAAATTCTTATGAACTCCCAGGCAGCCTCTTTATCAGCACACTTTGATGACATCGCTACTGCAGTGTTAAAACATGCATATACTCCCTGGCCGTCCTTATCCGGATATCCCACAACTGTCATGCCGTCCGGAAATCTTGTCTGGTAATCCCTGAAGGAGTTAAGACTCATCTGTCCAAAGCCGAACAGCTGTTTACCTTCTGCCAGATAATCTGAAGTCTTTATATCTGCCCAGTCAGTCTCTTCATTATCGCCCCTGTTGCACATTTCCAATAAGTCTTTAAAGTCCTGACTGTTATAATAACATTCGCCCTTTTCCCAATCTACAAAACTTGAACCGCAGCAATACAGGAAAGAATCCAGGTTCTCATCCTTGTTGGTTGAATAAAAGATTCTTGTATCCTCCGGCTTTGACTCTATATACTGCTTCATCTCGTCAAAGGTCCAGCCCTGCTTTCCACCAAGGTCTGCATCACTTGCAACAAAGGTACTGACTTGGAAAAACGGAGAAACAAAGTACAGTTTTCCATCCTGCTTCATAGCATTAAATACTGATGGAACAAAATCAGTCTCAGAAAGCTCCGGATCACTTTCAAGGAATGGTGTCATATCTTCCAGCATTCCCTTGCCCATAAGCTGCTGCAGTGACAGGCCCTCTGTATCATCACCAAAGAAGTACAGGTCCGGAATATTTCCTGCCGCTATATCCAGACTCATATCTTCCTGAGCATTATCCGAGTCTCTATATTCAATGATCCTGATTCTTACATCCGGATGATTTCTGTTAAAGTTGGTTATCTCCTTCTCTATATCCGGATCACAGTAGTGGCACATAAGAGTCAGTTCGGTTTTCTCCTTAACCTCTGACGGATCGGCCTTTACATATTTACATATAGGAGGATTCTCCCCGCTCATATTATCTTCAATATAAATAAGAGAATTCTCATCAAGCATGTATAATCCACGTGTATAAGATGTGGCCATTTCCGATGCCGTAAAATCGCAGAGCAGCACTTCAGTTTTTTCTTCCATATTATATCCATAGATTCCATCTTCTGCTCTATATGTGAAATCATATTTTCCTGAACCGTTATACAGATTAATCGGAAAATGCTCTATCTCAGCTGCATCTATAAATGCACCGTTTTCTGCATCCAGAATCTTTGCTATTGCAGGATGCTTATTGTCGCCATTAGATATAATGACTACATTTCCATTCTTATCCAGACAGCCGCTGACATTGGCTGACTCAGTCTTTACGGCATTCTTTTCCTTACCCGACTCATCGAATATCTTGATCTCCGTATCATAAATGCAGACTAATTTTCCACTTCCTGTCACTACCCATGAAGCCAGATACTGATCTTCGCTGCCCTCCATAAAAGAGGCATCCTTTCTGCCGACCTCTTTTCCTGATGAGTCAAACTCTATAAGTTCATAATTTACTGTATCTTTATCATCTTCATATATCAGATTTTCTACATATATCTTTCCGTCAACACCGACTATATTTTGTATAGAAGAGTCCGGATTACCCGATTCATAGATACACTGTGCAGTGCCTCCGGCTGAAGGTACCAGATATAATCTTTCCTTTTCTGAGGATGATTCCTCATTCCACTCATAGGTATCCAGAACCACCTTATCTCCCATGTATCTGATTGACTCATAGAGTCCTTCAACGCCTTCAAACTCCACCTTCTCATCCGAAAGCTTGAATACACAGCCTTCCGGATCCGTCATCTCGACAGTTGATTCATCCGGGACTTCCATAGATTCATTTAACGTACTGCCGGCCGCATCACTTACAGAAGCCTGCCCTGCTCCCCCTGCATTATCCTTTTTACCGCATGCGCCCATGCTCACAACCATAGCCGCAGCAAGTGCTAAAGACATAACTCTTTTTCTCATAACCTCATGCTCCTTCCGGATTATAATAAATACCGCTTATTCCGCCTTTTCTTAAGGCTGATCTATTATACCCATCCCCATGTAAAATACTTGTAATATAACAGGGCCTACGTGTAACATACTTGTAAAAAAAGTCAGCAGATTCTCTTAAGATTTATTAAGCATTATGTATTTGTTTCGCCGCACAAAAAAAGACCATACAGCCGCGCATTTTAAACGCGGTCATATGGTCCTTTGATTCTCAGATTTTTATATCAGACTTATGCTCTGATCTCGATTCCCTTATCCTTGAGGGCTGAAAGAACACTGTCTACTGCAGCGCTTACTTCCTCACCTGTAAGGTTTCTGTCTGCTGCTCTGAAGGAAAGTGCATAAGCTACACTCTTTTTTCCTTCTGCTATATTCTCTCCTTCATATACATCGAAGAGTTCACACTTCTCAAGATTATCTCCTGCACTGTTTCTTATGATCTTCTCAATATCTCCAACATAGATATTCTTATCACAGAGAAGTGCAAGGTCTCTTGTACTTGCAGGATACTTAGCGATTTCAACATACTTGATATCGAAATCAGCCAGCTCTGCCAGCTTATCCATATTTATATCAGCGATATACGCATCGCCCTTGATACCGTAATTCTCAGCAACTACAGGATGAAGCTGTCCAAGATATCCTAAAACAGTATTTCCCTTCTTAGTTACGATTCGTGCCTGTCTTAATGTATGAAGATATGGATACTCTTCATGTGAGTATTCCTCTGTTGATACGAACTCTGCCTTGTCAGCTATATTAAGCTTCTCAAGAAGTTCTTCAACTACACCCTTCATAACGAAGAAATCACCATCGCCATACATACCGATTGCAAGTCTTGCTGCCTCTGTAAGAGGAAGGTCGTTCTCACGGCCTGCTTCTGTAGGCTTAACCGGCCATGTTGCATCCGGAAGATATACTGTACCAAGCTCATACAGACGAACATTTTTATTTCTTCTTCCTGAGTTAGTTCCCAGTGATGTAAGAAGTCCGTTCAGAAGAGTTGTTCTCATGCACTTGAAATCTTCTCCAAGAGGATTGATGATCTCAATTGCATTTCTTACAGGGCTTCCTTCAGGAATAAGAAGCTTATCGAATACCTTGCGGCTTTCGAAGCTGTATGTCATACCCTGTGAGAATCCGTTCTCTTCAACGATAGCTCTTGCTATACGGTTGATAGACTCCTCATAAGAGATACCGCCGATACCACCATTAGTTGTAGGAACTGTTGATGGAATCTTATCGTATCCGTGGATACGTGCAATCTCCTCTGCAAGGTCTGCCATGCAGTGAAGATCCTGTCTGTATGTAGGAACTGTAAGTTCATTTGCTGCCTTATCATATGTAAGACCAAGTCTTCCGAAGATTTCAAGCTGCTCATCTACAGCAATGTTGAGGCCGAGAAGGTTATTCATTCTTTCAGGCTCAAATGGAAGAGTCCATGGGTTAACCGGTGATGGATAAACATCAACCATTCCCTCAAGTACTTCGCCGCAGCCAAGCTCCTGAATAAGCTGAACTGCTCTTGTGATTGCAAGCTCTGCAAGATTTGGATCAAGCCCCTTGTTGAACTTAGCAGATGAATCTGTTGAGATACCATGACGTCTCTCAGACTTACGGATGTTGTTACCCTCAAAACAAGCTGCCTCGAAGAGGATGTATGGAAGCTCCTTTGTCTCAAGAGGGATCATAGAATTCTTGCCACCCTTGATTCCGGCAAGAGCTACAGGCTTAACAGCGTCACAGATCATAAGTGTATCTGTATCAAGTGTAAGCTCCTCATCATGGAGAGTTGTGAACTTCTCGCCCTCTGCCGCACGTCTTACTACTATCTTTCCGCCTTCAAGAGTTGAAAGATCGAAAGCATGCATAGGCTGTCCCAGTTCTTCCATAACATAATTTGTTATATCTACTATATTGTTGATCGCGTTTATACCTCTGCTGCGAAGTCTCTGCTGCAGCCAGAGTGGTGAAGGACCGATCTTAACATTTCTTACAACACGTCCGATGTATCTCTTGCAGAGTTCAGGTGCCTGGATCTCAACTGCGATCTTATCAGAACTCTTCTCATCCTTTACTTCGTTAAGAGAAGCCTTCATCTTATCAAGGTCATATCTTCCTTCCGGATCAAATGCTACGCCATATGTAGCAGCAGCCTCTCTTGCCATACCAAGTACAGAGAAGCAGTCAACACGGTTTGAAGTAATCTCATACTCAATGTTTGCATCGTTAAGACCAAGCTTAGCTGTAGCATCATCCCCCGGCTTAAGATTCATAAGAGCAATCTCCTCATCAGTGAAAAGATATACTCCATCCTTATCTCCGGGATAAAGATCTCCATCAGCACCGATCTCCTCGATAGCACACATCATACCTGCTGAAGGAACGCCTCTAAGCTTACCCTTCTTGATCTTGCCTTCCTTCGGAGAAAGGTCTTCGCCAGTATGAACATTAAATACTGCTGTACCACCATCAAGAACAGTTGGTGTATAAACCGGCTTATCCGCACCGTTCTCGCCGAACTTGTATGGATTAAGCTTTATGATATTGGGTGCACCTGTAACGATCTGAACGATACCATTCTCGTCCTGACCTGCTTCTACAGCGTGTCCAACATTTACCTGACATACAACGAGTCTGTCTGCATCAGGATGAGAAGCAACCTCCATAACCTGACCGATAACAACACGTGAAAGTCTTGCGCCTGTAGGCTTCTTGAAATACTTTGTAACTCTCTCAACATGAGAACCTGAAAGAGTGATTCTGTCAGCGAACTCATCAACAGCCTTATCCAGGCCTTCATAC
>JAEEGL014423313.1_pt1 | contig 12124 bp, 9 predicted proteins | sample 9134231 | NCBI WGS metagenome assembly JAEEGL01 (sample SAMN16246548, study PRJNA631951) | gut metagenome | biome: gut microbiome; feature: rumen; material: fiber-attached | host: Bos | place: Iran: Karaj | collected 2018-10
AGCGCCTGAGCTGCCGGCAACAACGCTGGAAGAACATTGTTACGAAGGCATGTTTTACGGTTGTACAAGCCTGGTAGAAGCGCCTGAGCTGCCGGCAACAACGCTGGAAGAACATTGTTACGAAAGCATGTTTCACGGCTGTGAAAGCCTGGTAGAAGCGCCGAAACTCCCAGCAAAAACGCTGGCAGATAATTGTTACTATTTTATGTTTTACGGCTGTACAAGCCTGGTAGAAGCGCCGGCTCTGCCGGCAACAACGCTGGCATATCAATGTTACAATAACATGTTTTCAGGCTGTACAAGCCTGGTTAATGCTCCGGCTCTGCCGGCAACAACGCTGGCACTGGATTGTTATGGTCATATGTTTGAAAACTGTACAAGTCTGGTCAATGCGCCTGAGCTGCCGGCAACAACGCTGGCAGAGTCCTGTTACAATAATATGTTTATAAACTGTACAAGCCTGGTTATAGCCCCGGATCTTCCGGCAACAACGGTGGGAATATCTTGTTACACTTTTATGTTTCAGGGCTGTACAGGCCTTCTTATCCCCGCGGAACTTCCAGCAGAAACTTTGATACATAACTGTTATCAAGGTATGTTTAAGGGCTGTACAAGCATGAAGTTTTCGGAGAATAAAGATGATTCCTATAATGCAGAATACAGGGTTCCTAAAAGCGGGAACGGAACGATAGCAGACTCTTCTAATGCACTTGGCGAGATGTTTACGGGAATCGACGGTGCCGCCTTCACTCCGGCTATCAACACAACCTATTACCGGGTCGGCTATTCCGTCAATATCACCGGTGGAAGGAATGCGACTGCAAGCGGCGGTTCAACAAAGCAGACGGCGCTTAGCAGAGAAATGACAACAGTCACGTTTACTCCGGACAGCGGTTATCATTTTGCGGAATTTGATGATATCACAAAAGACAATGTTACCGTGCATAGAGTAAGCAATGTTGAGGTCAGGGTTTCCGGGATCCCCACGGCATATGTTGAGATAGCTGTTCCGGATGCAGCAGAAGGTGCGCCCGGAAAAGTTCCGTTTACAGAGCCGGGGCAAAGATATGCCTCCTCAGAGGATAATTTTGCACCCATAGCCTCATCCGGATCGATAAAGAGTCTGGTACTTGATTTTTCAAAGGTGGCAGGATCCGAAGTGAAACCTTCCGAGCTCAGGATGACCGGAATAAAGGGCAGTGTGTTTACCACCAAAGATAAGCTTAGGGATAAAAAATCATTCAAGACTACCGGCGGTGTAAAGGTCAGGGTAAACAAGGATATGACTGCGAAGATAATATGCAGGAAGAGTGGCACAGCCACCCTGACCATGGCAGACGGAAATACCTATACCATTACATTCAAAGTCCAGAAACCTAAAGCACAGAAAAATGCAAAAATAATACCTAAGGGTGGCAGCATAGTGATAAAGACCGTGCGGGATCTTTTTGGCACGGATATAGATGCCGGAGAACTCACCATCCATAAGCAGAAGCACTCCCAGGCAACGATCTCGGATAATAAGCTCTATGTAGATCCGAAAGAAGAGGATAAGATAAAAGTCCGGTATAAGTATCTGGATAAAAAATACAAGATAACTGTGAAAGTGAAATAATGACCTTCAGGGACGGGTTATTATAAATTGATGATCTGAGGATCCGCGTATTTGCGAATAACTGCCGTCCTATGATATAATTTTTAAGCAGTTTGGACGAATGGAAGACAGGTAAAACACTGTCTGCAGCCGGGAAGTTTACTATGTTAAGCCTTACAGATATAAACAATGCGACCATTATACTTGATACCAGTGCCATCATCATTTCATGCGGGATCCTGGGCGAGACAAGGTTTATGCGGCGAAGCGGCAGTAAAGCCGACATTCTGTTTTTCCGGCTGTTACTTCTTACCATGGTCATGGCAGTTGCGGATATGGGCGGATATATCACGGCGGACAGGCCGGATCCTCTGCTCGTAAAGATCCAGCTTTTCTCCATGACTCTTTTTTATCTGGTATTTGTTATTCTTTCCATGTCCTGGTTTGAATATTGTCATTACAAGTTCAGAAATGAACAGAGAGAGCCCGGGGGCGGCTTTAAGGCTGTTCATATTCCCGGGATCATCACAATAGTTGTTATTATCCTGAATATATTTACGGGGATCATATTTAAGGTGGATGACCAGGGTGGTTATCACCGGAGCTTCCTTTTCATTCCCATGTACATAGTGCTGTTCTGCTATATTGCCGGCGGCTTTGTCATGGTTGGAAAATACAGAACTGTTGATAAAAAGAAGCTGATACCGCTCTGGCTTTACGTAATGCCTGTTCTGCTCAGTGTCGTTATCACTTTTTATATGGGAGAAGTATCGATGGCAGCGCTCGGAACAGCGATTTCAATCGCATTCACCCATCTGGGAACTATGAACGAGGTGGCTGAGATCAGCATCAGGGAAATGGGGCAGTAGTGGGATCAGAAATAGCAGGTGAGGTTTTTGCCGGTAATATCATACATGTTACATTTTATGCCAATGCAGCAGCGATAATCCTTTCCCTCGGCGTTCTAGTCCTCTGCAGCAGAGGTATCATCCGGGATGCCTTTGAGGGCAGGATCTTCCGGGGACTTCTGCTGGCGACATTCTGTTTTACCATATTTAATGGTCTGGATTTTTCGGGAGAGGATGCGGTTCTTCCTTCATTTCTTTCCATGCTGGTCATGACGGTAAATGAAATTTTGAATACCGTGGTCGTGATACTGTGGCTTTGCTATGTGAATTACCGCATCTATAGGAGCCGGGATTTTCTGTTCAGAACATATATAAAGCGGATTATCCCTCTGTTTGTCATTGCTGCGCTCACGGTTTTGAATCTGTTCTCAGGTTTTCTTTTCCGTATTGATATTCATCATATCTGGCATATTTCATGGTGGCAGGGACTCTGTGAGACGATCAGATTCTTTTATCTTATTGCCTGCATCATCCAGGTCGCTTCCTATAAAGCTAAGCACCGGGAATTCAAGTTTTTCACGGTGGCGGGTTTTGTCCTGCCGGTTTTCGCGGGAACCCTTTATACTGCACTTTCTCCCTATTCCGTTGTTCCGCTTGGGTTTGCCATAGGACTTACCAATGTCTATGCAGGCATTATAAATGAGACGAGCTTCCTTGACCGTGAAACGGGATATTTCAACAGATTTTATTTGAGATATCTGGAAGACGATATAAGAGACCATGTTATCCCCGTAAAAAGCGCCATGACCTATCGCTTAAGATCCCCGGAGGACATGGAGGAATTTTCCAAAAATCTGGATCCTCTGCTGCCTGCAAAGTGCGTGATGGTGCGTTATGATCCGACGACGGTCATCATGCTGGCCGGGGTATCCGACCGCTTTGCGCTTCGCATGATGAAGGAAGATGCGGAAAACGGCCTTAAAAAATTTCAAGAGGGCGGTGCGGAAGAAAACATAGCTGTTAGCATAGAAACATTTATCCGGAAAAAAGCAGAGCCGGATCTGGATTTTTACCACAAGGTATTACAGAAGGCTGATAACAGACAAGGAGCGGAATGATGCCTGAAATAGAGACGATCCTTGAGTATAATATGGAAAAATATGCCCCTCTTATGGGGGAGGATATGGTTCAGGATGTGCACAGAGAATTTTACCGCGCCTATGGAGCTTCTGATGGGGAAGAGAACGCGGTAGGAGTTATGGTTTATGAGATCTGCGGCGCTGACAATGAAGATGAGGATATCAAAAGTAAGATCAGACTTCTGACATCGGAAAGCGATGAGGCATTGGATCTTTTTCATGAGATGTACCGGGAGGAAGGCGTTTACGGAGAGGACATCCGGGAATCTTCCTATTGGCTGGAAGAGGAAAAGTGCGCATCTTCCTGTAAAAGGGCAGGGTTTTCAAAGGAACAGAAGGAAAATGAGACCGTTATGACCACATTGGCGAAGGCATCAGAGATTCCCTACGTGGTAAAGACAAAAAAGCTGCCACCATACATCCAAAGTATTGACAGCCTTTCACCGGAGATGTTCCGTCAGGCCATTAAAGATGCCCTCTTCAGCGGAAGAAAGGGAGTTGTGGAAGATCTGGGATATCTGGAGAAGGAATGGTTTGAAAATACGGTTTCAGCATGTACGATCACGGATAATAAAGTCAGCGGGTTATTTTTGATCAGGGTGACAGGATCCGGTATCATAGAGCCGGTGCTGCTATTTGCTTCCGGTCCTGAATCCAGGCAGCATCTGGCTTTGATGATAGCATACTCCATAAAAAAGGGCGTGGAGAAGTATCCGCCAGATAGTCAGATCAGGATCAACAGGGCCAGAAAAGAGATCAGGGATCTTGTGGATAAGCTGTTTCCGGGAATAAAAGGCAATGATGCTTTTTACGGGATCAGAAAGGAGGAGTAAGGGAAGCGGTATGGATAATAATGAAATGATGAATAACATGTCTGAAGAGCAGAAGCTTTTCAAGAAAGAGCAGGAGTTCACCAGAACGAACTCTGCTTTTGACATGGAACCCGTATATTTCAATGAAACCCTGTCGAAGGAAGAGATCGAGGCTGACAGGCAGGAGAGGATCAAGAAGAACCAATTCCTGAACGAGCATCAGATCACCGATCTGACAGGGGAAAAAACGGAAGAAGATCTTAGGCCTAAGGAAACCACCAGTTTACTCGGGAAAATGGTCACATCCAAGGTCAGGGTCTTTAATAAGAACTTTACGAATAATGTTTTAAGAGAGAATCTTATCCTCTTTAAATTAAGATCTGCCGATAAAGATGCAAACTATTCCAATCATGAGCTCTATCTTTCCATGGCTGATCTTAAGGTTATCCACGATAAATTCGGGGTCGATGAAAAGATCGACGGATCCGTGGCCATAGATGCGATCTTAAGGCTTTATACGGCATCCAATGCGTATATGAAGACCCATGGCGGTATTTCCATTTTTCCGGATGCCAAAGCAAGAAAAAAAGCGGCCGCAGATTGCCTCGACATGTCAAAAGAGTTCTTCAACAAGATTTTAACTGCTGATGATGAAGCAAAGATACAGAGCTCCGGGAAGTACGCCATAGATGACTCGAAAAAGAGTCTTAAGAATCTGGCGGCTAAAATGAAGACTGCTGCCGCAGACCTTAAGAAATTTGAAAAAAACAGGAGTGATGCAGGGGCTGTCATGAGCCCTGAGGAGATCATAGAGAAAAAACTGGTAACATATAAAAAGTATGACGAGGTGATACGGCTTTACCGTTATTCATTTAAGCGCTCGGACTGGACAAGTGCGGCTAAAGAGTGCATTGAAGAATATGAGAACCTGCTCCGCATGGAGATGGTGATAAAATACAGCAGGGAGCTGAAGGCCGAAAAAGCGAAAAAAGCCGCGGAAGAAGCCAAAAAGGCCGGGAAGAAAGCGGAAGAGACAAAGCAGAAAACTTTCAACCAGCTCATGGAAGAGCACCTGGAAATTGAAGATAAAAAGAAAGATAAGAAAAAACTGGACCCGTCCCAGGTTGACAAGGGACTTTCCGAAGCACAGCTGAAAGGAATAGATGAAATCGACAAATGGCTGATCGCCAATGCGGAAAACGGCGGTCTGGCTGGGCTGCTGCCGTTTGTCAATCTTAAAAATGACAACGCCAATTTTGTGAATGCTCTTCTTTCCAAATCCAAGAGAGAGAGACTCTATATTTATTATATGGTGGAGAGCAATCACAGAAAGACTCCTACATTTGCCGATGTTGCCATTTCGCAGAATGATTATATACCAACTCTTAAGGGATTCAAGGACAGGATGCTGGCCACCAAGCTTAAAGCATATAAGTATTTAACCGGCGGCTATACATATATGTACAAGCTGTCCCAGGCAAATCAGTTAGGCGAAAAGAATAAGGATCTTATCGAGCATACAGCGAATCTTCAGAATAATATCGTGACGGAAAAGCCTGTCAGTGAAAATATGACTCCGCTGGAGGAGCTCCGTCAGGACAGGCTGAAGGCTTTTGAGATGATCTATATCGAGCTGAACAACTATCGCAGTCAGCTGCAGAAGGCGCAGGCTGCCAAGGGAGCCGGCAAAAAAACTGCCGAGGCTGAGGCAAAGGAAAATGCAGCTAAGATGGAGGCAAAGATAAAGGAGCTGCTTGAAAAAGATCTGGAAATACGGACCCGTGCGGCGGCATATTTAACACCCCAGGATAAAGAGCAGAAAAAGGATGTTGTTAACAGGAAATTTAACAAAAAGGCTGATCTTAAAGAGCAGACTGATAATGCGAAGTTATTCCTGGGAACCGTTCCTTCCAAAATAATAATGGGAGCGCATGTCAATAAGGAGAAGTTTCTTACCAGCTGGACCTTTGGCCTTGATGAAAAGAGCTGGAAGAATCTCAATATGTGGGGCGGATCCGCAGCCCTTGCACTTTCAGCTGTAAATTCGGCCATGACCATCATAAATTCCGTAATCAATCTTGTAAGTAAACACAAAGATATGAACATGTCGGAGATGGTACAGAATACGCTGGAGATCACAAAGAGTGGTCTTGACATCGCCACTATGGGTTCCGGTATAGCGGATCTTGTATCGAGAGGCGGGGAATACGGTTCCATCGCATCAAATACGACGAAGATGCTTGGTGCCTTTAGTGGCTGCGTCGATGTTTATCTTGCAGGTACAAAGCTCTATAACGCCCAAAAAGCGGAGAAATCATATGATACGGTAAAAAAGCTGTTTGATGAAAAACACGCCGGTATGAAAAAAGCCGATCAGCAGACCAAATACGAGAAGGGCATGCTGAAGCTTTCAAAGGATCTTATTAACAGGAAGTATGCTGCCGGTCTGTATAATGCTCTGGCCGGTACCGGTACTTATCTGTCTGTGGCGCTCCCGGGTATAGGTGCATCGATAATGCTGGGGGTAGCCGGTGTGGCCGGTCTGGTATCAACCATACATGATATATACAAGATGGGGAAGATCAGGGAAGGCATGTTTGATGCCTACTATAATGTGGATGAGCTGACTAAAAAGGCTCTGGAGCTTAAGAAGCAGAACTGTCTTGATCCTAAGTCATATGTGGAACCGAATATTGAAATGTTCCGGCCAGGTGTGCGGTCGGCCATCTGTGCGGCTGCAGGTCTTAGTGACATAGAGGCGGCGGCGGATCACATAGCAACGGAATACGCGGATTTTGTATGTAATAAGCTGTTTGGAGAAGAACCCGTTCAGGGGGATGAAAGAAAGCAATATATAGAGGTCGTAAAAATGTTCGGCCTGCCCTATGATGAGGAAAAGAAGATTCCTTCGAGAGCAGCGCTTTGTGAGAAGATGAAAGGAGCCTGAAAGAGGATATTATGAAGAAAAATGATGTTATTGCTATGAGAAATGAACTTTTAGACCGTATGGTGGAGGAATTCCATGATGCTTATATTCCTGCCATCAGGAATGAGAATGAGGATCCGGAAGCACCGGCGGTCGTAAGAGCGATACTGGACCGTATCGGAGGAGATGAGGGGGACGGAGAAGGTGTGATCGGTGAGTTCTTTTTCACACCCATGAGTTCGGAGGATGATGAGGTACACCTTTTCAATGCGATGCTGACCATTTCCGACCAGATACCGGAAGATAATCTGGCGGCATTCTTTGAAGCCATGTGCTATATTAATTTCCATATCCCTCTTGGATGCTTTACCTATGATAAGGACCATACCTTCTTCTGCTTCCGCTTAGCTTTCTCCATACCAATGGGTTTCGATAAAGAGGCGATATACGGCCTTATGAACGCAGCTGCAGCCAATGCGGCGCGTGTTGCCGATACTTATATTCCGATACTTACGAAAGTGGCAGAGAATAAATTCAGCGTTGATGAAGTGATGGATGTTCTGGGCGGCCGCAGGCAGTAATAATCAATGGATAATAAGACAAGGTATTATAAATTCCCGGTGGGCAGTGTTGTATTGCGCCGCTCCGGAGATAAACTGGAAAAAAAGGGGAAAAAGGGCATCTGGGAGGATGCTTCAAACCAGCTTTGGCGATTTTACTCGGGAGATGATGATCTTATTGAGATATCTCCGGAGGAAGCAGGGGAAGAAGTACAGTAAGACTGAAAGGATTTGAAATGCTGGATGCTTTGATTGATGCCGGGCTGGACTCGGTGAAAATGCTGCCCTTTTTATTTGTCACATATCTTTTTATGGAGTATCTGGAGCAGCATGCATCGGGAAAGATAGCTGAAACAGTTAAAAAGTCCGGGAAATTCGGACCCCTGATAGGCGGGATCGCCGGAATGTTTCCCCAGTGCGGGTTTTCCACTGCGGCTTCAAATCTCTATGCAGGTAAGGTTATCACTGCGGGGACTCTTCTTGCCATATATCTGTCCACATCGGATGAAATGCTGCCTCTTTTTATCTCCAGCCAGGTGGGAGCAGACAGGATAGTAAAGATAGTACTCCTGAAAGCAGCCATTGGTATTTTCTGGGGGCTCACATTTGATGCCTTAAGAAGGAATGTTTTTAAGAAAAAGGACGAGCCCATGGATATCCACAGCCTCTGTGAAAGGGAGGGCTGCCACTGCGACAATGAGGAGCAGGAATTTAAGGATATGCAGGAGGTCCATGACTTAAAAGAGCATTCCAAACATCATAAAGGCATAGTGAAGCCTGCAGTAAAGCATTCTTTAAGCATTTTTTTCTTTATTCTTATTTTCTCCGTGATAATCAATGTTCTTGTAGAGGCAGCCGGAGAAGATACAATAAGAGGCGTTTTTGAGAGAAGCGGTATTGTGATGAATTTTGCCGCGAGCCTTATCGGGCTTATTCCGAACTGCGCGGCATCGGTATTTATTACGGAATTCTTTCTCGAAGGGATGATAGGTTTCGGTTCCCTGATGTCGGGACTACTTACCGGCGCCGGGATAGGGCTTCTGGTGCTGTTCCGGGTGAATAACGATCTTAAGAAAAATCTCTGTATTATGGCAGTTCTCTATTTCTTCGGGGTTTTCTCGGGAATTATCATAGACATATTGAATATTTCCTTATGATTGTCTTAAGTGCATTTATTTCGTCATTTTTTGTGGTATTATCCAGACAATGTTTTATACAGATCCTGAATGGATAATACAGGTTGGGAAATATGAAATTCGAAATGAAAAACAAAAAGATCATCAGCGTTTTTTTAGCATCCCTGTTGACCGGGATGATTTTTTCCGGCTGCGGCAATAATACGGAAAAGATAGTTACAAATAAGGATGATGCCGTGCGCTCATCAACGGAGGATTCGGATGAGGCGTCTCTTCCTTCCATGGAGGATGAGGCGATAGAGATTCCGGAGGATGATGACAGACAGGATGCGGAAGTCTCCACGGGACATGAAGAGGACGCTGCAATAGCAGACAGTTTTAATGAGGGAGCGGCCTTTATCAGGCGTACCGGTGGGGTGCTGCCGGAGATCGATTATGATACTGTAAAATACAAGCCTGCAGAGCGTGACGGAGAGCTTCCCGTAAATAAAAAAGCCCCTAAAGAGATAGAGCAGAGATTGAAGGATGACAGGGTGAAGGCCGTAAGACTTCATCGCAGCGGAAACGATGCAACCATTGATTTTACGGTATATACCAATCCCGAGGACAGGCTTATTGAAAAGATAGTATCCACGGAGTACGGGAGCGAAGGCCGGGAAGTAACAGGCTTTTATTATAAAAACGGCGTACTTCTGTATACATACAGATATGTTGACGATCTCTACGGCATAAATAAAGAAGATGCCAGAAAGAGCGGGGGGCAGAGATGTTATTTCCTGAATGATTTCCTTGCGGAGTGTTACGCTACTTACGGAGATTCCAATGAATCCGTGACCGCAGCCACATATGACAGCCTGAATCCGGATATCAGGAAAGAATATGATGAAATGGAAGCAGAGCTTATCAACAGGGCATATGTAAATTACGATACCTTAAGATCCATCCCCTCTACCGCCAGAGTATACGGCTATGTGGCAGATGAATTCGGGGGAACCCTTGCAAATACAAAGGTCACTATAACCAGCGATGCAAACGGATATCAGGAATCTGTTGTGACAAACGGTGACGGCTATTATGAATTTACCGTTCCGGTCAATACTGCAGACTGGTATAATATGGAATTTGAATACGGGGATTTTGTCAGATCACATGTAAATGACGTATATATCAGGCCCCGTACCATAGAATATCCCATAGGAGTGACATATATGGCTCCCGAGGGTGAGAATAAACACAGCACGGATGTTTATCTTCTGGACGTGACCAAGCAGTCGCCTGATAAATTAAAGGAAAACCAGTATGAAGTGGTTCTTTCCTATAACAGCGAGAAGATACCGGAGCTTCTGCCTTTTACCCTGGATCTGAATTCCGGGAAATATGAAAATAACCTGACACAGATCATTACGGTTGACAACAGCACGGATTACAAGTATTTTGTAACAGATCAGGTAAACGGAAAGAAGGGAAATAATCTCTCAAACGATATGTCCCTTTCGGAAGCCCAGGTCAAAGTATATAATAAAAACGGTCTTGTGGGATCCTTCCAGGCACCCATAGGGAATTCCGGAGTGGTATGGGAAGTTTTCGAGATAAAGGGCTCGGAGATAATACCCTCGAATAATTACTATTTTGAAACGGGGAAAAACATTTTCTTTGGTTCGAATTAAAAGGATCAGAAGAAGAAAGCTGTATTTATTTACCGCGGCATGTGTTTCATGTGTCGCGGTTCTTGTGCTGCTTATTTTTTTTGCTGTTTCAATGATAAATAAAGGACGGGGAACAGGTGTGGAAAAAACTGTCCAGGCAGCTGATATTCCCGAAAATGATAATATTTTCGGCGAAAGCCCGGAAGAACCGGAAAAAATCCCGGAGGTTCCGGCTGATCCCGGGGGGGAGGAAGTGCAGTCCGTGGACAAAGACTGGGAAAGCGGCACGGAAAAGGATACGGTAAGTGAGGAGAGCCTTCCGGATGAGCCGGTGATGAGAGAAGGAGAGAATGTCTATGTGACTTTCGATGACGGCCCCTCCGTCTATACGGGCGAGATCCTTGATATCCTGAAGGAATACGGTGTTAAGGCGACCTTTTTTGTGTGCGGCACAGGTGATTCGGATGAAAGCCTAAGACCGCTCTACGGAAGGATCGTGGAGGAGGGTCATACCATAGGAATGCACTCCTATTCCCATGTGTATTCCAAGGTATACGGAGATCTGGATATGTTCCAGTACGACCTTGATAAAATACGAAACTTAATCTATAATGAGACGGGTGTGGTGCCCAAATTCTATAGGTTTCCCGGAGGCAGCGGAAATACCATCGCGTCGCTTCCCATGGTAGATTACATATCGGTGCTTTACAGTCAGGGAATGGAGTACTATGACTGGAATGTCTATGGCGGAGATTCATCAGGAAACAGACTTTCATCCGCAGATATCGTAAAGAATACCCTGGACGGAGTTGACAGAAGGGATACTGCAGTGATCCTTCTCCATGATACGGGCAGTAAGAAGAATACGGTGGATGCACTTCCGGGTATTCTTGAAGGCCTTAAGCAGAGGGGGATGAACATAAGGGCCATAGATGACGACACGCCGCCTTTCCATCAGTTTGAATATAAAGAAACGGATCAGGACGGATAAGAGATAAACCAAGGAGGAATACAACAGATGGGTTTTTTTGATGATTTTAAGGAGGACCTTTCCCAGGCTGTGGATGAAATGAAAATGGCAGAGCAGACGGATGAGAATGCTGTTATGCCTGATGCCGCTGAAGAAGGGGTACAGGAAAGCCTGAATCTGGCTGAGATGCTTGATAATATGCCGGAACTTCCGAACGAGGATCTTCCGGAGCCTAAATTTGATTTCGGGGCAGCAGAGCCGGAGTCAGAACCCGAGCCGGAATTGATGGCAGAGCCGGAGTCAGTACCCGAGCCGGAATTAATGGCAGAGCCTGAGTCTGAACCGATGGCAGAGCCGGAGCCTATGCCTGAACCCGAGGTTCTGGCAGAACAGGAGCCTATGCCTGAGCCGGAGTTCAATCCCGAGCCGGAATCTGAACCTGAGGTTATGACAGAACCGGAACCCATACTTGAACCAGAGACTATGGCAGAGC
>JAEEGL014757624.1_pt1 | contig 12124 bp, 10 predicted proteins | sample 9134231 | NCBI WGS metagenome assembly JAEEGL01 (sample SAMN16246548, study PRJNA631951) | gut metagenome | biome: gut microbiome; feature: rumen; material: fiber-attached | host: Bos | place: Iran: Karaj | collected 2018-10
CCTGCTTGCCGCTGATGGGGCGGGAAATCTCCTTCAGCGCATCCACGGCGGCGTCGGTGGCGTCCTCGATGCCCTTCTTGAGCACCATGGGATTCGCGCCGGCCGCCAGGTTCTTCAGGCCCTCACGCACGATGGCCTGAGCCAGAAGGGTAGCGGTGGTGGTGCCGTCGCCGGCGATATCGTTCGTCTTGGTGGCGACTTCCTTGATCAGCTGAGCGCCCATGTTCTCAAAAGCGTCCTCCAGCTCGATCTCCTTGGCGATGGTCACACCGTCGTTGGTGATGAGGGGAGAGCCGTATTTCTTGTCGAGCACCACATTGCGGCCTTTCGGGCCCAGGGTGATCTTGACGGTATTCGCCAGGGCATTGATGCCGCGTTCCAGCGCGCGGCGCGCGTCTTCACCGTATTTCAGCTGCTTAGCCATGATATAGTTCCTCCTTTTGATTATTCAACGACCGCGAGGATATCGCTCTGACGGACCAGGATCATTTCCTCACCGTCCAGCTTGACCTCAGTGCCGGCATATTTGCTGTAAATGACCTTCTGGCCGACTTTGACTTCCATCTTGATCTCTTTGCCGTCCACCATGCCGCCCGGACCGACAGCCAGGACTTCAGCCATCTGGGGCTTTTCCTTGGCAGAACCCGGCAGAACGATGCCGCTCTTCGTGGTCTCTTCACTTTCCACGTTCCTGATCACAACACGGTCGCCCAAAGGCTTGACTTTCATGAATGATTCCTCCTTGACAGCTCTTTGTTTTCAGTGTGTTAGCACTCGTCGCGAGTGAGTGCTAACATCAACGGTCATAATATACCGCATTTTCCGATATCTTGCAAGCCCTTTTTTGCTTATTTGACGTTAAAATTTTCGGTTTTGCCGTATCACGGGGCACTTCCGGCCGGCCGCACAGGCTCAAACAGCCGTTTTTTTCCTTTTTTACAGCTTTGAGCCTTTTTATCCGGCCGCGGTCAATGTATAATGGATACACTACTTTCAATGCATCGGCTCTCAGCCGGGAGGCGTCATGGATATCACGGACAGGCTGCTTGATTGGTACGACAAAAACAGGAGAGACTTTCCCTTCCGGGGCACTTCCGATCCCTACAGAGTATGGGTCAGTGAGATCATGCTGCAGCAGACCGGCACCGAAACGGTGAAGCCTTATTATATACGGTTCATCGCCAGATACCCGACTCTCCCCTCCCTGGCCCGGGCCGACGAGGATGACGTGATGAAACTGTGGGAAGGGCTGGGATACTACAGCCGGGCGCGCAACCTGCTCGCCTGCGCGCGCGTGATCGAAAGCGAGCACGGCGGAGAATTCCCCCGCACAGCCGCGGAACTGGCTCTGCTGCCAGGCATCGGCGCGTACACCGCGGCCGCTGTGGCCAGCATCGCCTTCGGGGAGAGGATCCCCGCCCTGGACGGCAATCTGAAGCGCGTATTCGCGCGGCTCTACCGGATCCGGGACAGCATCGACAGGCCCGATACCGCCCGCAGGCTCTATGATCTCGCCCTTGAAAGCATACCGGCGGACCGGCCCGGGGACATGAACCAGGCCCTGATGGACCTGGGAGCCACCCTGTGCGTACCGGGCACCCCGGACTGCCCGCGCTGCCCGCTGAAGTCATCCTGCCTGGCCGGGGACGATGCGGCGGTCCTGCCCGTCCGTGACAAAAAGAAGCCCCAGATCACGGAAGCTCTCTGGGTGTGTCTGTGCACCCTTCCCGACGGACGCATCGCCGTCACGCGCCGGGAAAAGGGCCTGCTCCGGGGGCTGTCCCTGTTCCCGGTGTCCCCGCGCGGCGGGGAAGCCGCCCCGCCGGCGGAGGAGGGCCAGACCGGCTGCAGCGTGCTTGCGGCCGCGCGGCATGTATTCACCCACCGCATATGGGAGATGACCGTGTGCCATACGCCCTATGACAGGGAGCGCGCCGCTGTCCGGGGGCAGAAGGTGATCTGGATCGACCCGGATGAGCTGGATGCCCTGGCCTTTCCGGGCGCCATGCGCGTGCCCCTGAAGGAAGCCTTCCGGCTCGGGGCCCACGACCAAGGAGGATCGACATGAAGGATGACCACAAGATCAGATTTTTCCGTCAGCACAGCCTGGAGACCTGCGGGATCAGCTGCATCCTGATGGTGCTGGATCATTACAGGAAAGTCAAATACCCCACGGCCCGTCAGGAGCTCAGGCTGTACGCGCTGTACCGCTGCAAAGCCTTCAAGGGCACGCTGGCGGCAGCCATCGCGGACTGCCTGTCCCGCAACGGCCTTGAGACCGCGGTATATCATTCTTCCGACACATACCTGGACGATCGGGACGGATACTATCCGGAGCCCCTCTACCGGGCGATCCTGGAGGAATATACCGCTGAGGTCCACAGCATCACGGGCCGCGTGAACGTCGAAACGGGCTGTGTTTTCAGCCCGGACTGGTACCGCGCGCAGCTGGACCGGGACAAGCTCCTGATCGTCCAGTGCCTGGTGCCCGGCGACGCGGACGGCATGCATGACAAGACACTGCACTGGGTGCTGATGTACGGATATAAAGAGGGCGTGTTCCTCGTATGCGATCCCCTGTCCTCCAAGATCACCCTGACGGAAAAGGAACTGGAGATGTATACGGACACGCCCGTGGGTTCCATCTGTGTGGCGGTCAGCGATCAGGCATAAAGCGCCTCTCAGCCGAACATCCAGTGGACGGCTTTGATGATGTACTCGGTCCAGAAGGCCATATCATGGCCGCCGGCGGACTCATAGTACCGGTGAGGGATCTTCTCCTCGGTGAGGAACCGGTGCATGGCGCGGTTGTTTTCCAGCAGAAAATCCTCCGTGCCGCAGGCCATGAAGATGTCGGGGATCCGGGCGTTCGTTTCCTTCAGGCGCTTTATAAGCACCTCCGGGTTCACGTCCCTTTTTTCCACCGTCTTAAGATCCCCGAAGCACTCGCGGTAGTAATCGTAATTCGCCATGCCGTTGTTTCCGCCGGGCTTCATATGAGCGATCTCATGCACGATCAGCGCGCTCGACAGGGCGGCGATCTTCCCGAAAGTCCCGGGATACTTAAGGCCCGTATGCAGCGCGCCGAAGCCGCCCATGGACATGCCAGCGATGCAGGTGTCCTCGGGGCGCATGGCCAGGCCGAAGGTCCGCCGCACGTAGTCCACCAGTTCCTCCCCCACCAGGGTCTGATACGCGTGCCCCGTGGACTGCCAGTCCAGATAGAAGGAGTTTTCGGCCGTGGGCATCACGACAGCGAAGTTGTATTTTTTCGGCAGGTCCTCGGGCACCCAGTTGCCCGCCTTTCCCGTGTATCCGTGCAGGAGGAAAAGGGTCCTCACCGTTTTTTCCGGCGCTTTCTCCCCCAGGTCCGCCCTGTAGTCGTTCGGGATCAGCATCTCGAAGGACGTGCCCCGGCGCAGAGCGTTGGAAAAATACTCGATCCTGTAATAAGCCATTTTCTCCTCCCGTATCCGTGCGCTTTGGCCATTTGGGGCGCGCCCGCATCACTCGGACATGCCGGCGAAGCCCTTTCCGATGATGTGGCTGGTGGACATGATCGTGATGAAGCTGTGGGGATCCACGGAACGCACATATTTCTGAAGACTGACGGCCTGGGAACGGTTGACCACCGTCATCAGCACTTTCTTGGGCTTATGGGTGTAGTAGCCCTCGGCGGGGATCACCGTCGCGCTGTGCCTCAATTCCCTGACGATGTACTCGCAGATCTCGTCCGCCCGATCCGTCACGATCTCGAACACCTTGTAGATATGGATATTCTCCATGACCTGGTTGACCAGGATGGATTTGATCACGAGGCCCGTGATGGAGAACAGACCCGTTTTGACATCGAACACCAGCATCGACGCGCCCGCGATCAGGAAATCGGCCAGCATGAGCGCCATGCCGATCTCCATGTGGGCGTATTTTTTGATGATCATGGCGATGATGTCCGTCCCGCCGCTGGAGGCGCTGACCGCGAAGAGCAGCGCCGAGCCGACGGCCGGCAGGCCCACGGCGAAGAGCAGTTCCAGGAAGGGCTGGTCCGTCAGCGGAGCGGACAGGGGGACCCATTTTTCAAGGAGCAGGGCCATCAGGCTGTAGACCAGGCTGGAATAAGCCGTCCTGATCCCGAAGCCCGGCCCGATCATCGCCCAGCCGATCAGGAGCAGGACCGCGTTGAGGATCATGTTCATCCAGCTCACGCTCACGCCCGGGATCAGGGGGCTGAGCACGATGGAGATGCCGCTGACGCCGCCCGTGGTGAAATGATTGGGGAACTTGAAAAAGTAGACCCCCACCGCCACCAGGAGCGTACCGATGTTGAGCAGGGCAAAATCCTTCCACCACTTCCTGTCGGGCCGGACGAATCTCAGGCGCTTCATCCCGTGCTCCTCCTTTTACATTCAGCCTTTGAGGATCTCGCTGACCGCGTCGTTGAGCCAGTCACCGTCAAACAGTTCGATCATGCCCTGGTCGCACGCGGCGGCCAGCTTCACGCTGACGGGCAGCCGGCCCAGCACTTTAAGATCATGCCAGTCCGGGTCGCGCGGGAGCTGCTCCCCGAAGGGGCTGAGCTTCTCACCGCAGTGAGGGCAGGTGATATACGCCATGTTCTCCACCAGGCCCTTGACCGGGACGTTCATCATGTCCGCCATGTTGACGGCTTTTTCCACGATCATGCCCACCAGGGTCTGGGGCGTGGCCACCACGATCGCCCCGTCCACGGGGATGGACTGGAACACGGTCAGCGGCACGTCCCCCGTTCCCGGAGGCATATCGATATACAGTACGTCCAGATCGCCCCAGACCACGTCGGTCCAGAACTGTTTCACCGTGCCGGCGATGACCGGGCCGCGCCAGACCACCGGGCTGGTCTCCTGGTCCAGGAGCAGGTTGACGCTCATCATTTTGATGCCGGTCTTTGTCAGGGAGGGCAGTATCCCGTCCTCATTGCCCACGGCGCCCTCGTGGATGCCGAAGGCCATGGGGATGGAAGGCCCGGTGATATCCGCGTCCAAGATGCCGGTCTTATAGCCCATCCGCTGGGTCAGGACGGCCAAAAGGCTCGTCACCATGGACTTGCCCACACCGCCTTTACCGCTCATCACGGCGATGATCTTCTTCACATGGGTGCTTTCCTTCGGCTTTTCAAGAAGGGACTTGGGGTCCCTGCTGGCGCAGTTGGCCGAGCAGCTGGAACAGTCATGGGTGCATTCGCTCATCGTCATTTTCTCCTTTGATATCCTCATGCGCTTGACGCGCATGTCTGTTGCGCATGTCATTATAGCCCATGCCTCCGGGAAAAACAAGACCGTTTCCCGCCGATGCCGGCCCGACTCGGTGTCAAAAAGCGATCTTGTTATTGTCAGTAACATATTTCAATCAAAGCCAGGCACATCGCCTCGATGGTTGAAATTATTCTTGACTTTCAGCCACGGAGTACAGTATGATGGAACAGGTAGATCCATTATCATGTTTCTTTCGGAAACGATCGGAGGTCCTTCATGGTATTATCACTCGAACGCCTCGCCGAGGTCGTCGCCAAAAGGCGCAGGGCTCTCAGGATGACCCAGGCCCATCTGGCAGACATCACGGGGATCAACCGCGCACTCATATCACGTTTGGAATCGCAAAGCTTCACGCCCGGTGTCGATCAGCTTCTGGCCCTGTCCGAAGCTCTCGGGTTCGATCCCGCCCAGCTGTTCGTCCGCGCGGGAGGCGCCGGCGAGGCGCCCCCTGTCAGGCGCAGGATCGCCGTGGCCGGCACCGGGTACGTAGGCTTGAGCCTTTCCGTGCTCCTGGCCCAGCACAACGACGTGACCGCCGTCGACATCGTGAAGGAGAAGGTGGACAGGATCGGCCGCTTCGAGTCCCCCATCCAGGACGAGTATATCGAATCCTGGCTGCGTGACGCCCGGAACGGGCAGCGCCGTCTGAGCCTGAAGGCCACCCTGGACGCCGGATCGGCATACGCGGACGCGGACTATATCATCATCGCCGCCCCCACGAATTACGATCCGAGGACCAACCGGTTCGACTGCTCCGCCGTGGAAGCGGTCCTCAAAACGGTGTTCGCCGCCTCGGCCGGCAGAGAAACGAAGCCTGTCATCGTGATCAAATCCACCGTGCCCGTCGGATACACCGTGAGCGTGCGGGAGCGCTTCGGTGCGGACAATATCCTCTTCAGCCCGGAGTTCCTGAGGGAATCAAAAGCCCTCTATGACAACCTGTACCCCAGCCGCATCATCGTCGGCTGCGACGATGACACCCGTTCCGCCGCGGAGACCTTCGCCCTCATGCTCAGGCAGGGCGCCCTGAAAGAGGACATACCGACCCTGTTCACGGGCTTTACCGAAGCGGAAGCGACAAAGCTTTTCGCCAACACCTATCTGGCCCTGAGGGTATCCTATTTCAACGAGCTGGACACCTACGCCGAAATGAAGGGACTGGACACTGCCGCCATCATCCGCGGTGTGTGCCTGGATCCCCGGATCGGCGATTACTACAACAATCCCAGCTTCGGCTACGGCGGCTACTGCCTGCCCAAGGACACCAAGCAGCTGCTGGCCAACTATGACGGCGTGCCGGAAAACCTGATCCAGGCCATCGTGGAGAGCAACCGGACCCGCAAGGATTTCATCGCCGACCGGGTCCTGGAGATCGCCGGGACCTACGGCAACAGCGAGGCCTACTCCCCCGCGAAGGAAAAACGGCAGCGGGAGGCGGTGGTGGGCGTGTACCGCCTGACCATGAAGACCGATTCGGACAATTTCCGGCAGTCCTCCATCCAGGGCGTCATGAAGCGCATCAAGGCCAAGGGGGCCCGGGTGGTGGTGTACGAGCCCACCCTGGAGGACGGCAGCACCTTCTTCGGCAGTGAGGTGGTCAACGACCTGAAACGCTTCAAGAAGCTCTGCGGCTGCATCATCGCCAACCGCTATGACCCGGCGCTGGATGACGTGCGGGAGAAAGTCTACACCCGCGACCTGTTCCGCAGGGACTGACAGGGGCCATCCGGGTCCCGAATGAGGAGGCATCATGAAACACACGATCGATCTGAACGGAAAAACCATCCTGGTGACCGGATCACCGGGCTTTATCGGCGCCAATCTGGTGCTCCGCCTGCTCAGGGACATGGAAGGCGGGCGGATCATTTCCCTGGACAACATGAACGACTATTACGACCCGGCCCTGAAGGAATACCGGCTCGGCCTGATCGGGGAGGCGGCCCGGTCCGCTTCCGCGGAACATATCTTCATCCGGGGCTCCATCGCCGACAAAGCCCTGGTGGATGACGTATTCGCCCGCTACACCCCCGCGGTAGCCGTCAACCTGGCGGCCCAGGCGGGCGTGCGCTACAGCATCGAGCATCCGGAGAAATACATCAAGTCCAACCTGATCGGCTTTTTCAACATCCTGGAGGCCTGCCGCCGGCATCCCGTGGAACACCTGGTCTACGCCTCATCCTCCTCCGTGTACGGCGGCAACAAAAAAGTGCCCTTCAGCGTTTCCGATCCGGTGGACCATCCTGTCAGCCTGTACGCCGCGACCAAAAAAGCCGATGAGCTGATGGCCCACAGCTACAGCAAGCTGTTTGACATCCCCTCCACCGGCCTGAGATTCTTCACGGTATACGGCCCCGCGGGCCGGCCGGATATGTTCTATTATTCCGCCACGCAGAAACTGGCCGCCGGCGGAAGCATCAGGATCTTCAATCACGGCGACTGCATGCGGGATTTCACCTATGTGGACGATATCGTGGAAGGCATCCTGCGGGTGATGAAGGCCGCGCCGGAAAGAGCCGTCGGTGAGGACGGCCTGCCCGTACCGCCCTATGCCGTCTACAATATCGGCGGCGGCACGCCGGTCAATCTCATGGACTTCGTTTCCACGCTCCAGGAAGCGCTCACCGAGGAAGGCATCCTGCCTGCGGATTACGATTTTGAGGCTCACCGGGAACTGGTGCCCATGCAGCCGGGAGACGTGCCCGTCACCTATGCCGACACGCTGGACCTGGAGCGGGACATGGGCTTCACCCCGTCCATCCCCATCAGCGTGGGGCTGCGGCGCTTTGCCCGGTGGTATAAGACCTATCACGGATAAGCAGGCAGCCAAGCAAAAACGCGCCGGCTTTTTATGGCCGACGCGTTCTTTTTTCGGATATGATATGACTTTTGACCGTTCTCAGGCAGTCACGGCCCTGTTCTGGAACCGCTGCCACAGGATGACGCCGCCCACCAGGACGATGCCGGCGATATCCGTGACCGTGCCCGGATAGATGAGGAGCAGCCCGCCGCCGAGGGCCATCACCTGCTGGATGATGTTCAAACGGCTGTTCCAGAATTTTTCCAGGCACATGCCCACGCCCAGCATGCCGATAAGGGAGGTGACGATGATCTGCAGCACCTCATACCAGGCCGCGTTGAGCATGAGAAGCTGGGGGTTCATCACGAAGATGTAGGGGATCAGGAACGCCGCGATCGCCAGCCTTGAGGCTTCAAAGCCCGTCTTGAGCGGATCCGATTTGGCGATCGCCGCGCCCGCCATCGCCGCCAGGGCCACCGGCGGCGTGATATCCGCGACGATGCCGAAATAGAAGGCGAACAGATGGGCCGGCAGAAGCCCGTATCCCGTGCCCAGGGCGTCCAGGCCCGCGTAGACCTCCGGCAGGAAGGACACCAGCGCCTTGTAGATGATCGGCGCCATGATGGTGGAGGTGATCAGGTAGTTGGGAGTGGTGGGCACGCCCATGCCCATGAGGATGGTGGCGAACATGGTCAGGATCAGCAGCAGGATCAGGTTGCCGCCGGCCAGGTTCGTCAGCCCCGTGCCCAGTTTGAGCCCGATGCCCGTCTTGGTGATCATGCCCACGATGATGCCTGCCACGCCGCAGGCCAGGGCCACGCTGATGATGGAGCGGGCGCCGTTTTCCAGGGCGCTCAGGTAATCCTTGCCGTGAAGGCCCTGGGTGTTCCTGAGGATCTCGCCCACGGGACGCTTTTCCTTACCCAGGGCCCGCCTGACAAGGGTCACGGCCGTGGGGATATAGCTGCCCGCCACCGCCACCACGATGCCGCTCAGGGCGGCGAAGCTCGCCGTGTACCCGATGGCCAGCAGCGTGATGATCGCGATCAGGGGAAGGATCAGGAATCCCTTTTTGGTCATCACGTCCTTCAAGCGGGGAAGGTCTTCTTTCTTCATGCCGACCAGGCCGGATTTCTTGGCCTCCAGGTCCGTCACGATATACACCCCGGCGAAATACAGAAGAGCCGGGATCACGGCCGCCTTCACGATGGCCGCGAAGGGCACGCCCAGGCTTTCCGCCATCAGGAAGGCCGCGGCGCCCATCACCGGAGGCATCAGCTGCCCGCCGGTGGAGGCGGACGCTTCCACCGCGGCGGCGAATTCCGGCCTGTAGCCCAGGCGCTTCATCATCGGGATGGTGAAGCTGCCGCTCCCCACGGTGTTGGCCACGGAAGAACCGGAGACCGTGCCCTCAAAGGCGCTGGTCACCACGGCCACCTTGGCCGGGCCGCCCCGCTTGTCCCCGCACACGGCGTTGGAAAGATCGATGAAGAACTCGCCCACACCGGTCTTCTCCAGGAACGCGCCGAAGAGGATGAACAGGAAGATGAAGGTGGAGGACGCGCCCACGGGCGTGCCGAAGACGCCCTCCTGGGTGTAGTACAGATGCTGGATCAGCTTAAAGAGCGTAAAGCCCCTGTTGCGCAGGAAGCCCGGCATCACATTGCCGAACAGCCCCAGGCAGACGAAGATCACGGCGATGATCACGATGGGCAGCCCCACCACCCGGCGGCAGGCCTCCATCAGCAGCAGGATACCGATGCCGCCGATCACGATCTGCAGCGTGGTATACCCGAACTGGTGGACCATGGTATCAAAGGCCAGGACCGGATACAGGTAGGCCGCCAGCGCCAATACCGCCAGGACACAGTCATACCAGGGCAGTTTGGACTTGCTCATGCCTTTGTGCATCGGGTACAGGATGTAAGCCATCGGCACCACCACCGCCATGTGGAGCGGGCGCATATGGGTGGACGGGATCACATACCATGTACTGTAAAGCTGAAACAGTGAAAAACAGATCAGGATCGCGCTGATGATCAGCCCGCGGTAATCGGTGAACGTGCGGAAAGCGCTCTCCCGGTCATATTTTTCCAGGATCTTACGGCTTTCATTCTCGCTCAGCTGGTTTTCCTTAAGGCGCTCGTCGCTCACTGATCACGTACCCCCTTTCCCGCGGACTGATCTTTCAGGTCCCGTCTTTACTCGGCGATCAGGCCCAGTTCCTTGTAGTAACGCAGGGCGCCGGGATGGAAGCTGCCCACGGTAACGCCCTTCTCGGCGTCGGCGGCGCGGACCGGGATGCCCTTCACGGCGTTCTCAGCGCTGATATAGGCCTTCTTGGCGTTGGTGAGGTCGTCCACATTCTCGAACAGAGCCTTGGTCAGCTGATAGACCACTTCCTCATCCACGTCGTCCCGGGCCACCAGCACGGCGCTGATCGCGGGCACCAGCTTTTTCTCGTCCACACCGTTGTAGGTGCCGGCGGGGATAGTATCGGTCACGAAGAAGCTGTAAGAGGCCTGCAGGGCCGCGATCTCATCCGCGGTGAAGCCGATGATGTCGATATCCCGTTTGAGGCACACGTCGGTCACAGTGGCATGGGGATAGGCGGCAGTCAGGAAGAAGGCGTCGATCTGACGGTTCTGGAAGGAGTCGATCACTTCGGAGTTGGACAGGTACTGGGGCTTGATGTCATTGACGGTCATGCCGTTGATCTCCAGGATCTGCATGGCGTTGAAGTAATGGCCGGAACCCATCGGGCCCACGCTCACGTTGTGGCCCGCCAGGTCCTTGACGGACTTGATGCCGCTGTCCTTGGCCACGACCAGCTGGATCACTTCGGGATAGATGGCGCCGATGGCGGAATAGTTGTCCGCCACCTGGCCGGCGAAGAACTCGCCGCCGTCATAGGCGTAGCTCATCACGTCGTTCTGGGTCCAGGCGATCTCGGCGTCGTTCTGGAACAGGGCCAGGATGTTGTCCTTGGACCCGCCGGAAGACTCGACGGTCACGTCCACGCCCTCCACGTGGTTCATCCACAGCGTGGCCAGCTCACCGCCGAACACGTAGTAAACACCGGTGGTCCCGCCGGTGGAGAACACCAGGTAGGAGGTGTCCGCCAGGGCAGCGGCGGAGACGCTCAGCACCAGGATAACGGACAGAAGCAGAGCAGCGATCTTTTTCATTTCTCAGTTTCTCCTCTCGTTTTTGATCAAATGTTCCGTATCATAACGGAAAAACCAGATTAAAACAGGGTTAATAATACCATCGTTTAACATTTCAGTCAACTAAAGTACCATAAAAAGACACCTTGACGGTGCCCGGAATATAGAATATGATGGGTATGACCGCATCGGTCCCGGAACGTATAACACGAAAGATATAAGCGGGGGAACGATCTGTATGAACAAGAGAAAGCTGAAAAAGCGCCTGGAACGACTGCAGCACGGGTTCATGTGGTGGAAACTGGTGCTCACGGCGCCGAACTATTTCCACGTCAGCCTGCCCGTCAAGCTCAGGTACGCCTTCCGGGGCTTTTCGGCGAATGAGTACATCTGGTACAAGCTGTCTGAAAACGATTACAGGGACTATATCTCCAACTACAGAAGGACCATTTCCCGTGACATCAACGGAAAATACAAAGTGATCCTGGATGACAAGATCATCTTCGAGGATGTTTTCAAAAACTACGTCCGCGTCTCGGAAAGCTACGCCTGGATATCCGACGGGATCCTCTACCCCAGGAACGGATACGATATCACCGAGGAGAATATCATCGGTTTTCTCAAGACGATAAAGACCGCCGTATTGAAAAGGGAGATCGGTGCCGGCGGCAGCGGCGTGTTCCTGATCCGGTACGATGACGCAGGGTTCACGGTGAACGGGAAACCGTATACCGAAAGCGAACTGCGCACGTTCATCCTGTCGGGCAAAAAAGAAGCTTTCCTGTGCGAATTCATGCACCAGTCGGCGTTTGAGGACTCTCTGTACCGGTACTCGACGAACACGATCAGGATCATCTGCGCCAAAAAGA
>JAEEGL016699952.1_pt1 | contig 12124 bp, 1 predicted proteins | sample 9134231 | NCBI WGS metagenome assembly JAEEGL01 (sample SAMN16246548, study PRJNA631951) | gut metagenome | biome: gut microbiome; feature: rumen; material: fiber-attached | host: Bos | place: Iran: Karaj | collected 2018-10
GATCCTGTTTTAATTTGTTTTAGATCTAAACCTACTGATAAATCAGCTATAAATGTATCATCTGTTTCACCGCTTCTATGAGATATGATTGTTTTAAAACCATTTTCTTTAGCTAATTTAATAGTATTTAAGGCTTCTGTTACAGTACCTATTTGATTAAACTTAATTAGAATTGCATTAGCAAGTTTTTCTTCTATACCAATTCTAAGAAGTTTTTCATTAGTAACAAATAAATCATCACCAACTATTTGAATCTTATCTCCATATTTTTGAGTAATAGATTTAAATCCATCATAGTCATTTTCATCAAATGGATCTTCTATAGATATTATTGGATAATTATTAATTAATTCCCCATAGTAATTTAAAAGATCATCTCTAGATAAATCTTTATCTTCTAATCTATATGTATTTGATTCTTTGTTATAAAATTCTGAAGCTGCTACATCTAATGCTATAAATACATCAACTCCAGGTTTATAACCAGCTTTATTAATAGCATCTATAACATAATCAAGAGCCTCTTTATTACTAGATAAATTAGGAGCAAATCCTCCTTCATCACCTACATTAGTATTATATCCTTTTTCTTTTAGTACTTTTTTAAGATTATGAAATACTTCTGCACCTTGTCTTATTCTCTCGTTAATATTAGTTGCATTAGGTATAATCATAAACTCTTGGAAATCTAGTTTGTTATCTGCATGAGCTCCACCATTTAATATATTCATCATAGGATATGGCATAGAATAATTATTACCTACATATTCATATAGTTCTTTATTATTCTCTTTAGCAGCACATTTTAAACAAGCCAAAGATACAGATAAAATAGCATTAGCTCCTAGATTAGATTTATTATCTGTTCCATCTAATTCTATCATTGTTTTATCTATTAATTCTTGATCTAAAACATCCATACCTATTAACTTATCTTTAATAATTGTATTAACGTTTTTAACGGCTTTTAAGACACCTTTTCCAAGATATCTAGTATTATCACCATCTCTTAGTTCTAAGGCTTCTTTTGACCCTGTAGAAGCTCCAGAAGGAACTGATGCATACGCATTTACTTTTTCAGTAAATACTTCTGTTTCTATAGTAGGATTTCCTCTAGAATCTAATATCTCTCTAGCTCTAATATCTATTATTTTACTCATTTATATCCTCCACATTATAAATATATTATACCATAATAAAAGAGTAGATATATCTACTCTTTTTATTATTTATCACTAAATGAATATCCACATTCTGTACAAAATTCATCAGACTCTGTAACTATAGCACCACAGTTACTACATTTAAACTTCTTTCCTTCACTCTTTGCTTTCTTTGTAGACTTTTCAGCATTTGCTTTTTCAATTTCTAATCTTTGTCCTTGAATAGATATTAATTCTCCAAATCCAATAAAGAACATACCAAAAAGGCATAAATAAAAAGCTCCAGAAAAAATAAATACAAAGAATGTAGCACCATTATCATAATAAGCCGAATAAACAATACCTAGTATAAGTATAGCAACTGCTTGAATAATTATTAATGCTATTGCTGTTCCCTTAATTCCATTCCCTACTTTCATATAGACCTCCTATCTTAAATATATTTTAACATAAAAAAAGCACTATTAAAGTGCTTTTTTATTAAGAGTTAACCTCTTTTCTCTTTTTTAATATAAACATTACAGATAAAACAGCCATTAATGAAATTGCTATTAACATGTAATTAACTCTTCTTATTCCAGTTTGAATAGAAATTAATAGTTTTGCTTCACCTGTTGATTCTATTCTATTTGTACTTGGAGTATATTCTTTTACATGTCCACTTAAAGTTAGATCATCATTAATAGTAAATGTTACTTCACTACCATTATCATCTGTAACTTTATAGTCTCCTGGTTCTAAGTTTGTTATATATAATCTACCTTTTATAGGTTTCATATTAGTAATACCTCTTCCAGGATTATATCTAGCTACTTCATCGCCTTTTTCCATAGTTACTAGTTCATAATCACTACCATCATATTCATATAATCTATAATGATTTTCTGAAGATAATGTAGAACCATCAGACATTTCATAGATTAATACATCTTTAGTATTAGAGTTTAATCCTAAAGCATTTCTTAAACTATTTACTATGTCTCCTCCTAGAGATGAATTAGTAATTGGCTCTCCATCTAATAGGATGTTAGGATCAACAGTATGATTATTTGTACTAATAGTATAACCATTAGAAATAATATTTACTGTATATCCTGAGACAACTGTTAAATCAGCATCTAATTCAATATTATGATAGATTGTTACATTTGGAGTAACACCATCTACTGTATTTAGAACAGCTTTATTAATAGCTTGTTGTAATGAACTATAGTTAATACCATTAACCATTGCAATCTTAGAATCATCAACAGTTATTGGAGTTAAGTATGCAGTTTCAGTACCATCACCATTATCGATAACACTTACTTTATAATTATCTTCTGTGTCTAAAACTCTACCAACGATAGCACCCTTAGAAGTATATCCTTTAACATATCCATCATAGAAACCAACGTCTCCACCTACATCAACTGATAAACCAGCCATATTAGATGAATATTTAATAGAAGCATCGATAACTGGTGAATTTCCATCAACAGTACCATCTTTAGATCCAAGAGCTAACCAACCATAATTACGAACAATTATATTTGCAAAAGTTCCGCCAAGAGCATGTACTTCCATATCTTCAGCTATTTCAGCATCTTCTATTGTACCACCTGTAATTGTAATTGTTGCAGAATAATATTTTTCATCAGAAGAACTACTATGATATAAACTAATAATTGTTCCTCCCGAAATATTTAATGTAGATTCGAAACCATATGCTTCTAATCCACTAGCATTGATACCTCCTAGTGAACCACCAGATACAGTAGCAGTCTTATAGTTATTAACTGAGTTAACATCACCACTAAGAACATTTAATACATTGTAGTTTGATACACCATAACCTTGAGGAACAGTTGCACCATCTAGCGTCATAGTTCCATAGTTAGCACCTTCACTAAATATTCCGCCTGTAAATGTTATTTCACCATAGTTTTTTAAACTATATGTACCACATGATAATGTTATTGGAACACTAGATCTTAGTTCGCTATCATAGAAACTATCAATTACAGTTGCAGAATCAGATGAACATGTTGTAGTTAAAGTAGTATCATCATTTAGTTTTAATGATGCTATTTTACCATCATTTAATGTTAATGATGATTGATTATTCATAGTAACATGGTTTGAAATCCAATAATTTACTTCATTATTATTTTGGAATGTAATATTAGAAGTATCATATCCATTTACATCTAATTCTACTGATCCTGATAATATTACGGTTGATGAATCATATGCATTAATAACACCATCTCCGCCTTTACTAATTGATAATTTAGAAGTGTCATTAACATTTATTGTACTAATACCTGGTAATGCTGTGCCAGACTCAGCCGAGCATGCACCAGAATACATTGTTAAGTCTCCACTATTAGAAATATCAATATTATTAGATACTGTAAAGCAATTAATATCAACTGTTAATCTCTTGTTATTAACTACTAAATCATCTGCTGCAGACATTCTAATAGTTGAACCAAGTAATTGTAATTCATCACCATTATTTGCTGCATTAATTGCAGTTTGAATATTAGTATATCCAACATCTTGAGTAACATTCTTAACTATATTATCATGAGTTAAATATCTTGTTTTTCTTGTACCAGTTATTTCATAACCATCTTCTTTATCAATGAAGTGTTTATCCATATCATTGGCATTACCCTCTAATAGAATTCCATCAACATCTGTAGTTCTTATAAGTCCATCATATAACTTAATACCACCCATATTTTGATAGAAACTCATAGGATAACGAGAACGAGTTGTTAATAATGGAGTTGAACTATCATTATTATTGTCTTTTTCACCAATAATTAGAATAGCGTTATCACCATAACCTTTATATAAAGTAATTCCATTAGAACCATCTGAGAATGTTGCTTCAGCATTTATCTCAGAATTAGTAATAGTTGTAGTTCCAAATGATGTAATAACACCTAACCAATTATTATGAACTGTATATCCAGTTATTTCACCCGAATGTTCTACTTCGTCCTCATATTTATTTCTAAAGTTTCTATATGGTGCAGTATATTCAACAAATGGAGATGTAGTACTATTACGTGTAAAATCAACTATATTAATTGTAGCATCATTAATATTTAAAGTTCCCGGACTACTTATTCCACTTACGTTAAATATAACAGTACCAGTATATGATATTGTTCTATTAATACTTGTAGTTTGCATTGATGAATTACTACATGTAGTTGGATAACTTACAGTATTAGATGTATATTCCCCACCTAAATGATATGCAGCAGAAGTATTATATACACCACCATCAATATTAATTATAGAATTTTCATCAAGAGTATTTTGGTCAGCATGATCTACATTAAATTCTGGAGCATAGAAATATAGTCTAGCTGAATTCATATAGTATCCACTAGTCATACTTCTTGGACCATCAACAATTGAATCTCTAATATTAAATGTATTATCTTTTAGGTCAACATTAACTACACCTGTACCAATAACACCATATGAAATACTATTAACATTTGAATTCTTAATTGTAATAGAGTTATGAGCTAATTTGTCATTCAAAGAAATACCAAATGCTTTAACAATACCTAGGAATGATAATTCCATATTATTATTATCTAAAACTAATACAGCATTATTTTCTTCAGCATTATTATAAGTATTGTTGATATATGATGATTCCATATAATTAGCAGATCTTCCGCTACCGATATCATAACCATATTCTTGTCCTGTCTTCTTAGGAATAAATACTAAATTACTATTCTTAATTTCAAGATTCTTTTGGTTAAGTATCATATAATTATAATTACTAGATGAATAATATTCTCTTGGAGGTATGTAATCAGAAAGATTTGAAGTTTGATCAAATGTTGAATGATTAATTACCATGTCTCCATAGTTTTCAAGTAATTCATCATAGTATTCAGAAACTAATACTAAGTAATCAATATTAGCAGTTCCATAGTTCTTTAATGCTACGTCAGCAGGAGCATCACCTGGAACATAAGTTATTTTAAATCTTGTAGTATCATAACATTCATCTGTTCCTGATTTAGATATATTTAATGTACCACGGTTAGTAACAAATGTATGTTGAACTGTTTCTAATGAAGAACCATTAATATTTAAAGTTCCTGTTTCATTATTTAATAATAATTCTGGTCTAGAGCCATCACCCTTTAAGTTGTTAATATTTAAACTATTTAAGTTTAATGTACCATTATTAACAAATATATTACTTGATACATTAGAGAATATACCAGCGCCAGCACTTTCAAATGTTGCATTACCATTATTTATAATAAATTCTGGATTATTAACTGTTATTAAATGTTTAATTTTTAATGTAAAGTTAGATGTTGCAGGAATTATAATTGGTGAAGTAGTCTTAGTGTTTGTATATGTTCTTAAAGTTTCAAGAACATCACCATTAGTAGCTTCACTAAATGCTCTAGAGAATGACTTATAAATAGCTCCTGTAGTCACATTCTTAACTAAATCTCTTTGATCTAGATATTTAACAAAGTATGGACTTTCAGTATCATCTATTATTTCGAAGTCATCTTCTATTTCATCAACGTTAATATCTATAGCATTGCCTTTACCTTTTAAGATTCCATCATAGAATCCAAAGAATCCTGTACCAGATCCAGAACCATATTTAGCAACAGTATATTGTTCTGCTATTAAGCTTGGATTTGTTTTAGAACAAATGATTTCATCATTATCATCTAAATCACCTTTAGTACCTATAGTAACACTATATCCACCAGTAAAGTCAGACAAGCCTATAACACGATTAGGTCCTTCTAATACACCTTGAACTATATCAGTTATTGGCTTAGAACCATGCATGTATATTAAGTTAAATGCACCATCAGTATCACTTGTATAACCTGATAAGTTACCATCATTAACTGTTAAATGAGATCCATCATTATCAATATATATGTTCTTATAAATACCACCATCAAATATAATATTACTTCCGCTTTCAGCAGAAATAAATCTCATATTATTATCTCCACTTAAATCACCAATGACACTATTCTTAAATTCAATAGTAGAATCATTTAAGTGAGCAATTGGTCTAAATGTTGTATATCTTGTATCAGATGTAGTATTTAGTCCATCTATTACTGCAGTAGCTTTATTAAATAATTCAAATATATGTCTTAATTCTTTATTATCTATAGCAGTTGAATAAGATGTCTTAAATCCATAATATGTATCAACAGCACTTGAATTAGTTCTGAAGTAACCACCAGTAACAGTAGTTAACGAATCTTCACCTTCACCATATATCATGGTTCCATTATAGTCACCATCATTAATAGTTAAATTGCCTTTGTTATATAAATCCATTTGATTTAAATTGGCATTATTAATAACTGTAGTTCCTTTATTATTAACAAGAGCTTTTTCAAATTTTCTATAAGACCAGTTATTATTAAATGTACCACTATTAACTGTAAAGTTACTATTATTATCAACTAAATATTTACCGAATGAAACCATTGTACCTGTACCAGTAATCTTTAGGTTTCCATTATTTTCAAATGCACCATCATATGAATATAATGCACTATTAGTACCATCAATTAAGTTAAGTGTAATATCTTTACCTTCAGGTATTACAGTAGTTCCTACTGAATAGAACCATTTAACATCTATTGTAGTTGGTGTTCCTACTGGAGCACTATCAATAGCATCTTGTAAAGTTAAATATTCTGTACTTCCAATTGTTGCTGGCATTCTATATCCAGAAGGAATATAGTTTTTATTTGCAACAACTAATCCACTATCCCAATAAGCAATGCTATCAGCAGTTGTTTCTTTAATTGGAACAGCTATAGCTCTACTATATGTATTAGGATAATCAGTTGAACTAATCTTACCTTCATATAAATTGACATCACATAAATTTTGATCATAATCTGTTTGAATTAAAGGTTCTTTAGTACCATCATATCTTTCCATATATCTTGTATATGCTTTAGTAGTACCAAATAATTTATGTTCAGCATTATAGTGACATAGTCCAGTTACACCATACTCTTTTCCTGTTATATAAATATTAAGATTTTCAGAATCAGGCGTACCAATATTTAATTTAGTTTGTCTATATGTATATTCATCATAATAATACCATTGTCTAGTTGGAGAATCATAAATACTTTGATTCTCTACTGTAGTCTTTGGAGTGTTAAATATACCGTATTTAGTAGGATTATCTGAATTACCAATAGTTACAGAGTAATTTAAATTTAATGTTCCCGAGTTCTTAATATTCTCTTCATAAACATCTGGATTAGCATATATTGAAGAATATGTCATTGACACAGTTCCCTCATTTAATATATGACTAGCACCAGAATAATTCATGACAATATCACCTTGATCATAGTTATTAACTACACCAAGAGAATTATAATATGATTTTACAGTACCACTACCATGGTTATTTATAGTAGAAGCTGATGCAGATCCATATTTAAATTGAATATCTTTGTAGTTTTCAATAGTAGCATAGTATTGTGAGGAATCACTCATAATATCGCCAAGATTACATAAATTATAAATTGATCCACCAGAGAATACATCTAGTTTAGAACCATTATAAAGATATTCTGATGAAGTAGATCCACTACCAAAATATAAATCTCTTTCATTACGTATTCTATGTCCTATAACGGAACCATCAAATATAGACATAGTACCTTCATTTTTAATAGAATAGTCTACTATAGTTTCATAGTTTTCGTCATATTGATACATCCAAGAGTTCCACTCTCTCCAATAGTATTGATAATTATATGGACTATAATCATCATGATATAAATTCTTATCATAATCATTGATATCTACATCAATTTGAGAATATCTAATAACTGCTGTAGCATCATATGTATTCCAGAAACCAGTACCATTTTTACCAGTAATCTTTAATCCATAAGAATTAATAAACCCTTCATTATAAATACCAGTATTAATGTAATTACCATAATAATCACCATAAGTACTTCTAAGATCATTATATAAACTATAGTTATAATCTGCTTGGTTATTATAGTTCATAACGATTTCTATAGAATTTCCAGTATCTTGAATACTACCTGTTTTAGTATTATAAATACCAGTTGCTCTATAAGCATTAACATAAATCTTTGAATCATAGCCACTAACAAATGTAATACTACCTTCGTTGTAAATACCTTTAATACCATTATTTACTTTTAAAACTGCATTCTTAATTATTAATTCTGCATCTTTACCATTATTAATAAGGTTTCCACCAGAACTTTCAATAATACCATTATGTGTTTTATTATCTCCAGTTTGTTCTTCATAATCACTATCTATAATAGTTAATTTACCATTATTAACGATAATTGCATCAGATAATGTTGAAGTAATAGTATATCCATTTAAATCTAATATAGTTTCTTTGTTATAATCAACTAAGAAAGAATTCTTTAATTCAATATTCTTTAAGATTTGGATTTCATCTACATCTTCATTAAACGAAACTACTTTTTCTAATTTTTTATATTCATTTTTTCTATCACCAGTAACCTCTTCAAATTTAAATGCATCAGTAGTAATATCACTAGATGAATTTCTATAAACCATATGATACATATAATAAATATGACCTGGTTCTAATGTAAGATACGAACTATATGGTGAATAATCAACATAATTTTTAGGTCGTATTGGTCCACCGTTATTATTATAAGTAAGAGGATATAATTGATCAACAGTATAGTAATCATAATATGTTAAGTTACCAGTTTGATCTCTTTCATATACATATTCAAATGTTTTAGTTTCAGTTTCACTTGTTAAATCAATTGCTCCTACCCAAGCAGCTGCATTATAATATGGAATTTCTTTTTCAAGAACATACATTCCTTTATTATTATCATATACATAACCTGTGCTTAATGTAGTATTTACAACAGGAGTTACTGATCTATCAGTTAGAGTTATAGTAGTTGATTCTTCAGTTCCATAATTATTATCAACAGTTCCTACATTTATAGGTGTATTACCAAATGTATATACTAATTCAGTTACATCTCTTAGTTTCATTCCTATAATAGGAGTTCCACAATAGCCATAATCAGAATAACAATCATATCCATTATCTTGATATCCAGACATTGAAGGACCTTTTCTTAAGTTATAGTGAACATAATATACATTTCCTTTTTCAAGTAAATAGTCTTGAGCATTATCATCATAAGTACCATATGTATTAGGATTAGTACCAGATTTATAATAGAAATTCCCAGCTGCATATAAATCATCTTTTACTGTAATAGCTTTTTGTCTATTATTTTTTAATTCTTCTACAGTTAAACCTCTATTATTAGAAGTTATATATAACGTACCAATATGATAACTATTAAAATGTGAATCAAGTTCTAATACTTTATCAACTTCAGAGTTTGTTAAATCGATTTTTATATAAGAGTCATGATAATCACTAAAGTTTTGATATGGTAATGAGTACCCACCATTATATGTGGTAGTAAAATCAAATGCATTACCAACCATTTCTGTAGTAATATCTAAATCTTCTGAATTACCTGTCTTATAAACATTAATATTATTTATTATTAATTGATCTGGTATATTATATTGATCAAATTCTTCTTGAGTAGCATCTGAAGTCCCTTTAAAGAAATTATAGTTAAGATAATATTTCTTACCACCTTGAAGTGTTTGTGAACCAACTACAGGTCCTACTTTTTGGAATTTAGTTGAATATCCAGTATCTTCTTCATAAGTATTATAACTTGAACTATATGTACTCCAATATAGGAATGTTCCCGAAGATGATGACCATTGTTGTAAGTATGGTTTATCTTCTGACATATAGAACATTACTTGCGAATAGTTATGTGCTTCTGAAGAAGCTGTAACAGAAATAATATATTCACCTGTTTTATCACTTAAATCAATTTCTGTATAACCATAAGCATTTGTTTGGCCACGATCATTAATAAATTGTGTATTAGATCTAATTGTATTTGTTGTTTCATCATAATAGAAACCATATGAGCCAGCATTTCCTTGAATCTCTGTTCCATTATTATCATTTCTTTCTTCTACGTGTAAAGAAGCTCTTGTAATAACAAGTTTTGACTCAGGTATATTAGTATATTCATTAACTGTATATGTTCCATCAGCATTTAGATCAAACTCTGCCATTTGCATGCTAATTGGTTGAAGGAAACTAAATTTAACTTTATATTTAGATCCTTTTGTTAATCTATATGCTCTTAAATCACCAGAATTATAGATAGTATATAATTTATTGGAAGTATACGAGTCATCGTCTGGCTCAATCATATTATCAAGAAGTCTCAATACACTTAGATTTGCAGTTCCATATGAACCATCAGCATTAGGATCAACATGATATTCTATTTCGAATACTTGGTCATTTTCAGCATCAGTTAAATCAATAATAGTTTCTGTGAATGCCATAGAACCATAGAATTGATTTCCTGATGTTAAAGTATCTGTTGTTTCATCATATACAAATGGATATCCTGCAGTTGTACGAGAATATTGTTGAACAGATTCAACTTCATCAACATGAGTAAATCCACTTAAGAATGTTGCATTAGAACTTATTGGAGTTAATGTTCCTCCTTGTGCATCTAAAGCAGCATTAGAAACGTTACCATAGTAAATACTCTTATTTAATCTTGCTTCAGGATCTGTAAGAATAGCAAGCGTAACTTCTTCATATGAATCTTCATCTGCTGAAGTAGCACTATATAAATATTCAGTTTCAGTAACTCTACCTTGAATAGCATTAGTACCTTTTACTTTACCATCAAAGAATGAGAAGTCTGCTCCACGTTCAGAATAAATACCATAGTTTTCACCAAATACATATGGAACAGTAGTAGATACTACTCTAGTTTCTGAACCTGTAGGTTCTTCCGAACTACCTTCACCTATAGTTAATTTAGCACTTGCATTATTTAAAATAGCAATACCACTATTATTTATTAATCCACCTGCTTCTACAGCATGATCTATTAATGTAAATTCACCTTGGTTATCAACTGTATATCCAGGAAGTACTCCTGCTACTGTTTTACCATTTAAATCTAATGTAATATCTTGTGTATTAAGAATACTTACAGATTCATTAGTATTTTTTAACATTTGAATTGTACATTTACTTGTACAATTAGTATCTTCAATTGCTAATTCTAATAATGGGAATGGAATATAATCATCTGGATTTAAATCTACTCCATCAATAGATATTATTTGACATATTGGTTCTAATCCAGGAGTAGTAACAGGTATTGTTTCAGTTGATACATTACCTGCACCATCTGTTACTTCTACTTTAATGCTATATTCAGTATTAGGAGTTAATCCAGATATTACCATACTAATATCTTTAGATTTTTCATAATCTTTTAAATCGATATTAACTGGAGTTCCATTTTCTGTACCAGAAATAATATTATTAGTAAATACTTTTACGTCTTTAACACCAGATTGATTATCAGTCATAGTGCCAACTAAAGTAATTGTATATGGAGTTGAAGCTGGAGTTATAGTTCCAATTACTGGATTTAATTTATCTATATTAGTTACAATATGTGATGTTATTGTAGATTCTGCTTCACCATAAATAGATTTTGCTATTATACTTCCATTAGATGTCATTTCAAATGGTTCTGTATAGTTTTGATATGTACCATCATCTACTTTATATACATATGTGTATTCAGGTTTATCTCCTGTTATTGTTACTAATACTCTATCATTTGTCCAATAAAGTGGAGTATGTGTAATTGTTGGAGGAGTTATTTCCTCATATACACTATATAATGTCTTATCTTGTTTTATTTGTATTGTATAATCGAATTCATTTGTTCCATCTTCTGACCAGAATTTGAATACATGATGTTCCTTTGTTGGACTAGTTA
>JAEEGL016808266.1_pt1 | contig 12124 bp, 9 predicted proteins | sample 9134231 | NCBI WGS metagenome assembly JAEEGL01 (sample SAMN16246548, study PRJNA631951) | gut metagenome | biome: gut microbiome; feature: rumen; material: fiber-attached | host: Bos | place: Iran: Karaj | collected 2018-10
CGACTCAAACCAATATAGCAGGCAACAGGATTGTTCCTGTAATCAGTCTTTACGACATCAACGAGGACGGTTTCTTTGATGTCAACGACGTTGCATTCGTAATGGCAACTTCAGTCGGAGAGGTTGCAATGACTGCAGCGCAGGAGGCAAAGGCAGATATCAACGGCGATACGGTTGTTGATGGCTTCGATGCGGCTGCCATTGACAGAAGACTGTATCAAAGCGTATAACCGACACGTTTGCAGCTGTTACAGAGTTTTTACTGCTTTTTGGTTTATAAAGAACGCGGGAGAACCGATTAGGGCGACACCGGTAAGGAGGTTTAAGCCCTAAAACGGACATTTTTCCGCTATAACTTCTTCAAAAACGGGGTTAAGGCACCAAGCATTAACCCCGTTTTATTCATTGTTCTAACGAAAAAATTGCCTCATTTTAGGGTGCGAAGCAGTTTTGGCAAAGTAGTTTTAGTTCATAAAGTGATTACAAAATCCCCTGCATACTTGCGTATTCAGGGGATTTTTAATTGCTTTAGGGACAAAAGGACAAAGCCAAAACCTGAACATCCTTATCGGTGTCGCCCTTTTGGTTCTCCCGTGTTTTGATATAAGGTAAGTTATTCTTTAAGGAATACTTCAATCGAATCAATAAGCTTTTTATTGAACACAACGAAATGAAGCGGGTCTGAAACCGTTCTGTTTATGGAAATCCATTTGCCTTTATTGACTGTGAATGAGATATTCGGAAATTCTTTCTTGCTTATTTCGTAAATTTCGGCTTTTGAGTCGTTTTTTACAAAAGCGTCATAGTCCTTTTCGTTATCCTTACCGTAAAACTTAATCAGCGGAATTGCTCTTGAAAGCATATAATCGCGCTTTTTGAAAAAGTAATCGAGATAATTCCTGTTTGTCGTCATAATGAACGACGAAGCATCTTGATTTGACACTATGCACTCTCCCTGCATCGCCGCAACTCCCGAGGTGCACAGTATCTGCGGAAAGTCCGACGAGAGAGGCTCATCAAAATAAAATGAACTCACCATACCCGTCATATAAAGCGGCAACCAAACTTCCAGCCCCATCAGCATTTCGTCAATCGGTCTGTTGATATTATGTATAAGCGTTAGCCGTATTCCTTTTGATATAAGCATTTCGACTGCGGATTGAAGCTTTAATTTCTGACTTTCATCAACCTCGTTCATACCCATATCCGAGTGAATAAAAACGGTCTTTTTTGAAGACGAGAGAATTGTTTGCCTGAAAAAGTCCGACTCCGCCGCTTTCATTCCCGAAATACCTGTATAAAGCTTTGTTCTGTTAAGCGTTTTGGGAATTGACGGAAGATATTTTGACGAGGTCTGACTATCGGAGGAAACAACCGTTATGTTTAGGGAGGTAAGAAAGCTTTCAATTATTTCGGTTGTTGGTCTCTGCTCGTTTATAAGATAACAGAAAACGGCCTTTTCGATAAATTCTTCGTCACGGAATTGCTCGGCGTTTCCTCCGAGCAGGGAAACAAGCTGTACTCTGCCGTCGGGGTTGTTGAAACGTTTTGAAACAAATCTGCCGACGTAAGAACTGAACTCATTGATATTAGACGGATTTCTGTCGCCGCTTTTTATTTTTGAAATGAATGACGGGTCATAATTCATAAAGCTTGAAAGGTCGGACGTATTGATTTTCAGCTCGGTTATGAGTGAACGGAAGTTTTCCGAAAAAACCTCGTTGCCGTTATTCTTTTTACGCGTCGCATTTGTCAGCCGGGCAAATATTTCGTCCTCGGTGATTTCTATTCCTTTTTTCTTTGCAAGCTGATAAAGTCCGCTTGAAAGCACGGCTAACTGCTCGCTGCCTTCACGCGGAATTCTTTTTCCGTTTTTGTATTTGCTTATTTGCGCAACAGACAGACCCGATGCCGAAGCAAGTTCTTTTGAGGCGCAGCCTATAAGGTCAATATAGCTTGTGAGAATTTCGTTAAAATTCATTTTTTATCCCCTGCCGTTTTTAAAGATTGTAACGCTTGTTTTCTGTAATTATACCATAGTTGCCGTTTGTGTCAATGACAATGTGGCAACTTTTATTGTTAGGATTATAATAAATGTAGTATTATCAAATTGTATAAAATACCCTTAAAAGGAGGATTTATCAATGAAAAAAGTATTGGCTGTTATATTAACCGTCGTAATGCTTCTCACCTCGATTTCCGTTGCAGCATTTGCGGCAAATAACGGCCCGGCAAATGTTGAGTGGGCGTTCATCAGCGTTTACTATGCAGGTAAAGACGAGGCCGAAGCCGAAGCTGAAGCGTACGGCCATGTTTACAGCGAAAAGAAGGCTTACAACGACGTCGTTCCCGGCGTTACCTATGACAAGGCGACAAACACGCTTACTCTTGACAACTACAAGAACAAAAAAGCGGGTATCAGCACCAATATGATGGGTGACGATTTCAAGATTAAGGTTGTCGGCGAATGCGAGATAGCTGTGCTTATGGCATGGGGCGACGGCTGGGGCGGCTCTGTTACAATTACAGGCAGCGGTATGCTTACTATTAACGAAGAGAAACTTGCTGACAGTGCAATTGTTTTCCGTGCGGAGCATACTTTGTCAAGGCTCACTGTTGACAATGGTGTGACCGTTAAGCTCTACGGAGACGGCGGAGTATTTTACAGCAATATGAGTCTGATTGACGATGCCGATAAAGCAGTTATAGCAGTAAGCGGTCAGGAATTATTTGACATTGACGTTGCGCCTTTCTTCTATCAGAATTCTCAGTATATGAAAGCGTGTGAGATAACCGATCCCGAAATTGACGCTTACAAAGGTGAAGCGGCTGTCAAGGCGGACGACCCCGACACATACTACGGCGTAAGTATCTGGACAAGTTCACTTGGCGAAAAGTCATATCATGTTTCAAGATACGTTTTCTCTGAAGAATACGACGTATATTTCAAGGACGCTGCTTTTGAGGCAGAGTACGCAAAAGAAAACGGTGAGGTCGAATTCACAAAGGAAGAATTTGAAGAACTCGGTTTCTCAATGACAGTAACCGGCAAAGAGTTAAGCTCAATTTTCTTCTTTGATGCAAATGACGCTCATTCCGGTCCTCAGTTAATTAATTCGGCTGACCCCAACGGTATCTATATGCTTGACCATAACGGATACAGCTATACCGATCAGAACGATGCTTCCACATACACCTTCAAGGGCACTATTTACAAGCTCTTAAAGGGTGAATACGGCTTTGAAGCGGATACAAACTTTACTCCCATTGTTATCGGCACAACAGATTATGAGCAGCTTCCCGCAGGTTTCACCGCTGTTATGGACGAGGAGTACGAAGAGCTCTATCTTAAGGGCGAATTTAATGAAGTTAACGGCAACCTTTATGAAAATTCCGATGGAAACCCGTACGTAATCTATAATCTGTGGAATGACGGCGAACAGCATCATTACGTTTACGCTATTCAGGAGGTTTCAGACGTTCCCGGCGCTTATGTAGCAACCTTGGTTGATGATATCGACGACGTTGAAAATTCCGAATATACCCTGGTTACAGTTGCCGAAGAAACCGATATGTTCGAAATCTCAACGGAAACGACCGAATTTACATTTGAGGTTAATCTCAATGAGGGCTGGAACACATTTGCTGACGGCCATAAAGAATACGTAAAGGACGGAGTCAGATATAAGAGCAAGCTTGCTGAGATAGACGGCAAAAAGTATTATTTTAATTCAAACGGTAAAATGGTCACAAATAAGCTTATCTCTGTCAGCGGCAAGAAGTACTATATGGGTGCAGACGGCGCGGCATATACAAAGAAGTTAATTTCCGTCAGCGGAAAGAAGTATTACATGGGCGCTGACGGTGTTGCTTACACAAGCAAGCTTATTTCAGTCAGCGGTAAAAAATACTATATGGGCTCTGACGGAGTCGCTTATAAGTCAAAACTTGCATCTGTAAGCGGTAAGAAATATTACTTCGGTTCCGACTGCGCTGCTGTTACAAGTAAGCTTATCTCGGTTGGCGGTAAGAAATACTATATGGGTAAAGACGGCGTTGCTTATATGAGCAAGCTCGCGTCAATAAGCGGAAAGAAATATTACTTCGGCAAGGACGGCGTTGCTTACAAGTCAAAGCTCGCTTCCATCAGTGGCAAGAAATACTATTTCGGTTCTGACTGTGTAGCTTATAAATCAAAGTTCGCGTCTCTGAGCGGTAAAAAATATTATTTCGGCTCTGACTGTGTAATGTATAAGAGCAAGACTTTTTCCGTAAGCGGTGTTAAGTGGAAAGCTGATTCCAGCGGCGTTTGCAAGAAAGCATAAACTAATTTAATTAAAGCGGCTCATTTGAGCCGCTTTTTTCATTTTGAAAAAAATCAATTATGTATATATTTCTGATATAGGTTTAATTTGAAATGTCAATTTGAAAATAAAAAGGCTTTTAATATTTTTTGTGTACTGTTTCCTCGTACCGGGGTAATATTAACGGATCATACTGTCTGTGAAAAGCGGAAACATTTCTGACCAACCATCTGACCAATCATGAGTCAAACACGATTAAAAAAGATGCATTTGATGTCGCATGGATTGATAAAAGATTATATTCATAAGAAAGACAAACCCCGAATCAGTTGATTCGGGGTTAAACTTTGTCTGTTATTTGTTTGATTGCACTATACGATTACCTCATTCAAAAAACTGATTGCGTGGTCAATCCAGCCTTCTGCGTCCTTTCCTTCAGCGAGACCGACGCCGTGCCCGCCTTTTTCAAATAGCATAAGCTCGTTTCTGACATTGCATTTATCAAGCGCCTGCTTAAGCATAATACTGTTTTCACAGGATACTGACGTGTCATCCTTATTATGCCAGGTGAAAGTCGGCGGATAATCTTCATTTACAAGATACTGGACGGATGCAGCTGCGCGGTCCTTTTTACTGTTCCGAAGGCCGAGAAAGTTTGTCTGAGTTAATTTGTGGGTCGGGTTTTCAAGCGAAATCACGGGATATACCAGCAAAAGCGCAGACGGACGCAGGTCATATACGGTCCCGTCGGTTTCGGTCATAAACTCGCTGTATCTGGCCGAGAAAATACTGCAGAGGTGTCCGCCTGCAGAACTGCCCATAAGTGCAAAACGGTTTTTATCAACCTTGAATTCATCTGCCCTGTCCTTTATGAATTTGATTGCCCTTGCAACATCATTAAGAGGGTGTGGGTTCTGCGCATTCCCGGGACCGACACTGTAAAAAAGAACAAATGCGTTATATCCTGCTTCGTTCAGCTTTTCAGCAAAGGGTTTGCCTTCGTTTGAATCCGAGACAAACTCGTAAGCCCCGCCGGGACATACAATCACAAAAGGAGCGCCCGGTGATGCAAGGTAAGATTCCAGATATACCGCTTTCCGCGGCGGACGTTCCGTTATTTCTTCTTTTGTATAAATATCATATTTCATAGCCTGTTTTGTCATACCCGAAAGGTCATAGAGGATAAATAATTCTTTTTAAACATTTTTATTCTTTCATCTGTAAGACGCTTAAGAGAAAGAACCTTGTTCCTGCTCATTTTATGACATTTGTAATTGTATGTCAAATCCGGCGTCAGGAATATTTTTTTATAATTTCCTCAGCAACCGTACGCCTTGGTACGCAACGGTCCATAGCAGTTTTTTCAATATAACGGTGGGCTTCGGGCTCGGCCATTTTTTCTTTATCAATAAGCAGCCATTTCGCCTTGTTGACAAGGCGGATTTCCTGCATTTTATCTTCAATTGAAACGGCCTTGCTTTCAAGTCGGGCAACCTTTGCGCTGGTTGTTATCATCCAATGCAGGGCGTTAATCATACTTTGCTTTGAAATCGGTTTCGGCAGGGTGAAAACGCCGTATGACGAGTTGTTTTCGTAAATCTCGTCGTAAAGCTCCGCCTTGACAAGCTGGAGCACAACCGTATTTTTAGCCATTCCCGAATCGATAGCAAAATCTGTTCCGAAACCGTCGGAAAGCGGTGAATTTACTATGATGAAATCAAAATGTCTCTGGGCTTTCATCCGTTTTGCAGCGCTTAAATCGGTTGCAAACGAAACGGGATTATATAATGCTTTGGGGAGCATTAACGCCGTTTCATTATTGAATTTTTCGCCTGAGGATACAATAAGCACGCTGTAAACGCGTTCTTCAAACTCCGTAATGCTCCCTCCCTTTCAGTTATTTTTGATTAGTATTATTTCAGTATTTCAAGTATCTTTTCGGGGATATGCTTTTTAATAAATTCGCTTTCAAGAGCAATCCTTTTCGCCTCGTCAAGCGTTGAAGGGAGCTTTTCAAATTTTTCAAGCTCCTTTTCGGTTGCAGTAAAAAGATTGAAGTCCGCAACAAAAGGTAATTCAAGATTGTTCTCAATTCCGTAAAGCCCCGCATAGATTATTAAAGCGAAGGCGATATACGGATTTACTGTCGGGTCGGGCGAGCGGAGCTCGGCTCTTTTATATTCGCCGTATGCGGCGGGTATTCTTACAAGCTGGGAGCGGTTTTCGCTTGACCAGGAAACATATTTCGGCGCCTTGTTGTTGCCGAGTCTTTCATACGATTTTTCGGTCGGATTAAGGAATGCAGTCATTTCAACCGCCTTATTGAGCACACCTGCAATTATATAGGGCATAATATTGTTTTCTTTTTCCGACAGAACTGAAAAATTAATATGAAAGCCATTGCCGGGGAGATTTTCAAGCGGTTTCGCCGAGAAATCGGCGTACAGTCCGTTACGCTTGGCAACAGTGTTGACAACAGTCTGGAATGTCATTACATTATCGGCGGCTGTAAGCGGGTCGGAATAGCGGAAGTCAATTTCATTCTGCCCGGGGCCCTCCTCGTGGTGAGAGCTTTCGGGTTTAATTCCCATCTGCTCAAGAGTCAGGCAGATTTCACGGCGGATATTCTCGCCTCTGTCCTGAGGAGCCAGATCCATATACGCCGCATTGTCATAGGGAATGTTTGTCGGCTCGTCATCGTCATCAAGTTTGAAAAGATAGAACTCCTGCTCCGCACCGAAACGGAATTCATATCCCGCTTTTGATGCGTCTTCAATAGCTTTTAAAAGAACAGCTCTTGTGTCGCATTCAAACGGCCTTCCGTCGGGGTAGGTAATCGAGCAGTACATCCTGACAACCTTGCCGTGCTCGGGCCTCCACGGCAGCACGCAGAGTGTGTCGCAGTCGGGATGAAGCAGTAAATCCGAATGGATTTCGGTTCCGAAGCCCGAAATTGCCGAGCCGTCTATTGTAATGCCGAATTCAAAAGCGCGGGGCAGCTCGTCGGCTAAAATTGAGATGTTTTTCTGCTTGCCGAAAACGTCGCAGAATGCAAGACGGACAAACTTGACATCCTCCTCGACGCAAAACTGCATAACCTCGTCCTTGGAATATTTCATAACGGTACCTTCTTTCAAAGTAAAAATGCGTCCATTAAACGCAGGGAAATCCCGTTTTTAATGAACGCCTTTGCTCATACAATTAATATACAGTATCATTTTTTTCATGTCAAGAAAAAACTTGTTGACAAATGTAAAAAATGGGTGTAACATTATTCCGTAATTAATGAAGGCAAGGGCGTCTTCAGTGTTTTTAATGCACTGTAGGCGTCTTTTCTTTTGTTGTCAAAAAGGAGAATGAAAAATGGCATATGTTGACGAAGTAATGGAGTTTTTGAAGAAGCGCGACGGTAATGAGCCCGAGTTTCTTCAGGCGGTAAGCGAGGTTTTTGACTCGCTTCGTCCCGTAATTGAAGCAAACGAGGAAAGATACAGAAAACTCGCTCTTCTTGAAAGACTTGTTGAGCCGGAAAGAATTTTCCGTTTCCGTGTTCCGTGGATTGACGATAACGGTCAGGTGCATGTAAACCGCGCGTACCGTGTTCAGTTCAACTCCGCAATCGGTCCGTACAAGGGCGGTCTGAGATTACATCCGAGCGTTACTCTTTCGGTTATCAAGTTCCTTGGATTTGAACAGATTTTCAAAAATTCACTTACGGGACTTCCTATCGGCGGCGGTAAGGGCGGCTCGGATTTTGACCCGAAGGGCAAGAGCGACAGAGAGATTATGATGTTCTGTCAGTCGTTTATGACCGAGCTTTGTAAGGTAATCGGCGAAAATACAGACGTCCCCGCAGGCGATATAGGCGTCGGCGGACGTGAAATCGGATATATGTTCGGTCAGTACAAGAGAATTCAGAAAAGATATGAAGGCGTGCTGACAGGCAAAGGCCTTTCCTACGGCGGTTCGCTTACAAGGACTGAGGCGACAGGTTACGGTCTGCTTTATATTACGGAAGAAATGCTTAAGTGCCACGGCCATGATATGGCCGGTAAAACAGTTTGCGTTTCGGGTTCGGGCAATGTTGCGATTTATGCGGTTGAAAAGGCAACCCAGATGGGCGCAAAGGTTGTTACTGTTTCGGATTCAACGGGCTGGATTTACGACAAGGACGGAATTAACGTTGCTCTTCTTAAAGAGATTAAAGAGGTTAAAAGGGCCCGTCTTACCGAATATGCCGCGGCGCGTCCGTCGGCTGAATATCACGAGGGCAGAGGCGTATGGCAGGTTAAGTGCGATATCGCTCTTCCCTGCGCAACACAGAACGAATTGCACCTTGAGGACGCTAAACTGCTTGTTGAAAACGGAGTCATAGCAGTGTGTGAGGGCGCAAATATGCCCACCACAAGAGAGGCTACCGAATATCTTCAGAAAAACGGCGTTCTCTTCCTTCCCGGCAAGGCGGCTAACGCAGGCGGCGTTGCAACCTCGGCTCTTGAAATGAGCCAGAATTCCGAAAGGATTTACTGGTCTTTCGAGAAGGTTGACCATATGCTTCAGAACATTATGATTAACATTTATCACAACATAGACGCAGCGGCAAGAAAATACGGTCTTGAAAACGACTATGTTGCAGGTGCGAACATTGCCGGCTTTGAAAAGGTTGCCGATGCAATGATTGCGCAGGGTGTGGTATAACGCCTGATTTAAAAGAAGCTATTGACGTTTATCGTCATAGTGATACAACCCAAGGCAAGGGCGTCATTGGTGGAAACATCGATGATGCCCTTCGCTCATTTTTACGGAGGTTTATTATGAAAACAGAAACAATTATTTCACCAGTATTTCATATGATAGAAATTAAGGAAATTGCCGAGGGAGATAACAGCAATATTCAGCCGAAAAGCCCCAACGGTCAGTTTATCAATTCCGGCAGAGATGACGTATGCGAATATTGCTTTAACACAACCTCCTGGGATTAAGGTGATATTATGACAAAGTATATTTTTGTAACGGGCGGCGTTGTTTCGGGGCTCGGAAAGGGAATTACCGCGGCCTCGCTCGGCAGACTGCTCAAATCAAGAGGACTTAAGGTCGCCGCGCAGAAGCTTGATCCTTATATAAATGTTGACCCCGGCACAATGAGCCCCTTTCAGCACGGCGAGGTTTACGTCACCGAGGACGGTGCGGAAACAGACCTTGACCTCGGTCACTACGAAAGATTTATAGACGAGGATTTGAACAAATACTCGAATCTGACAACAGGCAAGGTTTACTGGAATGTTCTGAACAAGGAGCGAAGGGGCGAATATCTCGGTTCGACTGTTCAGGTGATTCCGCATATCACAAACGAAATTAAGGAGTTTGTTTACCGCGTCGGCAAAAAGACGAATGCGGATGTTGTCATTACCGAAATCGGCGGAACGATAGGCGATATTGAATCCCAGCCGTTTATTGAGGCGATAAGGCAGATTTCGCTTGAGGTCGGCAGGGAGAACAGTCTGTTTATCCACGTGACGCTTGTCCCTTACCTTCACGGAAGCGAGGAGCACAAGTCAAAACCGACTCAGCATTCCGTAAAGGAGCTTCAGGGAATGGGCGTTGCGCCGAATATAATCGTGCTTCGCTGTGACGAGCCGCTTGAGGAGTCAATCTTCAAAAAGATTTCGCTTTTCTGTAACGTAAAACCCGACTGTGTTATTGAAAATATCACTCTTCCCAACCTTTACGAAGCTCCGCTGATGCTTGAAAAATCGCATTTTTCCGAAATTGTCTGCCGTGAACTCGGACTTGAAACCGACAAACCCGATTTGACGGAATGGGAACAGATGGTGGAAAAAATCAAATCAAGACCTTATACGGTCAATATCGGTCTCGTCGGAAAATATGTTGAACTTCACGACGCCTACCTTTCGGTTGCCGAGGCGTTGAGACACGCAGGGTATTTCCATAACACCCATATTAAAATCCGCTGGATTGATTCGGAGAAAATCACAAGGGAAAATGTCAGTGAAACCCTCAACGGACTTGACGGGATTATCGTCCCAGGTGGTTTCGGCAACAGGGGAATAGAAGGAATGATTCTTTCCGCACAGTATGCGAGGGAACATGAAATACCCTATTTCGGAATCTGTCTGGGTATGCAGATTGCCGTTATTGAGTATGCAAGAAACGTTCTCGGCATAGCCGACGCCGATTCGGGCGAATTCAACGAAATGTGTAAAAACAAGGTCATCGATTTTATGCCCGGACAAAGCGACGATATTGACAAAGGCGGAACATTAAGACTCGGCGCGTATCCGTGTGTTCTGAAAAACGGAACCGTAATCCGTTCCCTTTATGAAAAGGAAGAAATCAGCGAGCGCCATCGCCACCGTTACGAATTCAATAATGATTATCGCGAAAGGTTTGAAAGCAACGGTCTGACTTTAAGCGGTATTTCGCCTGACGGACTTCTTGTCGAAACGGTGGAAATAACCGACAGACCGTTTTACATAGGCGTTCAGTACCATCCCGAATTCAAATCAAGACCGAATAAGCCGCATCCTCTTTTCAAGGGCTTTGTAGGCGCGGCAAAGGAAAAATCAAAAAATCAGGAGTAAAAATGAAATTTACAAAAATGCACGGACTCGGAAACGATTATTTATATGTCTTCGGCGCTGTACCCGAAAATGTCAGTGAGCTTTGTATAAAGCTTTCGGACAGGCATTTTGGGGCGGGCTCTGACGGTATGATTTTTATTTCGTCCTCGGAAACAGCAGATTTCAGGATGCGTATTTTCAACGCTGACGGCAGCGAGGCGAAGATGTGCGGAAACGGAATCCGTTGCGTCGGGAAATATGTTTACGACAAAAACTATACTCATAAAACAACCGTAACCATTGAAACGCTTTCGGGTGTTAAAACCCTTGAGCTGAAAGTCTGTGACGGTAAGGTGAACGAAGCGACGGTCGATATGGGGGAAGCGGTTGTAAACGACGAAATGAATGTTGAAACCGACTGCGGAATTCTTTCGTGTGTTCCCGTGTCAGTCGGTAATCCCCACGCGGTTTTCTTTACCGATAATATTGAATCAGTACCGCTTGAAACAATCGGTCCCGTAATTGAAAAGAATCCGTCGTTCCCCGGCGGAGTGAATGCTGAATTTGTCGAGGTTATTTCACCCGATAAAATCAGAATGAGAGTATGGGAACGCGGAAGCGGAATAACTCTTGCCTGCGGAACCGGTTCGTGCGCAAGCGTTGCCGCCTGTGTTAAAAAAGGATTTTGTCAGGCAGGTAAGCCCGTAACCGTAGTACTTGACGGCGGGGAACTGAAAGTAACCGTTTCGGATGACTTTACGGTAAAAATGACTGGCCCTGCCGAAACTGTTTATGAAGGAGAAAGCGTTATATGCTGATGCCGAATACCAACTATTCAAAACTTAGTGAATCGTATCTGTTCTTTAATATTGCCGAAAAGGTCAGAACCTATCAGCAAAAACACCCTGACAGCCGGTTGCTGCATCTCGGCATAGGCGACGTGTCGCTGCCGCTCTGCGAAGCGGTTATAAGCGAGCTTCAAAGCGCCGTAAACGAGCAGGCGCAGGCAGAAACCTTTCACGGATATATGCCCGAATGCGGCGCTCCTTTTTTGAGAGAGGCGGTTTCGGATTATTACAAGGGCAGGGGAATTGAAATTGAGCCTGACGAGGTTTTTATTTCAAGCGGAGCCAGTGACGAACTGGGCGATATTCAGGATTTGTTTGACAAAAGCAGCAGCGCGCTTATAATTGAGCCCGCATACCCCGCCTATGTTGACGCAAATATAATGGCGGGACG
>JAEEGL010217969.1_pt1 | contig 12123 bp, 8 predicted proteins | sample 9134231 | NCBI WGS metagenome assembly JAEEGL01 (sample SAMN16246548, study PRJNA631951) | gut metagenome | biome: gut microbiome; feature: rumen; material: fiber-attached | host: Bos | place: Iran: Karaj | collected 2018-10
CAAAGTCCTTCTGCTTGCCGTCTTCTTCTTCCTGAGCCTGGTCTTCCTCTTCCAGAACCAGACCGTCCTCAACCAGAAGCTGACGCTCCAGTTCAACCTGCTGGCCATTCCCAACATGACCTCCATAGAGCTGCCCTTCTACTACCTCATCCTGGCGTCCTTCCTCGCCGGCTGCTGCATCACCCTCGTGCTCCTGCTCTGGGACCGCATGCGCCTCTCCGCGCGCATTCTGAACCAGACCTGGCGCATCAGCAACCTCGAAAGCGAAAACCGCAAGCTCATCGACAGCATGGAGAAGCTTGCCGCCATCGAGGAGGAGGAGCGCCCCGGCCTCTTCGCCCGCATCAAGGCGCAGTACATCGAGGCCAGGGAGGGCAGGAACAGGAAGCTTTTGAGCGAGCAGGCCGAAGCCGAGGCCAAGGCCGGCGATACCGGCGGCAAGCCGGCGTCCTCCTACGAGGAGCCCGCAAAGTAGCGCTTCGCGACAAGCCCGACTTTCCCAGACCGGCGGCCGGCAGCCCCTCCTGCCGGCCGCCGCTGCTTTCCGGCACCCCCCAGCCAAGGAAGGACGCTCCCGGATCCGCCACCGGGACCGGCTTTTGGCGCGGGGGAGGCGACGCACCCCGCGGAGGCACGGTGCCGGCGGCACCCAGGCAGCCATGAGCAACGCAGACGACAGTCCTCTCTCCGAAGCGCCAGGCATTCCCGAAGGCCCCGGCATACCCGAAGCCAGCGGCGCGCCAGACGTCCCCGGCGCGCCCGATGCGCCCGGCGCGTCCGAAGCCAAAATCTCCGGCGCGTCCGAAGCCACCGGCGTTCCCGAAGCGCCTCGTTCCGGCATCCATAGCGGCGGCATCCATGCCGACAGGCCGCAGAAGCCCCAGGGCCCCGACCGCAGCCAGTTCGCCGAGGGCCCGGTCCTCGACGCCGGCTCCCCCAGCGAGGACAGCCCCGAGGACGAGGCCGCGAGCATCGCCGGCATGGGCGAGGGCTACCGCATCACGCCCATGTTCGAGCAGTACCTCGAGCTGAAGCGCCAGTATCCGGACGCCCTGCTTTTCTACCGCATGGGCGACTTCTACGAGCTCTTCTTCGAGGACGCCAGAACGGCGGCCCGCGAGCTCCAGCTGGCGCTCACCTCCAGGAGCCGCAACGAGGCCAATCCCGTGCCCATGTGCGGCGTGCCCTGGCACGCCATGGAGACCTACGCCTCCCAGCTCGTGGCCCGGGGCTACAGCCTCGCCGTCTGCGAGCAGACCGAGGATCCCAAGCAGGCCAAGGGCCTGGTCAAGCGCGCCGTGACCCGCGTCGTCACGCCCGGCACCGTCTTCGAGGACGAGCACCTTTCCGTCAAGCGCCACAACTACCTCGCCTGCCTCTGCGCCGACAGCGGCCGCGCGGGACTGGCCTGGGCCGACGTCTCCACGGGCGAGTGGAGCGGCATCGAGGCTGCCGAGCCCGCCTGCTGGCAGTGGCTCTTCAAGTACGCGCCCAGCGAGCTGCTGCTCCAGGAAGGCCTGGAGCCGCCCCGCACGGCGGACCTTTCCGCCATGCGCGTGGTGCGCAGGCGCAGGCAGGCCTTTGATCTGCGCCAGGCCGAAGCGCGCCTGCTGGAACTCCAGCATGTCAAGGATCTCGGGGCCCTCGGCCTCCAGGCAAGCCCCATGCTGGCCAGGGCTGCCGGCGCCCTGGCGGCCTACCTCGTCCAGACCCAGAAGCGCCAGCCCGACCACATGCTGCCCTTCCGGCCCCTCGACACGGGCGCCTGCCTCGTGATCGACGAGCTGAGCGAGCGCAACCTCGAACTTTTCCAGCGGCTCAACGGCGCACGGGGCAAGGGCACCCTGCTCCACGCCCTCGACGCCACGGCAACGCCCATGGGCGGGCGCCTGCTCGAGACCATGCTGCGCTCGCCCCTGCGCTCCCGGGAGGCCATCGAAGCCATCCAGGACGCCGTGGCCTGCTTTCTGGCCGACGACAGGAAGCGCCGCGCCCTCAGGGAGGCGCTCGAAGGGGTCTTCGACCTGGAGCGCCTCTCCACGCGCATCCACCTGCAGCGCGCCATGCCCAAGGACTTCATGGCCCTGCGCGGCTCCCTGCGCAGGCTCCCCCAGGTCAAGGCTGCCGTCGAGGCCTTCGGCGAAGGCCCCGGCCCCGGCGGCGGACCAGGGGGGCTTCCGCCAGGCCTCGCCGAAGCCATGGCCGGCTGGGACGGACTGGAGGACGTGGCCAGCGAGCTTGAAGCCTGCCTTGCCGATCCTGCGCCCCAGACCATCACCGAGGGAGGCATCTTCAAGGCCGGCTGGAACCCCGAGCTGGACCGCCTGCTCGAGCTCACGGAGCACAGCGAGCAGGCCCTGCAGGAGCTCTTCGAAGCCGACCAGGCCAGGTGCCGGGTCAAGCTCAAGTTCGGCAACAGCCGGGTCTTCGGCTACTACTACGCCGTGAGCCGCGCCCAGCAGGCCGAAGCCCTGCCCGACGACTTCGTGCGCCGCCAGACCGTTGCCAGCGGCGAGCGCTACACCACGCCCGGCCTCAAGGCGCTGGAGCAGGCCATACTCGAGGCAGCCGAAAAGCGCAGGGAGCTCGAGTTCACCCTCTTCCAGGAGCTGCGCCGCAAAGCGGCCGCCGCACGGCCCAGGCTGCTCGAGGCAGCCCGCCGCACGGCATCCATCGACTACTGGCAGTCCCTGGCCGAAAAGGCCCGCTGCTGCGGCTGGACGAGGCCGGCCATCGTCCAGGAGCCCGTGCTCCGCATCCAGGAGGGGCGCCACCCCGTAGTGGAGGAAAGCCTCGGGCGCTCGAACTTCGTGCCCAACTCCTTCACCCTCGACGACAGGCGCAGGCTCTGCCTGCTGACCGGCCCCAACATGGCCGGCAAGTCCACGGTGCTGCGCCAGACGGCCATATTGTGCATCATGGCCCAGATGGGCTCCTTCGTGCCGGCGGCCCAGGCCGAAATCGGCATCGTGGACCGCCTCTTCACCCGGGTCGGCGCCTCGGACAACCTGGCCCAGGGCCAGAGCACCTTCATGGTGGAGATGATGGAGACGGCGCGCATCCTGCGCCAGTGCACGAGGAAAAGCCTCGTCGTCCTCGACGAGATAGGCCGCGGCACCAGCACCTACGACGGCCTCGCCCTGGCCTGGGCCGTGGCCGAAGACCTCGCCCAGCGCTTCGGAGGCGCCGTGCGCACCCTCTTCGCAACCCACTACCACGAGCTCACCCAGCTCGAGGGGCAGATTCCGGGCGTCTTCACCATGAACGTGGCCATACGCGAGAGCGGGAAGGACATTCTCTTCCTCCACAAGCTGCTGCCTGGCCCCGTGGACAGGAGCTACGGCATCGAGGTGGCCAAGCTCGCCGGCGTTCCCCGCAGCGTCGTCGCCCGAGCCTCGGAGCTGCTGAACCGCTTCGAGGAGCTGCGCGAGGCCAGCCGCAGGCAGGTGAAGAGCGTCCTCAAGCCGGCCCTGCTCCCCGGACTCGACAAGCTGGAAACCCGGGACAGGCCCAAGGCCGGCGCGGCCCAAGGCCGCCGGACGCTGGCAGACCCTGCGGCAGGGCCCGCCCCCGCTCCCCGGGAGCATCCCCTGGTGCAGATGCTTGCCGATCTCAATCCCGAGGCCCTGACGCCCCTGGAGGCGCTCAGCCTCCTCAGCCAGTGGAAAAAGCTCTTCGCCCGCAAGGCGGAGGACGCCGGTCAGGAAAGCCTGCAGGGGCAGAACGCGCCGCCGGACCCGCAGGCATAGCGGTCCGCGCCAAGGAGCCAGCCATGGGAGACGTCAATCCCTTTGCCGTCATTGCCAGCATAGCCGAAGAAAAGATACGCGAGGCCCAGGCCGAGGGCGCCTTCGACAACCTGCCCGGCCGGGGCAGGCCGCTCCAGTACGAGGACGACAGCGGCATTCCGCCGGATCTGCGCATGGCCTACAAGGTGCTCAAGAACGCCGGCTGCCTGCCGCCGGAGATCCAGGAGCGCAAGGAGATCTCCTCCCTGGCCGAGATGGTGGAGCACTGCTCGGACGAACAGACGCGGCTCAGGCAGATGCACAAGCTCGAGGTCATGATCTTCCGGGCCAAGACCCGGCAGGGGCGCAGCCTCAGGCTTGCCGAAATCAACGATGCCTACTTCGACAAGCTGCTGGACCGCATCCACGTGGCAAAGAAGACCTAGCTGCCGGCGCCAGGCCCGGCAGGTTCGAGGAGACACCGCCATGCAGGCTCCACGGCACCTTGCAGGACAGGCAGCCCCCGCCTGCGCGCCATCCATTCCATGGCAGGCCCCCTTCCCCGGGCTCCCCTGGCCCTGGCGCCAGCTGCCGGCCCGGCCAGGGGCTGAAATGCCAGGACCCTGCGCAGGCCGACCTCCTACGCCGTAGCGGAAGCGCTGCCAGAGGCTGCGGGCCAGCAGGCCAGCGCCGAAGCCAGAAGCCCAGCGCCGGAACCAGCCGCCGAACCTACCGCACACCCGCACCAAGGAGGGAAGTATTCATGTCAAACCAGCAGCCTGGAGCCAGACGGCAGTCTTCCGCGCACTGCAGAAGAACGCCGTCCATGAGCTTTTGCGCCCCCCGCAAGAGCAGCGCCCTCCCGCGCGAGGCAGGCCTTGCCAGATCCTGGAAGGCCAAAGCCTTCCGCCGGACGCCCGATGCGGAGGAAGCGATCAGCCGCGTCAGGGACGGGGATGATCTGAACGCTTTCGGCGATGCCTTCATAACCTACGCCGTGGGCGCACGGCAGGGCTTCTGACCTCTCGCCGCCGGCCTTGCCTTGCCGCTTCCCGGGACGCCGTGCGTGCCATGCCCCTCATGTACGCCATAGATAGTCGCAACCCGGAGTGGATCGGCGATTGGCTCGAGGGGAGCGTCGCGCGCTTTCTCTGTCCCGCCTCGGGGTTGCTGGAAGCGCCCCGGGAAGGCCCCGGCGATCCCGGCCCGGCTGCGCGGCTGCTCGAGGCCGCAGGCCAGCCCGGCCCGCTTCCCCGCTTCCTGAAGGCCTTCCGAGAGCAGGCCGAGGAGATCTACCTGCCTGAGGACGAAATAGCCTTCATCGACAGCAAGGCTCTGGACGTCGAGGAGATGTGGATGCCGCTCTTCTTTGACGAAGCTCTGCCGAGCCGCCGGCTCTTCGCCGTCCAGAAGCACACGGGCAGTCCGCTGGGGCTCGTCGAGATCAGGAAGCGGGACAGCTTCCCGGAGCCGCTTGACCTTGGCGAAGACGAGGCCAGCTTCGGCGACGGAGACATCGACATCGACGAGGACGAGGCCCAGAACTCCGGCAGCCATGACGCCGATTTCGACAAGGGGCGCCTCGAGCAGGCCTTCGGCGTTTTCGCCGAGGCCGGCATCAAGCCCGCAAGCTGTCTGCTGGGCCTGCGCTTCGAGAACGATCCCAGCCTCGATGCCTGCTACGACGGCGAAGGCAGGCTGGCCGTGCCCTACCTCGTCGAGGTGAGGAAGGACGACGCCTGCCTGCAGGACCTGCTTGCGGAGAGAAGCAAGCCTGCCTTCAAGCGGCCCGAGAGGCTCTCCTTCATCCAGAACATGCGCGTCTTCACGATCACGCGCCCCGTCAAGGCAGGCGCCGGAGGCCATCCCGCCTGGCTCCATCTGGGCCTCGTCTGCGGCACGGCGACGCGGGAGCAGCAGGCCATGGCCCTCGAAAGGCTTCCAGCCGAATTCTGCACGGAAGCGGAATGCCTGTCCTGGGAGGAGGAGCGCTGCTTTGGCATTGCGACCGGCCAGGAGATGAGCGGCGAAGCCGCCTTCGAGGAATACTTCGCCCTTGTCAAGGCCGCTGAAGTCTGCGGCCAGGCGCCCTGCCGGCGACGCGCCCTCGCTGGCGCAAGCCAGGCCCAGATCCGGGGGCAGGAGCTTTTCTGCGCCATGGGGCTTGCCCTCTGGGGCGTGATGAAAAACAGCATGCGGTCCTCGAACGAGCCCCTTCTGCCGCTCCTCATGACCACGCTCCGCCTGGGGCTGCGCTGCCGGATCCGCCCCCGCTGGATCTGCCTCGCGGCCGACTGGGAGGACGACGACATCCTGACGGCCTTTGGGTCTGCCGGCTTGGCCTGCCCGCGCACCATCTTCCTCGAGGGCAGGCGCCTGCGCTATGATCCCCTGCGCGACTTTGGGGACTCGACGGGAGGATGGGTGGACCCCGACAAGGAATTCGCGGAGTATCTGGCAAGCCTCACGCCCGAGGACATGCACGCGGAACTCATGGACCGCCCCTTCTGGCCCCGCCGGCGCAGACCCGCGCACATCGGCCGCCCGCACGCCCGGCCCCTGCCCCGGCCAGGCCCGTCCAGGCCGGGACAGGCCCCCGAGGGGGCAGATCCTAGGCCAGACCGGCCGCCGGCCCCAGGACACGCACCCGATGCATCAAAGTTCACGAACGTTCACAAAAGGAAAGCCCATGCCAAAGAGCCAGTTCATCTCCACCCGCAGCCGCGGAATGCACCACAGACGAGTCCAGTCCATGACTGATCCCGTGCCCTGGGACACTCGGGCCTTCGGGTACTGGGAGGCCCGGTCCAGATTCGTGAAGGCCATGGCCTTCCGCATGCCCCCCGAGACCGGGGACTTTGAGTACCGCCGGGACCAGTCGATACCCTCTCTCTCCTTCGGCAACGCTTTTCTGGCCTACGCCGTTGCCGGCAGGCAGGGCCTGCTGGCCATTCTGGACAGCCTCGGCATTGCCCCCAGAGACGCCGTGCGCGCCATGAGCCTCATGTACGCGATCAGCCGCAAGGACACCGGGGGCATAGGCAAGTGGCTCAAAACCAGCGTGGCGCGCCTGCTCTGTCCCGCCTCCGGACTGGCCGGCGAAGAGCCCGGCCACCGGGGTGCCCCCAAGCCCGGCGGCGCGGCGCAAAGACTGCTCGAGCAGGCCGGCCAGCCGGGGCTGCTGGCCCGCTTCCTCAAGGCCTTCAGCGCCCAGGCAGCCAAGATCTACGGCGAGGACGCGGAGGGCATAGCCTTCATCGACAGCGAAGCCGTCGAGCCGGAAGGCCTGGAAAACCCCTTCATGAAGATGATCAATCCCGATCCGCAAAGCCGCTGGCTCTTCGCCGTCCAGAAGCGCTCGGGCTATCCGCTCGGCATGGTGGAGCTCCTGCAGGACGGACTGGACGACGGCCTTGGCGAGGCGCTCGGCGTCCTTGGCGATGCCGGCCTGGCGGCCCAGTCCTGCCTGCTTGGCATGCGCATGATCGACGACCCCAGCCTCGACTTCTTCTACGGCGAGGACGGCAGCCTTGCCGCGCCCTACCTCACCCGGGTACTGGCTGAAGATCCCCTTTTCCAGGCCACGCTGGCGAAGATGGACATGGATGCCGTCAAGCACCCCAAAAACCTGTCCTTCCAGCAAGACAGCCGCATCTTCTTCTCAACGCTGCCCGTCAAGGCCGGAACCAGGCACGGCCAGGCCTGGCTCCACATCGGCGTCATCTGCGGCGAGCCGACCAAGGCCCAGAAGCGGCAGGCCCTGTGCAAGCGTCCTGCCGAATTCTGCACGGCCAAGGAGTGCCGCGGCTGGCAGATTGAGCGCATCGTCGGCCTGCTCAGCGGCAGGCAGACAACGGGCGCCGAGGCCCTGGACGAATACTTCGCCCTCCAGAAGGCGGCCTCCATCGCCAACGGTGCGGCCTGCACGCGGCGCGTGCCGGTGGGGGACACTGCAGCCCAGCGCCGGGGGCATGGCCTCTTCTCGGCCGTCGGGCTTGCGCTCTGGGGCCTGCTGGCACACGCGCTGTACAGTTCGGCCGAGAGCGACGTCGAGACCGCGCTGGAGGAGCTGCAGCACATGCGCTGCTGGCTCCGCCCCCGCTGGATCAACCTCGATCCCTACTGGGACGACGAAGTGCCCGCCACGGCCTTCCTGGCTGCCGGCATCGGCTGCCCGAACACCATCTTTCTCGACGGCAGGCGGCTGCGCTACGATCCCCTGCACGACTTCGTCTATCCCGCGACAGTAGAGAAGGATCCGGAAGATTCGGAGGAGGATTTCCAGGCAATGCTGGACAGCCTCGTGCCTGAAAACTTGGAGATTCCGCTCAGCATGCGCCCCGCGTGGCCCCGCTCCCGCAGGCCCGCCTGCCTCGGTGCCAGAAAGCGCGCACGCCCCCTGCCCTCTGCCGCCAGGAGCAGACCTGCAGGAAAGACGCCGGAAAGCGAGGAGGAGCCCCGGTAGCGCAGTCCCGCCTGCCTTCGGCCTGCCAGAAGCGGGGAGCGCGGCCATCCCTGCCCCCCCGCCTCTGACAGAACCAAACGTTGACCACGGCTTTGCTGCAGGCCTGTTCTGCACGACGGAGCTCATCGTGAAGTACAGCCGCGAAAGCGGGCATGGGCGCCCTGACATCGCCGTTCGCGACACGAAGACCCGCGGGGCATGATCCTGGAACTGCAATGCGCCGGCGCCAAGGAAGCTCCTGGCAAAGCCGCAGACGCCGCGCTGAGGCAGGTCGACACCCGGCATGGCGATGTCGGGCTTGATCTGCCAGGGGACGCCATCCTGCGCTGCGGCATGGCCTTCCGCACAAAGGCCTGCGCCGTCAGGACGCCAGCCATGCCAGGCGAAGGCCATGCAGGCGCAGCAGTCCACGATAGCGGGCAGGCGCGCAAGCGCGGCTGAGCGCTTCGGCTGCGCCCGGCCGGGTCGAGCCATGCGGCTGCAAGAGCGCCCTCTTGCGACGCGCCCTAGAAGAGGTCCTCATCGGGTGGCATGCGGTCCCAGTAGACGCGGCCCTTCTTCTTGTACTTGCGCAGGAGCACGTAGAGGCTGCCAGGCCCGCCGTCGTGGGGCCTGGCCGTGCAGAAGGCGAGCACCACGCGCTTGAAGGGCTCCTGGGTGAACCAGAGCTTGAGCTTCTCGCGCAGGATGCCGATGCCGTCGGGCGAGTTCCTGCCGCGGCCGGGTACGACGATGACGCAGCGCATGCCGCGGTACCATCTGGCCTTGAAGAAGCCTCGCAGGGTCTCGAAGGCCTGCTGGACGTTGAGGCCGTGCAGGTCGATGCTGGCCTCGGGGCTGAAGGCGCCCTGGCGCAGCTTCCCCACGGTGAGCTGGTCCAGCCCGACGACGTAGCCCTCGCAGTACTCCTCGGTGAAGGAGAGCGCGAACTCGAGCTTGCCGTCAAGCAGATCCTGCAGAGGGTTGTTGCCAGGCTCGGGCGCGACGGCCTGGGGCACCACGGCGGGATTCACCTCTCTGCCCGTGGCGCTGAGGGGCTTCACGCCCTGCATGGCCTTGGCAAAGGCCGGATCGGCGCCCTCCTCCCTGAGCAGGGCTGCCATGTCCATGTCCCCGTTCTCCGCGCTGCTGGCGGAGGCCTCGGCTGCGCCGTCCCTGGCCGCAAGCTCCTGGCGACGGAGCCGCGCTTCGCGCCTGCGCTCGCCCTTGCCGGGCTTCAGCGTCGAGGCGGCAGGCAGCCCGCACTGCTCAGCCATGGCAAAGCCGCCAGTTTCGGAGCGCCCGGGCTGCCGGGGAGACATGCCCTTGACGGCCCTGCCCCGGGGCGCCTGCCGCTCGACGCCCTCCATGGCACCCAGAAAGAGCTCGCTTTCCCGGCGGATCTCTGGCGGCACGGCCTTTCTGGCCTTGCGGGCCTGCTTGACGAGCTCTTCAGCCGCCCTGCCGGCGACGCTTTGCCGAGGATAGCGCTCCGCATCGAGTCCGGCAAAGGGATTGTTGGAAAACTTGACTTGGTCTGCCATGGCATGCTCCACGAAAAAAGCCGCGGGCAAGCCCGCGGCTTTGAATAGACATCGTTGAATGCAGCTGGAGGCTACTTGCCGGCTTCGGCGGGCTTGGCCGCTTCAGGCTTGGCTTCAGGCTTCGCTTCGGACTTGGCCTCGGCAGGCTTGGCCGCTTCGGGCTTCGCTTCAGGCTTGGCTTCGGCAGGCTTGGCCGCTTCGGGCTTCGCTTCAGGCTGGACGGCGGGAGCGGGGACGGCATCCTCAATCTTGACGTTGACGACGGCCGACTCCTTGGTTTCGTGCTTGCCCGTGACGTAGGTGTAGCTGAGGGACGTCATGACGAAGATGACGGCCATGAAAGCGGTCATCTTGGCCAGCAGGCCGCCGGCGCCGGAGCTGCCGAAGACGGAGGTGTTGCCGCCGCCGAAGATGACGCCCATGCCTTCCTTGCCTGCCTGAAGCAGGATAAGGATGACAAGCAGCACGCAGACAACGATATGCAGGGCAAGGATAATCGACTCCACAGTCAAGCCTCCAGCTTAGTGGTCGTAGCTAGGCGAAAACAATGTCGAGGAAGCTTTTCGCCTCCAAAGAGGCACCACCTACCAGAACACCGTTGACATTGTCAACACCGAGAATCTCGGCCGTGTTGGAGGGCTTGACGGAGCCGCCGTAGAGAATGGGGAGCTCCTCGCAGGCAGAGCCGAAGAGGGCGCGCAGCACGTCGCGGATAAGGCCGTGGGCCTCGGCGATGTCGGCAGGCGTTGCGGTCTTGCCGGTGCCTATGGCCCACACGGGCTCGTAGGCGACGGCGAGGACGGACGAGGCGGCCTCGGGAGACTGGCCGGAAAGGGCGCTGGTGAGCTGGCGGGTCAGCACCTTGCGCAGATCGCCCGCCTCGCGCTCCTCGAGGGTCTCGCCCACGCAGAGCATGGTCTTGAAGCCGTGCTCCACGGCGAAGTTGACCTTGCGGGCGATGAGCTCGTCCGGCTCGTTGAAAATGTGGCGGCGTTCGGAGTGGCCGACGAGCACCCAGGTGGCCCCGCACTCGTGCACCATGGAGGCGGAAATTTCGCCCGTATAGGCGCCGTTCTCCTCGGGATAGAAGTTCTGGACGCCCGTTTCGAAGCGGCCCATGGAGGACTGGGACACGATGTTCAGGGCCGTGGCGGGCGGGAAGATGAGCACGTCCCTGCCCTCGGGCCTTTTCTCGAGGCCGGCTGCCACCTCGCTCGCCAGCGCTTCGCCCTGGGAGCGGGTCTTGTTCATTTTCCAGTTGGCGGCCATAATCGTCTTCATACGTCATCTCCCGGCAAGTTGAAGGTTGCGAAGAAGCCTCCCCCAAGGAAGGATTCCGGACGGAGGGGGACAGGGGCAAGGGGAAAGCCTGGTTCAGGAAAGCTCCAGCGTCATGACGAGCGCGTCCTCTCCGTCGCTGTAGTAGCGGCGCCTGAGGCCTGCCTGTCCGAAGCCGGCGCCCCTATAGAGCCTGAGAGCGGGAGCGTTGCCCGGCCTGACTTCCAGACAGCATTTTTCTATAGACTTTTCCCTTGCCTCGTGCAAGACCTCTGCCAAAAGGCGCCTGGCTGTCCCGCGTCCCCGGAAGGCGGGATCAACGGCGACGTTGAGCACTTCGAGCTCGCCTACCGCCGTCTGGCAGGCGATGTAACCCGCAAGATGCCCCCCGCTCCCAAACGCCCCCCAGGCGAGAAAGACGGGATCCGCCAGCGCCCTGGCGTAGGCCCCGGCGCTCCACGCCGAGGGAAAGCATGCCTGCTCAAGCCGGCTGACAGCCTCCGCATCTGCGGACTCCAGCCGGCGAAGGACGAATAATGGGCCGCAAGCCTGACTCGATTCCACGTCGCACCTCCACAAGGCGCCGGGCCGAAGGCCCGGGTTTCGGGACGCCGCCGGCAAGCCTCCTTCCCAAGGATCTGCCCGGCGACGCCGTTGAAGTGTTCACGTCCGACGGCCGCCTGCTCGCCGTCGGCAGGGAGGATGTCTGGAAGGGCCAGGACCGCGCCGTCCATGCCTCGGCCTGCCTCGGCTTCGGCTGGAACGGCGACGTCCTCGTTGCCGTCGATGCCGGCGGGATGGCGGACTTTGCGGCCTTCAGCCTGCGGCTGCCCGGCGAATCCTCCCTTGAAGCCCTGGAGCGCGGCGCGCCGGAGCTGTGCCGCGAAGCCTTCGGCCTGCGCCCGCAGGGGCGGCTCGAGCCGGCCAGGGGCACGGAGAGGCGCAGGATCCAGATCTATGCGCTCGACCTGCCGGAAGCCTTCCTGAACGGCCTGAGCGCGCTCGACGGCTGGGCCATGGTGTCGCCGGCGTGGCTGGAAGCGGCAGCGGGAAGCGCGGCCGCCCGTGCCGAAGCGCCGGCGCCAGACGGCCAGGCCGGACAGTCTGAGACCGCGCAGGCGGGCCATCC
>JAEEGL011022834.1_pt1 | contig 12123 bp, 5 predicted proteins | sample 9134231 | NCBI WGS metagenome assembly JAEEGL01 (sample SAMN16246548, study PRJNA631951) | gut metagenome | biome: gut microbiome; feature: rumen; material: fiber-attached | host: Bos | place: Iran: Karaj | collected 2018-10
AAGCTGTGGATGGCGAAGGCCGCCACGCTGCGGATGCGGAACACGGCGGAGAAGAGGTTCGTCCGGGGCCGCAGATGGGCCACGGTGCGCAGGTATTCCACGCTGTGCCGCTTCTTCTGCAGAGGGTAATCCGGCGCAGAGGCGCCCTCCAGCTGAATGGAGGCGGCCTTCAGCACACAGGGCTGCTTGGCTTCCGGCGTCAGCATGAACCGGCCCTTCACGATGAAGGAGGCGCCTACGTTCTGCTTTGTCACGCCCTTGTAGTCCTCCACCACGCCGTCCTCAAAGACCACCTGCAGCCCCTTGAAGCAGCTGCCGTCGTTCAGCTCCAGGAAACCGAAGCTCTTCATATCCCGGATGGTGCGTGCCCAGCCGGCCACGGTGATCTCCTTGCCGGAAAAAGCTTCCGGCGTCTCATAAAGTTCTCTTATGTTGATTCTTTCCATGATGATTACATCCCAATCTTCTGTTCGATATGTCATTCACCGTCGGTGCCGCCGCTGTCGGCAGGCGCCGCGGGTGTTTCATCCTCTGCGGACCCTTCCGCCGTTGCGCCGGGAGCTCCCGGCACCTCGTCTTCTGCACTGTCTGCGGGATTCCCCTCCGCAAAGGCCGGAGCCTCATTGGAGTCATCCTCACCCCCCATCCCCATGACGGAGAGGTTCTCCCCCCGAAGGATACGGAAAGCGTCGCTCAGCTCCTCGTCGAACTGTTCCTCGCTCAGCTCCTCCGCAGCTTCCTCGACCTCCGCCTCGTATTCCGCGTCGGCGGCTGCCTTGGCCTCCCGGTTTGCCCAGAGGTCGATGGCCTCCGGGTGGCGGAAAAGGCGGACGTAGATCATAACGCCGGCGGCCACGAGGCAGGTCAGACCGGCCACCAGCTGGCTCACGCGGAGATTGGAGGCGCCCACGTAGAGGCTGTCCGTCCGCAGGCCCTCGATGAAGAGTCGGCCCAGACCGTACCAGAATACGTAGGAAAGGAAGATCTGCCCGTCGTACTTTCTGCGCTTGCGGACAACGAAGTGGAGGATCAGGAAGCCCAGAAGGTTCCACAGGCTTTCATAAAGAAAAGTGGGGTGGAAATAGAAGGTCTTGAAGGAGTAGATGAGACCCATCCGCCAGGGGACCAGGGTCTCGCTCCCGTGGGCTTCCCTGTTTGTGAAATTGCCCCAGCGGCCGATGGCCTGGCCGATGAGCAGGCCGAAGCCGCAGAGATCCGCCATGACCCGGGCATTGACCTTCTTCACCCTGGAGCCGATGAGCAGGCCGATAACGCCGCCGATGACGCCGCCGTAGATGGCGAGACCGCCCTCCCAGATGGAGATGATGTCCCGCAGGTCGCGCACCCCGTCGAAGTAGGGATTGACGCCGGCGTCGTCACGATAGAAGATCACGTAGTACAGGCGGGCGCCGATGATGCCCAGAGGCACTGCCCACAGCAGCACGTCGATCACATTGTCTTCCGTAAGGCCGAACTCCTTGGCGTGCTTCAGTGCATAAAACACCGCAAGAAGAAAGCCAATGGCGATGAGAACGCCATACCAGTAGATCTTCCAGCCAAAAACGGTAAAGTAGGGCAGGAAGTCAAGTACAAAGCCCTCGCCCAGGATGGGGAAGGTAATGGAAGGAATTTCCATGGTCATTTCCTTTCTCGTTCAAAGAGGACGAATGGCGGACAGGGCCAGACGATCCGCCCGGAAGGTCTCTTTCAGAAACGCTTCCGCTTCCGACGCACCGATGCTTTCCAGGATCCCGGGGTATTCCATGCGCTCCCAGCCGCCGAACCAGCTTTCCGCTTGAGTATGACACAGTTCCTCCGGGGAATCAAGCGCCATGATGAAATTCCCCAGGGCTGCCCGTTTCAGACGTTCCAGCCGGGCCTTGTACGGCCCGTCCATGCGGAAAGCTTCCGCAGCATCCACGATCCTGCCCATGACCGCCTCCGGATCGGGGCACCGGCCGCCGGCAAAGCACACGCCGCCCTTTGGAAAATCAAAGCTGCCCGCATAGAAGGACTGGTTGATGAGCCCCGCTCCGTACATCTCCGAATAGAGCGGCGAGCCTTCTCCCAGAAGAAGGTCGCAGGCCAGGTCCGCAAGGATCATCTCCCGTGCCCAGGTTGCGCCGTCCGGCTTCCAGGGAAGCTTGGCGCCCATCATGAAGAGCGGCATGGACACCGCCATCTTTTCCTCCGAGCGCACGGAGACGGGAAACAGGTCTTCCGCCTCCCCGTAGTCCCGCTCAGGGGCGTTCTTTTCGCACGGCGCCACCTTTTCCGCCGCTGCCAGCACCCCTTCGGGGTCCACGTCACCGGCGCAGCAGAGGACCATGTTGGAAGGAACGTAGAACGTGCGGTGGCATTCGTAAAGGGTTTCCGGCGTGATCCTGGCGATGGAGTCCGCCGTGCCCACGATGGCGTCCCGCACGGGATGGCTGCGGTAGAGGCAGCGCATCAGGTTCCGACGGACCCGCCGCCCGGGATCGTCCTCCCCCATCCGGATCTCCTGGCCGATGATCCCCTGCTCCTTGGCCACGCTCTCTGCGGTGAAAAACGGTGTCGTCACATAGTGCAGCAGCTCCTGCAGGCACTCCTCGAAGTGGTCCGTGCAGCTGAAGAGATAGCCGGTCATGCCGTCGGAGGTAAACGCGTTGGGATCGGCGCCCAGGGCCGCGAAGGGCTCCATGGCGTTGTAGTCCGGCATATCGAACATCTTGTGTTCCAGATAGTGGGCGATGCCCGCAGGTGTGTCCGTCCAGCGGCCGTCCTGCCGGAAGCGGCGGTCACAACCGCCGTATTTCACGGCGAAAAAGGCATATTTGGAGCGGAAGCCCTCCATGGGGAAAACGAAGACCGGCAGACCGGCGGAGGTCCTGGCCTCGTGGATCTTCACGCCGCAGCGCGGGTAGTCCTTCACGTTCACTGCGCCGCCCCCTTCCTCAGGAAATAGACGAGGCCGGGCTCCATGGCCGCGGCTATGGCGGCCACGTCCTCGGCGCGCACCTCGGCGGAAAGCGCCGCGTACTGCCGCAGGTCTCCCCCTGCGCCCAGAAGGCTCTGCCCCAGGCGGAAATTGCAGATGGCGGAGGGACTGTCCAGACCGCGGAGATATCCCGTCGCCACGCTTCTCCGCGCTGCTTCCAGCTCCTCCTCCGGGATATCCCCTTCTGCCAGGCGCTTCAGCTCCGCAAAAACGGCTTCCTCCGTCTCCTCCTGCCGGTCGAAATCAATGCCGGCGGCGACCAGCATGGCCTCCTTGAAGCGGTCAACGCCGCTGCCCACGGAGTAGCAGAGTGAGCGCTTTTCCCGCACATTGAGGAAAAGCCGGGAGGCGGGCCCGCCTCCGAAGATTTCGTTGAATACCGACAATGCGGGATAATCCGCCGGGCCGGTCCGTCGATATCGGAAGCAGATCACCAGATTTCCCTGCTCTACCTCCATCTCCTCTGTGACGTGACGCAGCTCTCCAGTCTCCCGGGCAGTCGCCGCCTCCGGAAGGACGCGCTCCCCGAAGCCGGGAAGGATCATGAAGGCACGCCGTGCAGCCTCCTCCACCCGGGAAGGCTCCGCGCTGCCGCAGTAGAAAAGGGACAGCGGCGAAGTCTGAAGCACCTCCCGATAGTACTTCGTCAGGGACTGATAATAGATGCGGAGGGCATCCTCCGCTTCCCCCAGCGGATAGACGCCGTAGGGTTCTCCGGCAAACATGAGCTGCCTTGCCCGCTTGATGGCGTAGCTCCGCTTGTTGTTCACCGCCGAGGCCACCCGGTCGTGGAGGTTCTGGGCTTCGGCTTTCACGTAGTCCTCCCGCAGGAGACCGCCCTTGGTGGCCGGGTCCAGAAGGGCTTCCCCGCCCAGAGCGATCATGCGCCCAAGGCAGTCCTCTCCGCCCAGAAAGCGGTCGTCCGGGAATTCGCAGTGAAAGCCGGTGGAAACGGTTTCCCCATACTGCAGGAGATAAGGCGAAAGGCTGGCGCCATAGAGATTGTCAAGCGCCTCCGACAGCTTTTCCATGTTCGGCAGCGTTCGCGTGCCGCGGCGCAGTACGTTCATCAGAAGTGCATTGCGCGCCGCCTGCTCCTTTTGCAGCGGCCGCAGCAGATAGATACCGAAAAAACCGCTGTGAAACCGGTCCGTCCGCAGGGTCGTAAGCCTCACGCCGGGAAAAAGCTCGCGCACCTGTTCCTCCATGCTCATCCCCCCATCCACGCAGATGCCGTATACTGAATACTTATTTATATCACACATTCGGCTCCCGATACAATATGCTTTTTCCCTTTTTATGCCTCCGGCGGCTCTGCGGGCAGGATCTCCTTATCCCAGCCTTCCGCGCCGCGCCGCACACGCACGAGCAGCTCCTTCCCTCCGGCCCGCAGGCGCAGGGCATAGCCGGACCAGGCGGCAGGGATGCGGGGATCGACGGTGATCTCGCCGCCTCGGGTGCGTACACCGAGCAGCTCCTCCAGGGTGCAGCGGAGGAACCAGCCGGCTGCCCCGGTATACCAGCTCCAACCGCCCCTGCCGGGCATGTCGGGATTGGAATAGACGTCGGCGGCAAGCACGAAGGGCTCCGCCTGATAAACGCGCTCCTCCCGCCCGGTGGGCAGCAGGGCTTCCAGAATGCGCCAGCCCCGCTCCTCCTCCCCGCAGCGCAGACAGGCGGCCGCCAGCCATACGGCGGCGTGGGTGTACTGGCCGCCGTTTTCCCGAACGCCGGGGAGGTAGCTGCGGATATAGCCCGGGTCCGTGGCCCCGTTGAAGGGGGGCGTGAAGAGCATTACCAGCCGGTGCTCCCGGTCCAGCAGACGGTCTGCAGCCCGGCACACCGCCGCGCGGCTGTGCACGGGATCTCCGAAGCCGCTGAGCACCGCAAAGCTCTGGGACAGGGAGTCCAGGGAGCATTCCGCGTTCCAGGCCGACCCCAGCGGCCTCCCGTCGGCATAGTATCCCCGAAGATACTGACCGTCGGCCCAGGCGGCGTCTGCAGCGGCGCCCAGGCATTCCGCCTTGCGCCGCAGTTCGCCGTCCCCCACCGCCCGACCGAAGCGGTCCATGACCAGGGCGGCGAACCAGGTGAGCCACACGCTTTCCCCCGCCACCCGGTCCATGCCGTCGCACCAGTCGCCGGAGCCGAAAAGCATCAGCCCGTGCGCTCCCGTGCCTCGCGCTTCGGCAAGCCGAACGGCACGCCGGCAGTGCTCCAACAGACTGCCGCTGCCGACCTTCTCCGGCATTTCGTAGCGGTCACGCTCTCCGTCCTCCAGGGGCGCCGAGCGGAGCCAGGGGGCGGCCGATTCCCACAGGGAAGCGTCTCCCGTCTTCTCCACGTAAACCGTGCAGGCATAGGGCAGCCAGAGGAGATCGTCGGAGCAGCGGGTGCGAACGCCCCGGTCCCCTGCCGTGCCGGGATGCCACCAGTGCATCACGTCTCCTTCCTCGTACTGGTGTGCGGCGGCGCGCAGCAGGTGTTCTCTCGCCAGCGACGGGAATCCGTCCGCCAGGGCACAGATATCCTGCAGCTGATCCCGGAATCCATAGGCGCCCCCGCTCTGATACAGGGAGCAGCGGGCCAGCATCCGGCAGGCCAGGGTCTGATAGACGGCCCAGCCGTTCAGATAGGCGTTCAGGGCGGCGGAGGGGGTTTCCACCCGTATGGCGGAAACGGCAGCTTGCCAGCGGCTTCTGGCAGCTCGCAGCAGATCTTCCGCCTCCGGTACCGAAACCGGCGGCTGCGGCCCGGGCCCCAGGGCGATGCAGATGGCGGCGGAAGCGGAAAATTCCCCGGAGAGGCCGCCCGTCTCCGTCTCATCGGCATCACAGGGCCGCCGGGGCGCCTCGGAGGCGGAGACGCCCAGGAGGCCGTGGGACACGGGATGCACCGAAAAGCGGATGCGGTCCGTTTCCCTCCATTCCCGAAGGCGGATGAGGAGTATGCGGATGTCGTTCTCCGGCGGGATGAAGCCAGTCACCTCAGCGTCCGTCTCGCCGAAGCGCCTGTGCCAGCGGACCCAGCCGAAGCCGAAGGTGATCTCCGTGGGAACGTCCTGCCCGTCTGCCATGAGGGAATACTCCCTGGAGCCGCGCAGCAGAACGAGCTTTTCCGGGCCTTCCAGTGCCAGAGGATCGTTTTCCCAGGGAGTCAGGCGGTTTTCCCGGGCATTGTTCAGCCAGAGATTGCCGCTGCCGCTGTCCGAAGCCAGCCAGCCCAGGCGGCCGTTGGTGATGGGCAGGGACCATGCCCGGCGGCCTGCGCCCCGTGCCGTGGTGCAGACGCAGCCCTCCTCCGTGAATCGGACCGTCCGCTCCGCCGCCGACTCCGTGCACTCAGGAAGAAAATGCGGGCGCGCCGGGCCGGATCGGGGATGACGTTCCGCCTTGTCCATGCCAACGGCGTCTGCCGCTGCGCAGAATGCCCGCCAGTCTCCGTCGGTGCCTCCCACGAAGCGGAAACCACCCATTTTGTCCTCCCAGGCGGAGACACCCAGCCGGATGGCCAGGGCCCGGAGCGCCGCTGCTCTTGGCCGCCCGTAGATCCCTTCGTCCTCCGTGCGGATGCACAGGTCGAAGGAAACGCCCAGGCCGTGCAGGAAAGCCCAGGCGGCAAGAAGACGCTCGCCCTCCGCCTCCCCGGCGGCTGCCGCGGGAAGATCCCCGGAGACGCCGTAGCGCCACAGGGCGGTCTTCCGCTCCTCCGGAGGAAGGGCCGCTCTGCGCCGACGCTTATCCGGGGTCTCCGCCAGCAGCGGCGTCAAAAGCGACAGGGCCTCCTCCGGCGTCAGCCGCTCGTCCGGCAGACGACAGGCGCGGTGCAAACCGCTTCCATCCGGATCCGGTACCCGAAGCAGCGCGCGGGCAGTTGCCGCAGCGGCATCCTCCGTGAGGCCGAAGGCAATGACGAAGTCGGCGCTGACGGCCTGACCGGGCCGCAGCGTCAGCTTGGTGCGCAGGAAGATACAGGGCTCCGAAGCGGCCCTCACGTCGCTGCCGCTGCGGCGGATGGCCGCAGGCATGTTGAGGATGCCGCCTCTTCCAAAGGCCAGTGCCTTGTCCGTCTCCGCCTCCCAGGCACCGGAGCAGACGATCGCCATGGCGCAGGGTGCAGCAGTCCCGCCGGGGCGGCGGGATACGGTCAGCACATCCCCCTGCAGCCGGCTCTCCAAGCAGAGCCGGTGGAAGGCCGGATGGGCGGCGTAGTCCGCAGGGGGGCAGAGTATGGGCTCCGTATACATCGCCAGGGTCACCTGACGCTTTTCCCGGCCCTCGTTCACCACCGTGATCCGGCGCACTTCCCCGCCGCGTCCCGAAAGCTGCGTGAGGATGCGAAACTCCAAACCCATGCCCCTTGCGTACCGGGAGACGCTTTTTCCATCCCAGCTGCATCGGTGACGGGCGTCCTCTCCGGGGGCGGGCATGGGCTGCAGGGACACGAGCCCATGCTCCGGCGCGGCAAAAAACAGCACGTCCCCGTGCGGCGCGGTCCGGGAACTGTTCCCGGGAGGATCCCACAGGACGCTGCAGCTTCCGAGTTCGCTCATGACGAGACGCACGCCGCCTGCACGAAGAGGAAAGAAGGCGGGCCGGAGCGGATCGAAGCTCTCCCGGGTCAGCAGCAGCCCCTCCGATTTCCGGCGTTCCGGGACCGGGTCCGCACGATAGTCCTTCACAGGCCGGATCCGCTGGCCTGCCGGGACCTTTTCCTCCAGCAGCGAACGGAAAGCAAGATGGGAAGGATCCTCCATGAATCGGCGCTGCAGGATCCCTTCGTTCAGCCGGTTGTCGATGGCGAGAAGACTCATGCCCAAATGGTGGGACATAAAACAGCGCACCGGACGGAAGTCGGCCCCTTCCCTGCGGGAAGGCGTGAAATCCAGAGCCTCCAGGAAGCCGTAGGGGCCCTCGGCACCCAGCGAACGCAGGCGGCGGAGATTCCGCAGAGCTGCCCTCGGACATTCCGCCAGCGCAAGGAAGGAAGCGTAGGGCGCGATCACCGAATCCAGATCCATGCCCCGCTTCAGTGCAAGGCCCTGCACGCCGTGGGCCTTGTAGGCATAGTTCTCTGCGGCGTCCATTTCCGCAAAGGCGCTTTCCGACATGCCCCACACGCCGCCGGGGGTGCGGGACCTCTGCACGCGCAGGCAGAACTCCCTGCTGTCTCCCAACAGAGAGCCCCGAGGCTCGGGCATGAAGAGAGCGGGCATCAGGTATTCGAACATGGTGCCTGTCCAGGAAGCAAGACCGCTCGTGCCGCAGTCGTCCGACAGGGTGCGGCCCAGGCGCCGCCAATGGCGCAGGGGCGCCTGCCCCCGGGCGACGGCCAGAAAGCTGGCGATGCGGGCTTCGCTTTCCAAAAGGTCGTAGTGTCCTCCCGCGGGTGCGTCCTTCGCCGGGTCCCAGCCGATGTGCAGAAGCTCCCGCTCTCCGTCGTACAGGAACCCCAGATCCATCTCGCCGTGCAGCGCCCGGACCCGTGCCGCTTCCTCCTCCCTGCCCTCCGCAGCGGCCGCCCGTTCCAGGATCACGAGGCAGGCCAGCAGATTCCCGCTGTCCACGGTGGAAATGAAGGGCGGCCGCAGCGGTTCACAGCTGCGGATGTCGTACCAGTTGTACAGATGCCCCCGGTACTTGGGGAGCTTCTGCAGGGTGTCCAGGGTGCGGCCGATCTGCGTCCAGCTCCGGGTACGGCTCCAGATGCCCAGATCTGCAGCCGCAAGACAGGAGAGAAGATACAGACCCACGTTGGTGGGGCTCGTCCGCTCCGCGATCCGGCGGACGGGGTCCTCCTGAAGATTGTCCGGCGGCAGATAATTGAATTCTGCCGTGACCGTGTCCTCAAAAAAGTGCAGAATGTCTCCCGCGCAGTGGAGAAGGAGGATGCGCTCGTCCTCCCCCGGTTTCTGCCGTTCGTCCCTGGGGCGGCTGAGGAACCAGCCCAGCAGAGGCGCCGAGAACCACACAGGTCCCAACGCCCGCAGAGGGGTCCATGCAAAGAGCAGCCACAGGACGCCCACGGGCAGGCAGATCCACATGCTGCGCAGATACAGAAGCGGACCGCCGGAGCCTCTCCGGTCCCCCTCTGCCGCCGTGACCCACGCCAGCATGTTCTTTTTGCTGATAAAGCTTCGGTAAAGGGACAGCGCCACGGCGCTGACGTGGATCCAGACCCGGTAAGGCAGCAGCACCAGCAGCCAGAGAAACTGCATAAAGTCCACGCCGGCCGCGCTGAGGAGCCGGCTCCGATACCGGCGGCTGTGTCCCGCGCGCCCCGGAGACAGGGCGGCGATCCGCAGGAGCAAACAGGCCAGCGCCGTCCCGATGCAGAGGAAGGAAGCCCGCCCCGGGAAGAATCCGCAGAAGCACAGCGCGGCCAGCTCCGAAGCCGGCGTGAGGCTGCGGAGCAGATTGTCCAGTATCTTCCATTTTCCCAAAGGCGTCAGGGGATTCGGCTCCGTCTCTCCCGCTTCGTTCCGGACCCGGGGGAACAGCCAGGGCAAAGTCTGCCAGTCTCCGCGGATCCAGCGGTGCTGCCGTCGGAAATAGGAGAGCAGGCCGGAAGGAAAGCCCTCCGTCAGGGTCACATCGCTGACGAACGCACAGCCGGCTGCAGCTCCCTCCAGCAGATCATGGGAAAGAAGCGTCTCCGGCGGGAATCTTCCCCGCAGGCAGCTTCGGAAGGCGTCCACATCCAGGATCCCCTTCCCTGCGTAGCTGCCCTCTTCAAACAGGTCCTGATACACGTCGCTGTTCAGGCCTCCGTAGGGATCCAAACCTCCCTGTCCGGCGAAGATGCGGGAGAAGTCCGAACGGGAAGCGTCCCGCAGATCCACCCCCAGGCGGGGCTGCAGCAGCGCACGGCCCCGCCGCTTTCCCTCCCTGCGGCTCTGCTGATGGGGGTGGGCCAGGATGCCCGCCAGCCGGGCAGCACTGCCCGGATCCAGCATGGTGTCCCCATCCAGAACGATCAGAAAGCGGATGTGTTCCGCACAGGCGGCGTCGCCCGCAGTGAGCACCAGACCGCTTTCCCCGCCCCGGAGGAGCTCCGTCAGCTCCATGACGGCCCCGCGCTTCCGCTCCCGAGGCCGCCAGATCCGGTCCCGCGCACTGTAACTGCGGGGCCTGGAAAAAAGGCAGAAGCCGCCGCCGTAGACCCTGTTCAGCCGGTCGATCTCATTGGCGGCGGCGGCCAGGAGCCCGGCGTCCGAGGGCTCCGTTTCCGTGTCGCTTTCCCTCAGATCCGCCAGCAGACCGAAGACCAGCTCCTTCCCTGCGTCCCGGTTGGCCAGCCGGAAGGATTCCAGCCGTGCGGCCGCGGCCGCGGCTTCTTCCGGAGAGGTCAGCAGCACGGCGCTGACAGCCAGTGTGCGGCTCTCCGGCGGGATGCCCCGGGAATAATCCAGGCGCGGCAGGCGCCGCGGCGGCACGAGGCGTGTGCAGACCCGGTCGAACAGAAACTTCACCGCATCCCGCAGGGGCAGAAAGGTCAGGAGCGCCGCTGCGGCGGAACCTGCGCAAAAGCCCAGCAACAGGGCTGCGGCTGCAGGCAGAAGGAATTTCAGACTCAGGTAGGCGGCGTAAGGCTTTTGGGGCGCGGGCTTTCCCAGAGGTCGGTCCAGGATGAATTCGCCGATGTGGCGGTTTTCCTTTTCGGCCAGGGAGAGGATCCTGTCCGCGGCTTCCGTTTCACGAAGCCCCACAGCTTCCGCGAGCTTCGCCGTGCGATATCGGTAATCCCCCCTGGACTCCTCGTCCATGGCGGGGTAGATCCCTGCGGGATCGCGAAGGAAACGCTCCTCAATCGGACTCAGGGATGCCAGGAGCGGCCCCGATCGCATGGTATCCAGCCAACGGAGAGAGCCAAAGACCGCCTCTCCGTTCTCCGGATTCTCAGCCAGCCGAACGATCAGCGCACTCCGCAGAGCCGCCGGAAGAAGGGAAAGCTCCCGCTCCTCCGGAGGAGCTGTCTGCCGCAGCCCGGAAAAGAATGCCCGCAGCCGCGCTTCATCCACGCTGCCGCGGCCCGCGCGAACCAGGGCCTTCGCCAGCGCGCAGATGCGGGGCACGCCCTTTTCCGACATGGGGAGGCGGCGGGCGTGGGAGAGCTCGGAGGCTGCGAGGGCCGCATCGCGGCGCAGGATATAGAGATTGTCCCGCAGCCATTCCCCCGCCTCCGTGCCGGCAAGGCTATCTCCTTTACACATTGCTTCCAGCGCCGAACGGCTGTCCCGGAGCTTTCCTGCCTCTCTGCGGGCGCTTCTCCGTCCGGCGGAGCCCAGGCTCCGCGCCGTTTCTCTGCCGTATCCCGGCAGCTCGTTCGTTTCGATCCAAAGTTCCGCATCGTTCTTATTCATAGCCTGACTAGGTTTCCTCGCCCGGTCTCCAATATACCCCTGCAAAAAGCAGGGCCAAAGTTCAATTTTCTCTTGACAAAGGGCGGGGCGTCCGTTACAATGCTCCCCTGTAAGGGCAGATCACTTTACAGCATGGGAGGGGCAGTCGTGGAAAAGACCGTGTATCTCTCCCTCCTGCTGGATTTCTACGGAGACCTTCTCACAGAGAAGCAGCGGGAATTCGCGGATCTTTATTACAATGAAAACCTCTCCCTTTCGGAGATCGCGGAGAACGGCGGCATCAGCCGCCAGGCTGTGCGGGACGCACTGCTCCGCGCGGAATCGATCCTTCGGGAGACGGAGGAAAAAACCGGCCTCGCCGCTCGCCATACGAAGCTTCTGCAGCAGATCGGCGAGGCGGAGGGCGTGCTCCGCCGCATCGGAGAACTGAACAACCGGCAATTCAGCAGCCCGGCCCTCCTGAGCCTTTGCTCGGAGCTGCAGGGCAGGCTGGATGAAATGAAGCTGTAAGGATACGGAAATGGCATTTGAGAGCTTATCCGAAAAACTGTCGGCCACATTTAAAAAGCTGCGCAGCAAGGGACGTCTGACCGAGGCGGACATCAAGGACGCCATGCGGGACGTTCGCCTGGCGCTGCTGGAAGCGGACGTCAGCTATAAGGTTGTCAAGGATTTCGTGGCCAGAGTCAGCCAGCGCGCCCTGGGACAGAACGTGCTGGAGAGCCTGACCCCCGCCCAGATGGTAATACAGATCGTGAAAGAAGACCTCACGGAGAACATG
>JAEEGL011054446.1_pt1 | contig 12123 bp, 11 predicted proteins | sample 9134231 | NCBI WGS metagenome assembly JAEEGL01 (sample SAMN16246548, study PRJNA631951) | gut metagenome | biome: gut microbiome; feature: rumen; material: fiber-attached | host: Bos | place: Iran: Karaj | collected 2018-10
AGTGATGGTGGTATGAAATTTTTAGATGGATTTTTATTCACTATAGCTGCTGTTAATCCTGCTGATGAAGATACATATGAAGGAACATCTCAATTTGATAATGCTTTATTAGACAGATTTAGACAGATTCCTGTATATGCTGATGTTCAAAAATATAAGAAACATTTAATTGCAGAATTAGAAAGTAATTTAAAAGTTGATGAAGACCGTTTTAATAAAAAAGGTGATGAGAGAAGCCGTAGAAAATTAATAGCCACAAAAGGTAAAATAAAACTTGCTAATACAATTTTATCATCACCTGAATTTGAATTTGATAGCATTGATGATGAAAGAGAAGCAAGAGAAACAGAAAGAGAAGATAAAATTTTACAAAACAAAATATTGTCACCTCGTGGTTTTTCAGCATTAATAAGAGCTTGTGATGGCACAAAAGAAGATTTCTTAGACAAGTGGAATGATTTTTGTAATGTCAATAAAAAAGATATGGTTGAACAAATATTAACTCATTACACGGACATTGATGATAAAGCAAACAGTGCTTTAAAATACAAAGATGGTTTCTTATCTGATGATGATGCTGAAAATTCAATATTTGGAAAAGAAACAAAGTGGGATAAATTATCTTCAAAACTCTAAGGTGATACGATATGAGTATGACTAAAACAGAAAAAGCTACTAGGTCTGTAATAGCAAACTTCATGCGTTCTCAAGGATATGTTACTTACGCTGGCTTACTTTTAAAATTTGATTTAAACTTTTATAGACCGAAGCCTGGTGAAATTTTTATGGCTGCCATGCTTCCAGGTCAATATAGGATTTTAATTAATCCAGTTATAAAAGATAAAGAAGCTTTATCATTATTTATTCGTCATGAAATTTTACATGAATACATGAAACATTTTGATAGAGCTTTAAAACATTTAGCTGAAAATTCTGATCTTAATTATGATGAATTAGATGATAATTCATTAAAAGAATTAGAAAAAAAATTAAATAATACTCATGAAATATTTAATATAGCTGGTGATTATGAAATATCTAATAGAGGATACACAGAAGAAGATAAAGAAATAATAAGAAATCTTGGACCAATTTTAGATTCTACTGATGAAATAAGAGGGCTCGTTACGGAAGATGACCATCCTGATTGGGTAGATTTACCTATTGAAGATATGTATGATTTACTCATGAAAGAAAAAAAACAACTTGAAGATTTATTTAAAAAATTAAATTTAGATAAATTTTTACCACCTGATTTTGGTAGAAAACGGAAAAAAGAAACATCACCAACTGAAGATGATGAAGGTGGCGGTGATGGTTCTGATTCTTCAAGTGAAGGTGATAACGCTGGTGATGATGACACTGGTGATGGCACAAAAGGTGATGACACAGAAGGTGATGGCACAGAAGGTGATGGTTCTGGTCCTTCAAGTGAAGATGGTGACGTTGATGATGACACAGATGGTGACGGTTCTGGTACTTCACATAAATCTTCTACTTCGCCGGATGAAAATTCAGAAGAAAATTCTGATTCTTCAAGTGATTCAAAAGGTACACCAGATGAAGGAGGAAGTGATACTTCTGACACAGGTGAAAATTCCTCAGAATCAAATGAAACTTCATCAAAAAGTGGTGATGGTGATTCAGCTGATTCTTCAAATTCTGACCATGGTGATTCAACTGATTCTGATGGTGAAGGTCATCATAAAAAATCAGATTCCAGCAAAACTGATGATGATTTAGATGATTATGAATCAGGTGATGAATTAAGTGATGAGTCACCAAGAAGAGCTTGGTTTGATGATTATGATGAAGAAGAATTAGAAAAACAAGATGCTGAACGTGAATCAGAAATTGAAAAAGAATTAGATGAACTTGAAGATGTAGACCCATATAGTTCAGATGCAGAAGACAGATTAGAGGAAATTGGTGATTTATTAAATGATAAATCTGTAGCTGATGCAATTTTTGATGAAACAGATCGCAAAGTAAGGGACAGTAGGAAACAAAAAAGGGAAATTGAAAAAGCATCTAGAAAAGAAGCTGAAAAATATGAAGCGAAACAGGGTATTGATAATTTCATTTTAGATTTGAATAAATTAATTAAAAATGAAATCAAAAAGATTAAAAAATCAGACTGGGCCAAATACAATAAAAAAGCAGATGGTACAGGATTGATACGACCAGGAAAATCACAAAAGAAAAATCCATCAATTCCTAAATTGTATGTATATTTTGACCAATCCGGTTCTTGGGATGCCAATGATATTGAAATTGGTGAACAAGCAATAGCAACTTTAAATACTTTTGTTAAAAGCAAAAAACTTATAATTAATTTGTTTTACTTTGCAGAAAAGTTAACTACTACTCCTGGTCATGCTGCTAATGGTTATGGCTGGGAATGTTTTGATAAAGTAGCAGAACATATAAAAACTTATAAACCAGATAATGTAGTAATTATGACTGACAGTGATGGTGATTATTATGACCGTTATACTGGTATATATTCAATGAACCCTGTTACAGTTAATGGTGGAATGTTTTTATTATTTAGAGGTGGTGAAGTTTCAAAACAAGTAGTTAGAGTATTTAAAGGTAAAAAATTAACAAAGATATATAAATTTTAAATAGGGATTTGTTACATGATAACATTAACAACAGAAGAAAAAAATTATATTAGGCGTGAACTAAAACCATTTTTAATAAAAGATGATACAAAAGGAATAAGAGAAAAATTGACTGCATTAAGAGGTGATGGTGAACTTTCTGGCAGTAGAATTTTTGCTTTTATATTAGAAAATGACATAGATTTATTTTCTGACACAGACATTATTGATCCAAATGCTGTATTATATCGAGGATTAGAAAGAATAAAAATTCCTTCTCATATTAAACATATAGCTGACGGTGCTTTTAAAAATCTTACCAATTTATTAGCTGTATCTTTTGAAGATGGTGTTGAAAGTATTGGCAAAGAAGCTTTCGCTGAAACTGGAATAAAAAGCATAAAAATACCAAAAACAGTTAATTCAATTGGAAATGGTGCTTTTAAAAATTGTGCATCTCTCAAACAAGTTGTGTTACCTGAAACAGTAACTAAATTATCACATAATTTATTTGAAGGAACACCTGATGATATAATTGTATATACCAATTCAAGAAAAGATTTACCAATTGATAAACAATTAAGATGTTCTGAAGAAGACATTGAATGGTATAAACAACATTTAAAGATAAATACAGATTACCTTTATGAAAAATATAAATTAAAAGAAGCCTGGTCTCCTTCAACTCCTGATTGGTTAAAACCTAGATTAAATAGATTAGCTAAGAGCTTTGATGATTTTAACTATAAAGGAAAACCAAGAGGAGATATTTATGATTATAAAATCCCAAGGGATAGTGACAGGCGTTCTTATAAAGACCTTTATAGCATATTAAGATCAAAAGATTTTGATTTTGAAACAATTGAATTTATAGAGGGTGAAGTACCAAGTTCAAAAACAGATGAAAGATTGAAATTACCAAATGTTGGTGTATGGCATTTCCCTAATGGTCAAGTATATATTCAAGATGTGAATGTACTTGAAAAATATGATGAATTTAAATCAGATTATTATGGAAAGAATTTTGGTGCAATGCCATTTAAAATGCTTAAAACTGAAGCTGATGCATTTTGTTATTTTAATGTTAATCAACCTGAAAAGAAAGATTATAAAGCTCTAAAAGATTCAAGAGATGAATGGGGAGATTGGTTAGGTAAGAGTGGTAATACATATGCTAATATAAAAGATAAAAAACAAAAAGGTACTTACATTCCATGGTATGATTCTGATAACTATGATAAATCAGGATTTAAACCTGTGCCTTCTTCTGAAAAATACGCCAAAGAATTAAGAAGAATGCATGCTAAAAATTATGCTAATGAATTAGAAAATTTTGAATCAAGACTTAAAAGAGCTTTTGTAACAATTCAACAAGATATTTTAAGTGAATTAAGTTGGGATGATGGTGTTAATGCCGTTAGAACTGTTAAACAAGATATAACGGATGTATTGGGAAGATATAACGATGCATTATCACAATATAAAAACATGTTAAGAAAAATAGAAATTTATAAATCAAATTATGGTGAAGATAGTGATGAATTTATTTCTCATTTAACAAGCACATCATATGATGAATATGGTTTTTATAAAGATGGTTGTAAAAGTAATTTAAGAAATTTAGAAGAATTATTAAGAAAATATAGAAAAGTTTATTTAGATTTTTAATTGTAAATATAAAATATAGGAGAATTATTCTATGTTAATCTATGAAAAAAAAGATGGTGCAACAAGAAAATTATTTGGTACAAAAGCTGCCAACCCATCAGCAAATGATAGTGAAGTATTAGTTAATGGTGCTTCATTTGATTTTGAAAAAGATAAATATTTTTATATGCCTCCTGGTGGAATTATGACCAAGGATGGAGAAGAAGTTTCAGTTACACTTAATGGTGAATCAATTATTCCTGCTCCAGATGCAGCATATGATGAAATTGATGAATTAATTGATGACAATGATACTTCTGATGAATCTGATGATGAAATCATTAAAGTTTTCACTGAAGATGAGTTAAAAGCTATGACAAAAGCTACTATTTTTGAAATGGCTTCTTTATTAGGATATTCAAGTGTTGAAATGAGCATGTCTAAAGCTGAAATGATTAGTGCTTTCTTAACAGCGCAAGCAGCTGACACAAGAAATCCTGATGCAGAATAAAGTAGTAAATAAAGGTTGTAATTTAAATGGTATTATCAGATTATAGAGATGAAATAAAATTAAAATTAACGGGAGACCTTCTTGAAACAGAATTAGATGATAATACTATTGATAAGGTAATAAAAAGTTCACTAAGAGAATTACAAAGATATATTACTAGTAGTAAACTTATTACTATACCTTATAAATCATGTATTGATTTATCAGATCCAGAACAAACAAATGGAGAACAATTAAAAGTTAATTCTGTTATCATGGTTTATAGAACTGATGATTTAAGTGGTAATTCTACTAATGCTGGTTCTTCTATGAATGACCCGATGCAAGTTGCTCAATGGCAATTATTGAGTGGTATGGGAAATTTAAATTATTTCCAAGATGCTGTTCAAAATTATTCTGCTTGGACAACATTACAACAAATAAGAAATACTACTTCTACAGATTTATCTTTTAGATTTGATAAGTCTACTGATAAATTATACATAAATGTATCAGAAGGTACTCCACATTATATAACTATAGAATATATACCAGTATTTAAAGATGTAAGTGAAATTACCTCTGATTATTGGATAGATATATTAATGAGATTATCTTTGGCTCAAACAAAAGTTACGTTAGGTAGAATAAGAACTAGATATGTTCAATCTAATGCTTTGTGGAGTCAAGATGGAGATACAATTCTTCAAGAAGGAAAAGAAGAATTAGAAAGTATTAGACAAATGTTACTGGATAATTCAGAATTGACTTATCCTATTGACTAATATAAGGAGTTTAAATTAATGAGTAGAAATGCTTACATAACTGAAGCTTTTAAACAATTTAATGCTTTAGTTGAAGAAGATGAACTCATCACCAGTGAGGAAATGCCAATATATGATGTTGGTTCTGAAAAAATGCATGATTTCTTAGATACAGTTGGTGATGATTCTGATTTAGCAATAATTGATTTAGAAGCAGAAGCAGAGGAAGATCTAAAACAATCTTATGTAGGTAAGGTAATTTTAGATTGTAATGTTTGCCACAGCAATATATTCATTGATAAGGATGAAATTGTTGTAGATGAAGATGGAAACGCTAATATCGAATTAGAGTGTCCTTATTGCATGTCTAATGAGGGTTATACAATCATTGGTCAAGTAGAACCTTATGAAGAGGAAAATGAAGAAGAAGAAGTTGAACCTGAAGATGATATTGAAATAGAAGAAGTACCATCTGAAGAGGAAATGGCTGAAACTGAAGCTCCAATGGATGAAGGCCTTATTAATGATTCTGAGTGGGTTGACCAAGTAAAAGAATTAGGTAAAGCAGTTGATAAAGGTTCATTATCAGATAGAGAATTTCATGATTCAGTTACATTACTAGATAAACAGCTTGATGAATGTGGTGACTTAGAAAAAGTTGAAGAAGGCCTTGAACTTGATGGTGAACCTGAATTAAGAGGCGTTACAGAACTTCGTCATAGAGATGACAAAGAAGGTGTAGAGGAAATTCGTGGTACAGATAATACTGAATTATCCGGTACAGATGATCTACATGAATCAATTGAAGATGTTTCTATTACAACTGAAGATGAAACAATGACAATGACCACAAAAGAAGATGGTGGTGTTGTTATTGAAACTTCTCCAATTGAAGAAGAAGTTGAAATTGAACCTGTTGAGGAAGAAATTCCTGAGGAAACAACTTTAGAACCTGGTGATGAATTTGTTGCTCCTATTGATGATTCAGAGGAACAAGAGATTGAACTTAATTCAGAAGTTGATGCATTAGAAGATGAAGATATAGAAGCTTTAGAAGAACCAGAAGAAATAGATGTTACTGATTTTGATGAAGAATCTTTTGATGAATTAGGTGAATCTTATTTAAGAGAACATTATGATAATGTAATTGGTTTCAAAACAGTTAATGCTAAAATATTTGAAAATTCATTAATTGTTGAAGGTGTTATTAGATTTGAAAGTGGTTCTTCAAAGGGAACAACCTTCATATTTGAAGCTACAGGAAAAGAAAATAATAATGTTCTTTTTGAAGGTTACAATAGACAAATAAGCCGTGGTAAGAAAACATTTAAACTAAATTGTTCTTTAGTTGAAGGTTGCATTAAACCAGAAAAAATGGCTTATAACTATGTAACTAAAAATGAATTAAATGAATCAGTTCGTGTCAATGGCACTGTAAAAGTGAACAAACAATGAATGAAAAATATGGTAAATTATTACATGAAGAAATAAAAATAAACAGACAATATTTCCGTGAAATGGTTAAACTTTTAGGAATTTATGTTCTATATAGAGCACCTAAAAGTGATGAAAAGAAATATAATTCATGGGCGGAAGTTGATGTTAATTATGAACCACCTATAAAGATTGGTTGTATTTTTGATGAACATCCTACTCAGCAAACATTAAAAAAGATGGGATGGGTTTCTGAATTACAAGAAAATTCTTCAATCATTCATGTTGATTATGATTTACCAAAATTACAAAATGGGTCATTGTTCATAATACCAAGCGGTTTAGATAATGGCAAGGCAAGGATATTTAGAGTAATTAGATTAACAACTAGTATTGTCTATCCAGCATCTATTGCTTGTGAAATCATACCAGAATATATAGACAGTTTTAATGAGAAAACTGATTATGGGTATGACAGTCAAGATGAAGTTATTCTTACTGATGAAGAAGTTGGCCCAACACATATAGTTGATGATTACGATGTAGAGTTATTACAAGAAGATGAACTTATTTATTGATAGAAGATTTTCATATGATTTTGTTGAAAATATAAAAAGGAAATTAATAAGGGAAGTTCTTATAAAATTAAGTAGTACTAACTTTACAAAAATAGATATTGAAATGAATGAATTGTTTCAATTCCCTGAAGTCGTATTATCAAAGGAAGTTATTTTATATGCACTGGATAATTTAATTATTGTTAAACGATCTAATTATTATTCTTTAGAAATAGACCCAGTAATTAATTATCCTAAAACCAAGATTAAGTTGATAACCTTAGTAAGATTCATAAGTTTTGGTAATTCCTCTGTGCATGGGAATTCTATACTTACTGATGAGATTAAGAAATTGAATAAAGATTTATATCTTTTATATGAAATATATAAGTTAAAGGGAGTTGTATTCTAAATTATGGCAACATATATTTATGATGAAGCAATTTTGAAAAAAATAAAATATTGGACACAGGCTTCAAATGTTCATGTGTATGGTGCTGATGAAACTAGAAACTTATTTGAAGTAATGGCTGATGAATCAGAAGATAAACCTATTGAATTACCTATCATATCAATAAGAAGAGATAGAGGTTATACAATAATTGATGGCGGTACAACTAGAAGACCTATTTCATATGATGGCTTTTCTATTACTGACCAAGATTTTGATTCTTATCCTGAAGCTCAAAAATTTTGTAAACAACATAAATTAGATGAAAATGTTATTTTACCAAAAAGTTTCTGGATTGATGATAGAAGATTTAGAACATACAAGGAGGCTTTTGAATATTGTAAGAAAAAGAAATTAAAACCTGAAGATATTCACACTGCATCTTGGGAAAAATATTATATAAAAACAGATGATATTCACCCACAATATACAGATGCAATAAGGGCTATCCCTATTTCAATTTCTTATCAACTAGATGTATATGCAAGATATGCTAAAGAAGCTGACTTGCTTATGCGTAACCTAGTTTTTAATATAATAAACTATCCTGGGTTTACTATATCAATACCTAAAGCAAATTTAACTCATACAGCAAGATTAGTTCTTGGTGACTCTATTGATGACAATTCAAATGTACCAGAAAGATTTGTTGAAGGTAATTTTACAAGGTTAACAGCTAATATAACTGTTGATAATGCTAGACTTTGGGATACAAGAAAACTCCGTAACGCGGAAATTGAGATCGTGTTAGATGATACTTACGAACAAGAGTATGACATTTATTTCCCAGTGTATACTGATTGGGAAGTATAAAATAATGGAGAATACAATTAAATGGAAAGAATAATTATAAGCGAACAAGATAACACTAGTAATGTTGAAAGATTAGCATCTTATGACGTTGCATATGTTCCAGGGTTTGCATCTACTCCACATGAAGAGTACTATAGAACCCCAGTTTTTGTAAGCGATAGATATGATTTTGTAAATAAGTTTGGTAGTGAAGTACCTAGATTTAAAAAGTCTCAACCATATGAACTTAATGGTGTTGACCTTTTCCCACCAGAAGCTATTCAAAATTATAACGCTGAAATATCCTTTATTGAATTACAAGTAAATAATTATGATGAAGCAGCTGATGTTCCTTCTGGATATTATACAAGAATAACAGAAGCATATGGAGAAGGCGATGAAGTTGACACTACAAAAACATATTATTCAGGTAGTGTAGATCAAACATCTTCTAAATATACTTTAACGGTATTAAATAACCCCACTAAAAGCGCATTAAATACACTAATTAATAGTGAAACTGATAATGCATATTATTGTGCAATAAATCCATCTGATGCTGAATGGTATGTAACAAGTACAGGTACAGAAAAAGTATTAACAACTGATACTTCTATTAACCCAACAAAAACATATTTTTCAGCAGAAGAAGGTCCTTCAAAAATGTTTGAGGCTGGTGATGCTGACCCTGGTTACAGATATGCGATTGCTTTATTATCCAGAGGTATGCCAATTTATTTTGAGCAAATGAATGAAACATATGTAAAACCAGAAGAAACTGGTGATTGTGATGTTTCTATAGAATCTATGTATAATGGATTAAAATACAGATTTGTTAATGAACCAGAAGGTGCAGATTCATCTTTTGATAGTATGGGAGATTATTCAGTAAAATATATTACAAGTGGTGGTTATCCAACATTTGAACTCCAAGGAGCTTTTGCTGGATTAGCTGGAAAAATGGCAGAAATGGCTAGTAAAAGAAAAGATTCTATAGCATTAATTGACCACACCGATAATCCTGACAGACCTCTCGATACTATAAATGAAAATTCTGTAATAAGTTCAATTAGATCTGTAACAGGTGTTGATACAGAAAGTGAATCTTACTGTGCTATGTTTACACCTTGGTTCCAAAGTGAAGACCCAAATGTTACAGGTGAACAAGCTTCAACATTAACTATGAATAATGTTATGATGCCGGGCTCATTTGCTTATTTATCAGCTTTAGCTGGGCAGGTTCAATCTTACAATCCTTGGTTAGCTGTATCTGGTGTTACTCGTGGTAGAGTCCCATATTGTGCTAAACTTCACACAACAAAACCATTAACAAATAATATTGCTGATACATATCAATTATTACCTGGTGATATTATTGCTGGTGAGGACCAAATTGTAAGCATTAACCCAATAACTTACATTAGAAATTATGGTTATTGTATTTGGGGTAACAGAACATTAAGAAATAATGCTTCTGGAACAAAAGCTTTATCTTTCTTAAATATGAGAAGTGCTGTTTCTGATATTAAGAAAAGATTATATGAAGTTTCTCAACAATTACTATTTGAACAAAATACAGATGTTTTATGGCTAAACTTTAAATCATTAGTATCACCATTACTTGATACTATGAAATCAGATTATATTCTATCTGATTACACTATTGCTAGATTATATACTGACCCTCAAACAGGTGCAGCTGTTCCTGCTTATGAAGTAATGGCTGTTATAAGAATTCAACCTATTAATTCAGTTGAAGTATTCGATTTAACAGTAGTATTAGAAAATAATGAAGGATTTAGTACAATATCTGCAGAGGTTATTGAATAATAAGGAGTAAAATGTAATGCCACAAAAAATGCAAACTACAGACAAAGGTGCTATGCATTTTGCAGCTAAAAAAGAACTTTATGAAATTCAAAGAGGTAATAACTTTGAATTTGTTATTCCAAAGGGTGCTTTTTCATCAATGACACCTTTCGGAGAACATGCAGAAGTTCAAAGAATTGATAATGCTAATGAAATAATTAGATTATCAGTTTCTAGTGCTTCAATCCCTTATTTTAGTCAACAGGCAATTGAAGTTAGAAGAGGTAATACAGCTGTTAAATATGCTGGCCCGATTTCATATGGCTCTGGTAGCATTAAATGCTATGATTTTATTGGAGCTAGAACAAAAGACATTTTAATGGGTTGGCAAGCTCGTTCTGGAAACCCATTATATCAAACAGTTGGACAACAAGCTGATTATAAAATGGATTGTTTCTTACAAGAATACACTCCTGATTATTCACAACTAGTCAGTACATGGAGAGTTGAAGGGTGCTGGATTTCAGATATGTCTGATGATGGTTACTCTGTAGACAATGGCGGAAGTGCTAAACAAATTTCTGTTACACTTCAATTTGATAGAGCTTATCCAACTTTTGATTAATTAAATAATAGATTTACTAGTAGGGTTGAAATATACCCTACTAGTAATTATAGTTTAAAGGTATACATATTATGGGAAATATATTAGAAAGTATTTACAATTATAATAAACTTAATGAAAATAAAAAGTTGAATAAAAAGTTAAATGAATCTTTTTTTGATGAAGATGGTGATTTAACTCGTGAAGCCATAGAACAAATTATACAATTACTGGAAAAAAATGGTTTTGAAGTTACTACTGACATAGATGTTGCTATTAATTATGTAGAAGCAATTGATACTTTTAGTGAATTTTATACTATTAGATTAGATTTTACTGAAGATATGTGTGAGTGTGAATTTTCTCCTAATGGGTCATATACTATGGAAGATTATGATTACCTTTTAGACAATATACAAAAAGATGATTTTACAATTAATGATATATCTGATGTAAATAATGTATTAAAATATATATTTCAAATAGAAAAAGAAACTAAACTATTGGAAAATTCAATTAGATCAGAATTACAATCTTTAAAAAATAAAACAGGATTACCTGAAGGAGTATTTTCATATTGTGTTATTCAATCGCTTGATGAAGAAGGAATTTTAAACTAGGAGGAAATTATGTCACTTATAAAAAGAATGACTGAATCATTAAATGAAAGTTCTTATGTTAAAAAAGAATGACAGAGGAATTCGCTGCAAAACCAAAATACCAACCTCCTGGTGATACAAAAGTAACCTGTATGGTAAGTTGGTGGACAAAATATAAAAGTCTTGATGACTATAAAGAGGTGCCAGAAAGATTTGATCTTGAAATTAAAGATTTTAACAAAACTGCATATTCTAATGATTATGAGATAAAACTTTATGGCACTATAGATAATTTAATAAGATACCTTCAATATTCAGGACGTAATGGATTTGAAGTTAGATTTTATGATAGGATTAAACCTGATAATGG
>JAEEGL011446145.1_pt1 | contig 12123 bp, 9 predicted proteins | sample 9134231 | NCBI WGS metagenome assembly JAEEGL01 (sample SAMN16246548, study PRJNA631951) | gut metagenome | biome: gut microbiome; feature: rumen; material: fiber-attached | host: Bos | place: Iran: Karaj | collected 2018-10
TTCAAGTTCAACTGGAAGCACGACCAGGACGCAAAGGCGAACCCCTACAGCCGTTTCTCGGCCAACGTCAACCTGCAGAGCCGCAACTATAACAAGAACACCACCAACCGCAACGACTACTTCAACTCGACGACCACATCGTCAATCAGCTATACCACCAAGCTCGGCTCGTGGTTCAACCTTGCGGCCTCGGCTCGCGAATCGTTCAATGCGCAGACGGGTGTCATTAACATCAAGCTTCCGTCCATCTCACTCTCGTCGGTCACGGTCTACCCATTCCGTCGCCGCAATCCCGCCGGTGCCTACCGCTGGTATGAGAATATCTCGCTCTCGTATGTTATGAACGCCGAGGACAATATTACGACGCAAGACACCGACCTGTTCCGCCGCGTCACCCTCGACCGTATGCAGTACGGTGTGCAGCATTCCATACCTCTATCTTCCACCGTCAAGGTGCTGAAGTTCTTCAACTGGACCAACTCGGTGTCGTACAACGAGCGTTGGCATTGGAAAACAATACATAAGGACTATGACCCCACAACTGGCATAGTAACCACTGATACTGTCAGCGGCTTCCGTGCCAATCGCGACTTCAACGTCTCATCGTCGCTTTCCACCCGCCTCTATGGTATGTTCCAGTTCAAGTACGGTTTTGTCAAGGCTCTCCGCCATGTCATCAACCCCTCGCTGTCGTTCACGTACCACCCCGATTTCGGAGCCGAGAAATATGGCTACTGGCAGCAGTATGCCGACACCACAGGGCAGGTTCACCGCTATTCCATCTTCCAGGGTACGCTGTATGGCGGCCCGGCCGATGGCCGCAGTGGCAACATTCGCTTAGCCATCGGCAACAACCTTGAAATCAAGGTAAAGAACCCCTTTGACACAGCTGCCGACCTCAGAAAGATTGCGCTGCTTGAGAACCTCAACTTGGCCATGTCTTACGACATAGCTCGAGACTCGCTCAACCTCTCGAACCTCTCTGTTTCTGGCCGTACAACCCTCTTCCGCACCCTTGTGCTAAACTACAGCGGTAGCTTCTCGCCATACGCCATGGATTCGCTCGGCACGACGCTCAACCGATTGTTATGGAACGAGGAGCGTCGTCTCTTCCGCACGGAGAATTCTACATGGAGTGCGCAGCTTGCATGGAGTCTCAACAACAACACTTTCAAGAGTGGCGGCACGTCGGGTGGTCATCCCGTGCAGGCCGTCCTTTTGCAGACACCCTACAACGGCGACGCCACCATGATGATGGGAGGGTATGTCGACTTCTCGGTGCCGTGGAACATCTCCATTTCCTACACATTCAGCCATGTGGCACGCTTTGTGGCACGCGAGCTGGAGATGCAGCATGAGAACATACAGAGCCTGAGCCTGTCGGGTAATGTCACCCTCACCGAGAACTGGAAGATAGCTGCGTCTACGGGCTATGATTTTGTCAATAAGGGAATGTCCTACACGACGGTCGACATCTACCGCGACTTGCACTGCTGGGAGATGCGCTTCTCGTGGGTGCCGTTTGGACACTACCGCAGCTGGTTTTTCCAAATCAACATCAAGGCCGACGCTCTGCGTGATGTGAAGTACGAGAAGCGTCGCAACTATCAGGAGAACGATGGATATTCATCATATTAAGGGTTATATTAAACATATACAAATATATGGAAAAGTTATATTATACAATCGGCGAGGTGTCTGACATGCTTGGTGTCCGTCCCTCGGTGCTGCGCTTTTGGGAAAGCGAGTTCGACTGCCTGCACCCCGTCAAGACCAGCCGTGGAACACGCAATTACACAGCTCACGACATCGACATTCTCCGCCGTATCCACTTCCTTACACGCGAGTGCGGATACACACTTGAAGGCGCGCGCGAGCAGATGCGTACACGCCCTGTCGACGATGCGCGAATGCAGGCTATCACCAACCTGCAGCAGGTGCGCTCATTCCTCGTAGAGCTGAAAGAGACCATTTAAATGTTAAAAATGCAATTTTTTTTGACAATGACATACTAAAAGTTGAAGAAAAACGTAGATTTTTTTGTCATGTTAAAAAAAGTGTGTATCTTTGCAGCCGAATTAAAGTTGAACGAAAACCAGAATATCGAAGCAGTTCTATCAGTTTAACCCCTAAAAATTAGGACAATATGGTGGATGTAAAAACCAGACAACTGACGGACAACGAGCTTATCACGCGCTATCGTGAAGGCGATGCATCATGTTTTGAGGTGCTTTTGGAGCGCTATCAGGCAAAGGTGTATGGCTATATTTTTTCAGTTGTCAAGGACAAGGAGACTGCCGACGATATTTTTCAGGAGACGTTCTACAAGGTTATCGTGACAATCAACGGTGACCAGTACAAGGATGAGAACAAGTTTATCCACTGGGTGATGCGCATCGCGCACAACCTGATTGTGGATTATTTCCGTCGTAACAACAAGATGCCACTGGTGCCGAATCGTCCGGAGAGCGATGTGATAGACAACCTGAAGTTACCCGATGAGAACGCTGAGCATGTGATTATGAAGAAGCAGACGAGCCAGAATATCCGCAAGCTGGTGCGTATGCTGCCCCCGGAACAACGGCGAGTGGTGATACTGCGTCACTATGGCAAGTGCGACTTCAAGGATATAGCGGCGCGTACAGGTGTGAGCATCAACACTGCTCTGGGTCGTATGCGCTATGCCATCATCAATCTCCGTCGTCTGGCGCAGGAGAATAATATGTATATAGAGCTGTAGTGTGAATTGAATGTGGTGCCGGTGGGGACGCCGGCGGCCAAAAGAGAATAAAGAAAGCCCGGTTGTTTGAATCTCAAGCAACCGGGCTTTTTAATTATGAATTTTGAATTTCAGACTTCGAGCAAGTCTAGTCTCGATGTCTTGATGTCTTGAAGACTTGATGTCTTGAAGTCTCTTAGTTGACGTTGATGTAGACCACCTGTGGGTCGGTGAATGTTGCGCCCTTGCCGACGGTGAGGCGGTAGGTGGTTTTGGAGGTTACCTGGCTGGGCGAGTATTCGAACTTGACAAGCATGTCGCTGTTGATGCCGGGAACAAGGGTGAAGGCATCGGAGCTCCAGGGGCAGTCTCCGTCTTTGCAGGTCTCGCCGTAGCAAATCATTATGTGGTTCATTTGATCCGGCCCTTCTGTGCGTTCGATTTTCAGGCAGGTCTGCTGGTTGGCATTGGTTTTGTTTTCGAGCAGAAGGTCGACGGAGGCAAAGTCGGCATTGCTTTCGGTGAGCGTGGGCTGATAAATGATGGTGGAACCAGCGGCGACAGCGCTGCCGTCGTAGTGGATGGCGTAGGTTGCCGACTCGGTTTTCTCATCGTGTGTCTGGTTTTCTTCTTTTTCTTTGCAGGCTGTGAAGCCGAGCATGGCGACGCTGACGGCGGCGGCCAGCATGATGCGGAATGTTTTTTTCATGATGATTTTTTAATTTGTTGATATTAATTTGTTTTGTGTTGGGTTTCAGAATACGATGGTTTATTAATAAATTGAAAATTGAAACCTTGAAGTCTTGAAATCTTGAAGTCTCGAAGTCTTGAAGTCTCAAAATAGGGCTCAGTCGAGTTTTAGGACGGCGAGGAAGGCGCTTTGTGGTACCTCGACATTGCCGACTTGGCGCATACGCTTCTTGCCTTCTTTCTGCTTTTCGAGCAGCTTGCGCTTACGCGTGATATCGCCACCGTAGCACTTGGCGGTGACGTCCTTGCGTACCTGGCGCACTGTCTCGCGGGCTATAATCTTGCTGCCGATGGCGGCCTGAATGGCAACGTCGAACTGTTGGCGCGGGATGAGGTCTTTGAGCTTCTCGCACATCTTGCGGCCGATGGGGTAGGCGTTGTCGACGTATGTAAGTGTTGAGAGGGCATCGACGGGGTCGCCGTTGAGGAGTATTTCCAGTTTGACCAGCTTCGAGGGCTGGTAGCCGTTGATGTAGTAGTCGAACGAGGCATATCCCTTCGAGATGGACTTGAGTTTGTCGTAGAAGTCGAATACTACCTCCCCGAGGGGCAGGTCGAAGGTGATCTCAATGCGGTCGGTGGTGAGGTAGTTCTGGTTCTTGAGTTGTCCACGCTTGTCCATGCAGAGTTTTATGACTGGGCCGATAAAGTCGGCCTTGGTGATAATCTGTGCATGGATGTAAGGCTCGTAGACCTCGGCGATATTGTTGGGTTCGGGCATACCGCTGGGGTTGTAGACATCGATTTCGTTGCCGTTGGTGAGCTTGACCTTGTACTGGACGTTGGGGACGGTGGTTATAACGTCCATGTTGAACTCCCGTGTGAGGCGTTCCTGGACTATCTCCATGTGGAGCAGGCCAAGGAATCCGCAGCGGAAGCCAAAGCCGAGGGCCAGCGAGCTTTCGGGTTCGAAGGTGAGGCTGGCATCGTTGAGCTGTAGTTTCTCGATGCTGGCGCGGAGTTCTTCGTAGTCGTCGGTATCGACGGGATAGACACCGGCGAAGACCATCGGCTTGACAGCCTCGAAACCGTCGATAGGTTTGTCGCAGGGGTTTGCAACATGGGTGATGGTGTCGCCGACGCGTACCTCCTTGGAGGTCTTGATGCCGCTGATGATGTAGCCGACATTGCCGGCGGAGAGCTGCTTGCACGGCTCCATGTTGAGACGAAGGACACCCACCTCGTCGGCATCGTATTCGCGGCCAGTGGAGACAAATTTGACGTGGTCGCCGGTCGTCAGGGTGCCGTTCATGATGCGGAAGTAGCTGATAATACCGCGGAAGGGGTTGAAGACAGAGTCGAAGACAAGGGCCTGCAGCGGGGCGTTGGGGTCGCCCTCGGGGGCGGGGATGCGGTCCACAATGGCATTGAGGATGGTCTCCACGCCTTCGCCTGTTTTGGCCGAGCAGCGCAGGATGTCGTCGTGGGAGCATCCGAGCAGGTCGACAATCTCGTCGGCGACTTCTTCGGGCATTGCGCTGTCGAGGTCGATTTTGTTCATCACCGGGATGATTTCCAGGTCGTTCTCCAGCGCAAGGTAGAGGTTGCTAATGGTCTGTGCCTGTATGCCCTGTGTGGCATCGACAACGAGCAGCGCACCTTCGCAGGCGGCGATGGCACGGCTGACCTCGTAGCTGAAGTCCACGTGACCCGGAGTGTCGATAAGGTTCAACACATACTCTTCCTGTCTCCTTTTATAATTCATCTGGATGGCGTGGCTCTTGATGGTGATGCCGCGTTCCTTTTCCAGATCCATGTCGTCAAGCACTTGGTCTTGCATATCGCGCTGCGAGATGGTGTTGGTTACCTCGAGCAGGCGGTCGGCGAGGGTGCTTTTGCCGTGGTCGATGTGGGCTATGATGCAGAAGTTGCGTATATTCTTCATATTAGTAGCAGGTGTCTACAAAATTGGCAATTCGGGTCTTGACATATTCGCGTTCTTCGAGGAACGACATGTGTCCGGTCTTGTCGAGCATGAGCATCTCGGCGCGATGGGGGATAAGTGCCTGCGCAACAGCCAGCTCCGGCGGTATACGTTCATCGTCCTTGCCGTACACGAGCAATACCGGAACCTCTAGCTCTTCGAGCACACCGATACGTGACGGACGGCGAGCCATACCGAGCTGGGCGGCGATGATGGAGTCGGTCGATGTCTCAAGGCACTGGTCATTGAGGTATTTGATGTCTTGCGACATCTCCTCGCGGTGGTTTTTGGCGAAGAGGCGGGGTATGAAGTCGACCACGAAGCGGGCTTTGTTTTCCAGTACCTGGCGGCATACCTCCTCGCGCGAGGTGCGTTTCTCCTCGCTGTCGGCCATGGCGTGCGAGTTGACGAGGCCGAGGCCGCGCAGGGCGTGGGGGAAGAGGTCGGCGAAGGCGAGTGCCACATAGCCGCCCATGGAGTGCCCAATCATAACACAACGTTCCACACCGATATTGTTCAGCACATCGCGAACCACCTTGGCCATGAAGTTCATGGTGTGTATCTCGCCGAAGGTGTCGGTATGGCCATGGCCCGGCAGGTCGATGGTTACTACGCGGAAACGGCTCATATATGTCAACACATAGGAACTCCATACGTCGAGGCTCTGCATAAAGCCGTGGAGCAGGACTACGGTCTTGGTATTGTTTCTTCCCTCGTCGCGGTAGTGTACGGTGTGGCCGTCTATCTCTATTGTACGGTGTTGTTCCATGGTCGTTGGGTTTCTATTTATTTCGTTGTTTTTTTCTTATCTGAACTGAATTGAGACCCCTTCGGGGGTGCCGTGTTTGGTGTTGGCGTTGCCGTAGGCTGAAATGATGATGCGGTTGTCCTCAACGCCCATTGCAACGAGCTGTTTTTTTACGATGTTGCCGCGTTCAAGCGACAGGCTGTAGGCAAGCGTGTTGTCTAGCTCGGCCACATCAATATCTATTTCAGCCACAGCGTTTGGGGTCTTTTTCAGGAATTGTGCCAGTTGCTCAAGTTGGATTTGCGCCACTGGAGTGAGTGCCGAGTTTTGGTCAAATTTGACGGCTTTGAGCGGCACGGCTTTGTCCATCGCCACCAAGGTGGAGTAGGAGTAGCCACGAATGTGCTGCGGTGTGCTGCCGGGGCCGACAATGATTGCCGGAACGAAATATTCGGTGGCATCGCCAAAGATGGCGTAGCGTTTGTCCTTGTGTAGGTCTATATTAATTTCGGCTCCGTTGCCTAGGTAGTCGACAACTTGCGTCACTGTCTGTTTCGATATGTCGGCCACGCGGACACGGAATGCCTGTCCGTCCATGCCCAGCACGTCGAGTTTATAGTTGTTGTTGGTGGCGACAGGCTTGTTGTTCAGGGTTATGGCGCGACAGATATAGTGTCCGCTGGCGTTTGTTGAGACAAGCAGTCGATGCTCCTCGGGGCTGAGGCTGACGGAAGCCTCGGAAAAGCTGGAGTTTATCTCGTAGCCCATGTTCTGCGGCTTGGTCCATGATGTCCAGTCCTCGATGCTGGTGCGTGTGGCGGTGTAGATGTCGCCATAGCCCATGCCACGGCTGTCGGTGATGAAATAAAGGGTGCGCAGGTCTTTGCTGACTATCGGCGAGCGTTCGCAGTAGGGGGTATTGATGGTGGTGCCGAGGTTGACGGCGTTGCCCCAGATACCGTTGCGCACAGGAATGAAATACAGGTCGGTGGCCAGTGCTGTGTCGCCATGGAAATAAGAGCCCGACTGCTGAAGGTTCTGTCCGCCGGGACGGTCGGATGCCAGCAGCAAGCCACTGCCGTCGGGCAGCATGAAAGCGTCGGTTTCGATATAGTCGGTGTTGACAGGGTAGGGGAGAATGTCGCTCACACGCCATTCGTTGCCGTCGCGTTCGGCAATCCAGATGTCGCCGTCGCTGCCGAGGAGCATCTTCTCGCCGCCGTCAAAGAAGCCGAACAGCGAGAGGTTTGTGTTCGGGTTGTTGGCGAACGCCACCTTTTCACAGCTTTCCCATTTGGCGGTGGCATAGCAGATTTCGAGACTTTTAGATTTCGAGGCTTCGCTGCCCGGGGTTTCGGTTATTCGGTTGAAGTACAGCCGGTTGTCGCTGGTGTTCAGGCAGGGGTTGAGGACATCGCCGCTGACGGTGAATTGCTTTTCTTTTAGATTCTGGCGCGGCGCGGAGAGCAGTTCCTGCAACTCAACGAACTCGTCGTGCTGCACGTCATCGAAGCATATCTCGTATTGACCCATTCTGCTGGCGGCAGTCTGATAGTCTCCTGCGGCGGTCAGTTGTTGCAGCATTCGTTGTAGTGGCACGAAGGAAAACTTTTTGCCCATGGTTTGGTGGATGTGCCTGCTGTAGGTTGGGAAATCGTCTTCGATATAGGGCTCCATGAGGTCGATGTTGTCGATAATCATGGCTCGCTCCATGTCTCGCTCAAGTGCATATTTCAGCGGGGAGTTTGGATTCTCTTCCTCGAATTTTGTGAGCAGTTCACCGTTGCCCTCTTCAGCATACCAGCTGTAGTATGTGGCATACACCTCGTTGTAGTGCGGGTCGAGGCTGAATCGTTTCAGGTACAGCCGTGCGGCCTGCACACCGCGGTTTTCCTTGATGATACTTCGTATTTTGGCGATAGCCTTGTCAGCCAGCGCATTGTCGGCATTCGAATCGGCAAAGTCGGCATACTCCTTGGCGGTGTGCAGGGTGTTGTATTGCATGGCCACCAGGTTGTCGATTATATCGCGAACTTGCTGGCTCTCGTCGCTCGACGGGTATTGTCGCAGGAAAGCTTTGTATGCGGCGATGGTGTTATGCTCGGTGGCATGTGTGAAGGCAAGGCGGCTCTTCTTGTGTTCGGCGGCACGTGCCACCGAAGGGCTGGCCGGATAGAGTGCCGCCACCGAATCGATTTCGGCGGCATCCGATATGCCTTCGAACAATCGGACGGCCACTTTGCCCAGCATGGCTTCGGCTTTCTCAGCCTCGGTGGTCTGGGGGTATGTCTCGATGATGTGGTAGTAGGACTGTGGTGTCGCGGCAAGCATATCGGTCTCGTACATTTGCTTGAGACGGCGTTGGCGTACAAGAGTCACTATTTCAGCATCGTCGGCAAACTCGTCGAGGTAGGATTCAAGTATCTCCTTGTCGATGTCGTTGTGATTGGAGAGATTGTTCAGGGCAGCATTGCGCACAGACTCTTTCAGTTTGCTCACAGTTGCCAGTACTATGCCGCGGTGTACCAGCCGTGTCAGCTCGCTGTGCTTGTTGTCCTGCATCAGCTTCAAGTAGTTGAGCTCGGCACGTTTGGCATAACGCATTGCCAGCGGCAGGTTGCGCATTGGCTGCGAGTTGTCGAAATATAGCATGGCCATGTCGAACAGGGCATCTACTGCTTCGGGCGACTTGGCGTAGGCCATGTTGACCTCGCCGAAACGCATCCCGTAGTCAAGCGTGTCCTTGGCCGGCGACTGTGCCGCAACCGTCAAGGTCACCACGGTGAGAGCCAGTATCGACAATGCTTTCCTCATTTATTTTAGCGATTTAAGAATACTGGAGAACTCGTCCTCCATTTGTTTGTAGGTGTCCTTTGTCGTCTCGAGCCGCAGTTCTACGAATGCTTTGCCCGACTTGAAGTAGGTCATCATAAATTCGTAGTCTTTGCTCTCTTTCGGGTTGGTGTATGCGCCTATGTAGCCCAGGCCGCCGCTCTTGGGCAATCCGGGGCCGTGCATATATTCTTTTAACGACTGGTATGGTTGCAGCGAGTAGCGCTGGTACACCAGGCTGTACATGTCGCCGGTATAGTTCTTGTTCACATAGATTCGCAGGCAGGGCAGCACTGTGTCGCCGTCGCCATCGAGAATGGTGGTTTTGTTGTAGTAGTACACATATATGTCGGCACCGTCGTCAAGCGTGAAGGTGCGCAGGTACTGCCAGTTGTTGCTCGGAAGTGTGAGGCTGGCCTCTGTGCCGGGGATTTTGATTGTCTGCCCCATTGCGCTGCCGCAAATAAATATCGCTGTTGCGACAACCAGCATTTTGAGTGTGTATTTCATTGCTTTGCTGTTTTATAGTTTGGATGTCTGGTTTTCAGTTTTCAATCGTCAATTTTCGATAGAACTCCATTAGTTCCTCGGTCAGGTGCTGGCCGTTATATCGTTCGGAAATAAGTTTGCGTGCCGCCTCCCCGACGCTTTGGCAGAATTCACGGTCGATCAGGCAGCGTTTTATCTGTCGGGCAAAGTCAGCGGGGCTGTCGGCAATGAGCAGGTCTTTGCCGTCGGTATAGTCGATGCCGTGTGCCGCTACGGTGGTTGCCACCACCACCTTGCCTACCGACATGGCTTCGATAATCTTCACCCGTATGCCGCTGCCGCTGAGCAGGGGTACAACGTTGATGTCCTTGTCGGCAATGAACTCCATGGCATCCGGCACTTCGCCCACAACGGTGACTCCGTCGATATTGGCATCGAGCCAGCATTTCGGCATCTTGCGTCCGGCCAGATAGAGGTGAGCCTGCGGCACTTCGCTGTGTATTACCGGCCATACCTCTTCCAGCAGCCACGCGATGCTCTCTTGGTTGGGCATCCAGTCCATAGCCCCGATGTGGAAGAGCGAGAACTCAGAACTCGGAGTCACAGCATCCGAACTCCGAACTCCGAACTCCGAACTCCGAACTCCGAACTCCGAACTATTAATCTCCACCCCAAACGGTATCGACGTGATGGGACGACGGCAGCCGTTGGCGAGGAAATATTCGGCATCGTTGCGTGTAATGCAGACCACGCCGTCGTAGTCTTGCAGGTGCTCCAACTCGTATGCACGCAATGTCAGTGACAGGTGCTTGATATACTGCCGTTTCAGTCCGCGACCGGTACTTTGCGCCACCCGCTTCCAGATGAGGTGTTCCACGTTGTGGGCCCTCAGTATCACCTTGGCCTGCGAGTAGCGGCGTATCACCGGCATATAGGGCGTCAGGAAGATGCTCTCTACGTGTACAATGTCGAACTGCTCGTTTTGCAGTGTCTCTTTCAGTTTTTGTGCGAAAGCGTCGCTGCGGTAGCGTTTCACATGGTATGACTCGCCACACAGTGCAGCCACCGCCGCAGGCAGCGGCTTGACGCCTAGGTCGACGTACACACCTTCGATGCGCGTTGCCTTGCGGTAGTCCTCGGGCAGTGCATTCATGTCGAGCGGGTGCTTGTCGGTCACCACTGTTAGCACCTTCACCTCACAGCCAGCCTGCAGCAGTCCCTGAGTGACGCTGTTCATGGCCATCGTGCCGCCATCGACTGGCGGGTACGGGGGCTTGTTGCAGAGCTGGAGTACTTTCATGGTTTTTATTCCTTCGGAAGCGACTTAAATCCGAGGCCCAGGATTTCCGAGCTCTCCATGATGTTGACAAAGGCATGGGGGTCGATAAGGTGCAGCTGGCTGCGCAGCTTCACCATGTCGGGACGGTCGAGGGTGACATATATCATCTTGCGCTCGTTGCCCTGGTAAAGACCGGTGCCGGTCAGGCAGGTGCCACCGCGCTTCAGGTCGTTGAGGATATAGCTGCGCACGGCCTCAAGCTCGTCGGTGACGATGAACATCGTCTTGTAGCTCTTCATGCCGTCGACAACCAGGTCGATAATCTTGCTCTCGACAAATATGATGATAATCGAGTAGATGGGCAGACGGATGTCGCCGAAGGCCACCAGGGTGCTCAGCGTGATGATGCCGTCCACAATCATAACCAGCGTGCCGAGGCTTATCTTCGTGTACTTGTGCAGTATCATCGAGATGATGTCCGAGCCGCCGCTTGTTGCACCGCTGCGGAATATCATGCCGATGGCCACGCCGTATATCAGGCCAGCCACAATGGTGTTGAGGAAATAGTCGGGCACAAAGAATTTTGTCGTGCCGTCGAGTGCCGTGTATGCGATGCTCGAAGCCGACTCCGAGTCGAGGATGCCGATGGCATAGTCGTAAATCACAGGCTTGTAGCCCCACAGGCTTTCCAGCACAAACGTCGATAAGAAAATCAATGCAGTCGAAAGGATAGTCTTGAACCCAAACTTCGGTCCCAGAATCCAGGTGCCGATAATCAGCAGAGGCACATCCATGCAGATTGCGTAGAGCGAAATCTTCCACGGCCACACCGAGTTGAGCACGTTACTGATACCGTAGGTACCGCCGGGAGCCATGTGGTACGGGTTAACAAACATCACGTCGCCGGCCGCAAACAGCGCACTGCCGCCAATCAGGAGCAGGTAGGCCAGCACCTCTTTTTTCCAGTCTATTTTCTCTGTTTTTTTATTCATAAGGCTTTGATAGTTAATCAATAATTATAGTTGGCACACTATTCTGCCAAACTGCAAAGATACGAATATTTTTATAATATAAGGGAATAATTAGCCTCCCTGCCCTAATTTTCCATGCGCGAATAAGTTAAGATTATCCGCATTTACCACAACAATGCCTCGGATTTGTATATGGTTTCTATATGGTTTGTATATGCTTTCAATATGCTTTGTATATGCTTTCTATATGGTAACCCTACACCAACGCTACACCAACCCTACGCAGCCATTACCCCTATGTGATTTGCTGATTTAGGTTGTCACTTTTGTGTCCTGCGACTGGATTCAGTTGACGGATTAATAATTATCGACTGTTTTTCGTTGTCAGTCACCCGCGGTTGCGACTGAAAA
>JAEEGL011662815.1_pt1 | contig 12123 bp, 9 predicted proteins | sample 9134231 | NCBI WGS metagenome assembly JAEEGL01 (sample SAMN16246548, study PRJNA631951) | gut metagenome | biome: gut microbiome; feature: rumen; material: fiber-attached | host: Bos | place: Iran: Karaj | collected 2018-10
CCCATGATGAAAGGCTGCTGATCTGTAGCCCACATGATAACTTTTCCTACTGAGCTTGCTGCTGTTCCGACTGCAGGTGCGATTGCGATTGCAAGAGCAACACCTACGCCTATTGTTACTATGGGAGTAACAAGAATATCTATCTTTGTTTCCTTTGAAACAATCTTACCAATCTCAGTTGCTACAATAGCAATGATAAGAACCGCTAGAGGTCCGCCTGCTCCTCCCAGTGAATTTGACGCAGCACCTACTGCAAGCATTGAGAAAAGTACAAGGTTAGGTGCGTTAAGTGCATACGCGATGGCAACTGCCATTGCAGGACCTGCAACACTCTTTGCATATCCACCCATATCGATGAGTACCTGTATGCCAAGCTGAGTACCGAGAGTTCCTATAATTGTTCCCACAAGGAGGGAAGCGAAAAGACCGCTGGCCATTGCACCCATAGCGTCAATTAAATATCTGCGCCATGTAATCTCTACACCTTTTTTCTTAAGGAATGCTTTTACTTTTCCTTCCTTCTCTGTCTTCTTTGTTTCTTCTGCCATTATTTTTATCTCCTGTTATTTATTTTCCTATGACACCTTCAGGCTCATGCTCTGTGAGCTCTGCGAGAAATCCATTTTCTCTTAATTTGTCCTCGAGCATGTCCATGGTCTCCTGATCCTTGGTTACGATTGTGTGATAATGATATCCCGCAGTTGCCGAGGATAAGGGAGCCGACATACCGCTCTCAATATTTCTGCAGAAATCGTCGACATCTTTTCTCGACTGGATTTCAAGCTTTGCATGCATTTCGCCGTATACTCTGTGGTAGATAAATACATCAACTACTCTGGCTCCGAGGTCAACCATTAGATTGAGTTCTTTCTTGGTATCCTTTTCCTTATGCCATACTTTGAAAACAGCTGTGACTGTACCGGGCTGACTGAGTGCATATCCACGGGGAGTTGATAAGATGTCATATCCCTCGTTCTTCAGTCCTCTGATATCCTGGACTATTATCTGTCTGCTGACACCAAGTCTCTTTGACATCTCGCTTCCGGAGACAGGCTCCTGACTGATTCTGAGTATGCTGATTATCTTTTTCTGTCTTTCTGTAAGTGGCATGTGAATTCTCCTTTCATTTGTCTGCTATTGTACACGACTGTAAACCATATGTCAACACTATTGTAAACTACACCTGTAAACCAAAGGGCAAAAATATTACCCCCGGGTACATTGTGCTCGCACTTAGTACCCGGGGGTATTTTTTTGCTCTTAATACACTTTACTCAATAGCAAGGCTCATAGGCGTGTATATTATCCCATCTTTGCTCTGCTCCGTATCAGTATCCTTAAACCCAAGTCTTCTGTAAAAGTTCTCTGCATACGGCGAGGAATTAACAGTGATATGCTTCCCTTTGTTTTCCTCCCGGACAAACATGGCCGCATAGTTTACCAGATTGCGCCCTATTCCCCTGTGGTGATATTTCTCATCAACAAACAGAAGTGATATATGAGTCCGCGCCCGGAGTGATATTACTCCGATTATCTTTTCGTTATCGACTGCCACAAATACATGATATTCTCCGATGAGAAACATTCTGTAAAGCTTTTCGTCTGATATGAAATCGAGAAAACTCTGTACACCTTCCTCGGAATAATCGGATGCCTCAAATTTCATGAACGTAGTCCATGCCAGGCTCATGGCGTCTTCCCACTCATCACGCTTTGCTTCTCTTATCGGATAGAAACCTCTTATATCCATGGTATATCAGCAGATCTCTGCTCCGGAAGCCATATCCTTCTCGGGTACAACGAGGGCAAGGTTGCCGTCTGCATCTTCTGCGCAGAGGAGCATTCCCTCAGACTTAACTCCTGCAAGAGTTGCAGGCTTTAAATTGCAGAGTACCATTACCTTCTTGCCGACCATCTCCTCAGGAGAGTAGTACTGCTTGATACCTGATACAATCTGCTTTGTCTCACTGCCTATCTTAACCTGTGAGCAGAGGAGTTTCTTTGACTTAGGCACTGCCTCGCACTTAACAATCTTGCCTACTCTGAACTGAAGCTTTGCAAAATCATCATATTCTATCTCAGGCTTTGCCTCTATATCGATACCGGCTTCATCTTCATCAGGTGTGATGCCGTTCTCTTTCTCATACTCTGCTTTCTGGGCAGCTCTGATTTCCTCAACCTTTGCCATAATCTCTTCCGGCACAAGTCTTGCAAAGAGCATCTCAGGTTTCTCAGCTACCTTGCTGCCTGACTTAAATGCGCCGAACTGATCAAGCGTATCGAAGTCTCTTGCTTCAACACCAAGCTCACCGAGAATCTTCTCAGCTGTCTCAGGCATAAACGGCCAGAGGAGTGATGCACCGATAATAATTGATTCTGTCAGGTTGTAAAGGACTTCCTTTAATCTGTCAGCCTTTGCTTCATCCTTGGCAAGTACCCAGGGCTCGGTCTCATCGATATACTTATTGCATCTTCTAAATACTGTAAATATCTCTGTGAGAGCATCGCCTGCACGGTTCTCTTCCATCTTCTTATCAACTGCTGCCTTTGCAGATGTAACAACATTCTTAAGGTCAGTGTCAATATCCTCTGTGACACCTGTGCTTGATACGATACCGCCAAAGTACTTATTGCTCATTGATATGGTACGGCTCACAAGGTTACCAAGAATATTCGCAAGATCTGAATTGTATCTCTCTGTTACAAGCTCCCAAGTAATAACACCGTCGTTTTCATAAGGCATCTCATGAAGCACGAAATATCTGACTGCATCTACTCCAAAGAGTCCGATGAGGTCGTCTGCATAAATTACATTGCCCTTGGACTTGCTCATCTTCTCGCCGCCCTGAAGGAGCCAGGGATGACCGAATACCTGCTTGGGAAGAGGCTCACCAAGTGCCATTAAGAATATAGGCCAGTAAATTGTATGGAATCTGATGATGTCCTTGCCGATAAGGTGCAGGTCTGCCGGCCACATCTTCTTATACTGCTCTGAAGAGTTACCATCTGCGTCATATCCGATACCGGTGATATAGTTTGTAAGGGCATCAAGCCATACATATACTACATGCTTGTCATCAAAGTCTACGGGGATTCCCCACTTAAATGATGTTCTCGATACACACAGATCCTGAAGTCCGGGAAGAAGGAAATTGTTCATCATCTCATTCTTTCTCGATACAGGCTGTATAAACTCAGGGTGAGTATTTATATGCTCGATAAGTCTGTCGGCATACTTGCTCATCTTGAAGAAATATGCTTCCTCTTTTGCAGGCTTTACATCTCTGCCACAGTCAGGACACTTACCGTCTACAAGCTGTGACTCTGTCCAGAATGACTCACAGGGAGTACAGTACATTCCCTCATAAGCTCCCTTGTAGATGTCCCCCTGATCGTAAAATCTCTTGAACATCTTCTGGACCTGCTTCTCATGATAATCATCTGTTGTACGGATGAAATGGTCATAAGAAATATTGAGGCTCTTGCAGATATCCTTGATGATGCCTGCAACATTATCAACAAATGCCTTGGGTGTAATACCTGCAGCTGCCGCCTTTTCCTCTATCTTCTGACCGTGCTCATCTGTTCCTGTCTGGAACCATACGTCATATCCGTCTTTTCTCTTATATCTTGCAAGAGCATCTGCGAGTACTATCTCATATGAGTTACCTATATGAGGCTTACCCGAAGTATATGCTATTGCAGTTGTTATATAATATTTTCCTTTGTTATCCATAATTATATTCCTCCCTTATTTACGGCTCTATTGTACCGGCTTCCGGCTGGGGCTGAGCTTCCGGCTGAGTCTGTGTCTGATTCTGAGTATCAGTTGTACCATCAGGCTGAGTCTCAGGTGGTACCCATCCTTCTATCGGAGTACCGTCAGGATTAAGTCCGATTGCCGCGAGGGCCGCTGCCTCTGCTGCTGCCTGGGCCTCCTCTGCCGCTTCATTATATGCTCTCGTCTCTGCTTCCTGCTCTCTCGCTATCTCTGCACTGTATTCCTCATCAGTCATGAGACCTGAGTTCTTCCATACAAAGAGCGGGAAATTGCTGTTAAGCATTTTGTTTGATGCTGAATACTCACTGTCAACATATTGTATCATGGCATCCAGGTAATTATCGAGCTGTTCCTGAGTATAAAGGTTATCGGTATCTTTCCATGTAGCCTCACCTGTGTTGGCATTGTAATTAACAACCTCTGTTAAGAAACTGCCATTATATATTCTGGCACGGTGTATTCCGTCTGAGAATATATCATTACCCATCAGAAGTCTTGAATCATAATCGATACCGAAAAGATTTAAGACTGTGGGAAGGATGTCCACGTTACAGCAGTATGTATCTGAAATAATCGGCTCCTCAAGACCTTCAGTATACATGATGCATGATGATCTGTAGAGCTCAAATGCCTGATCAATCTCATAATCTGCAATTGACTGCTTTCCTGCATCTGACAGGTAATACGGTGTATGATCTCCTGTCATTACAATCAGTGTAGTCTCAAGCTTTCCTGCCTCATCAAGTCTCTCAAGGAGATATTCCATGGCAAGCTCAAGCTCATAGTTACATGCAAGATAACCTATCGCATCATATGTCAGATCGTTTGCCCTGTCTCCGAGAAGTTCCTTGACTGTGGCGACGTTCTTATTGTACATGCAGTTTGCTGATGAGTAAGGTCCGTGTCCTGAGAATGTCATGTAATAAGCGACAAACTGGTCTTCCTCTATGTAATCATCGATTGACTGCTCCATCATCTCAAGATCTGATGCGGGCCATGTGTATGTAAACTTCATACCTTCGCCCATGAACTTCATATTCTCATATCCGAAATTGGGCCATGCATATCCTCGTCTGTAATAATGACTCAAATAATTATGATAAGCATATGACGGTATGTCCTTTGTTGCAAAAAGATCTCCGATTCCATATGGCATGAACTTCTCGCATGACTGAGCAAGAGAACCAACGGCTGTACCACATGCGGCATATCTCGATACATCAGGCCACTGTGATGTCTGGAATGCATACTCACCGTTACATGTAGTATTCAGAAAGCTGTTGTAGAAATTGTTCAACACGATTCCACCGTTTGCCATCTTGTATAAAGTAGGCGTTACGTCAGGATCGATTACAAGATTTGAATAGCTCTCTGCGCAGATGTAAATCAGACTGTAGTCCTCAAACATGCCTGTGTAAATATTTGTATTTGTCGGTGTCTTTGAACCGAAGTACTGGCATAGTGACTTTGTGTCATTATCTGTAGCAAGCTCCTCAAGAGCTGCGAAATCAATGTTCTCATTTATATGAGGCACCGGAATAAATGGATCTTCCTCCGGTACATCATTGTCTGAAACAGTATTCTGGGATACTGAATTTACAGATGATGATACAAGGCTTAACGCGCTGTTATCAACTGTCGTCATTGTGTTGATTTCTTCGCCAGATCTGATGCCAAAGAAATATGAAGCACTCTCCACAACAGTCGTTGTCATCGCACCTATTCTCGCCGATGTCGTATCTGTATCTGCCATTGAGTTGTTAAGTGCATAGTATGCAGATACTCTGTCCGTACCACCAAGTCTGATAAGGCCAATTGCCATAAACCAGAAAAGTACGATGGCAATTAATGAAAATGCGTGGAGGGGCAGGTAATAACCCTTGCCCATCTTCTTATTAATCCAGAAGAATATAACGAACGCCAGTATCGGAACTGCAATAATCATCATGTATCCGACTGCGCCTTTGACTGTATCAATTACAGCCCATCCGAAATTGCCGGCCGCATCATTACCCATTCCCATCAGATTAACTGAGAGAAGTGAACCGAAGTTCTTGAAATATATAAGCTGGGCAATATAGTAAAAACAAAGAACAAGTGTCAATAAAGAAAATACTATTTTATTTATGACCTTATGCTTCTTTGCAAATCCGCAAAACGTTGTAAATACTGCTGCCTGGGCAGGTACAAATAATAAAAACCAGAGATTGCCGGGCTCAATCTTCTTTGAAATAATGCACCTGAGTATTACTTCGCAAAATACTATAAGTCCTGAGAAAAATCCAAAGTACGCAAGAAGTGGCTTTATGTCTGCCTTAACCTTTTCGAAGAATCCGGGCTTCTCCTCTTTCTCTTCTGTGGCACTGTCATCTTCTGCAGATTTTTCATCTTCCTCATCGAGATCTATTATGCCATTTTTCGGCGCTCTCTCACTCATCTCTTTTTCAAGGAGTCTTGTGGCTACCTCTTCAGAAACATAATCCACATTCTTCTCAGGCTCTGCATCCCCATCAGATGATACTTCATCAAATTCATAATCGAAATCATCTTCCGCTTTGCTTTCAGCTTTTTCTGTTTTCTCCTTAAGCTCTGCCTGAATGTCAGCGAGTTCAACTGTTGTACCTACAGGGTCATCAAGAAAACCGGTGATGTATTCCTTCTCCGGCCCTCTGAATGCAGGTGTTTTGTTTTTTGATTCTTCGTTAATTTCGCTCATACTAAAAAACTTACTTCAAAATTTAATTAACAATAATATAGTTATGTAAAGCTAACTCTACTATTATATATCATACTTTCTATCAATGTAACATACAAATTTAATAAATATTTACGATTCGAGATACTCTTTCATTAACTTGTAGTTAATGGCTGCATCATGGTATCCCTGGAGATAGAGAACTTTCAGTTTTTTCTCATCTTTCTCTATCCTGTCAATCTTGATGATTGACTCGGGACGAAATACGAATACCTTGCCCTCTGCCTCAAGCTTCTCAATATACTCAAGGGTCCTGTTGTATCTGATATGACGCTTTTTCATATCCTCAACAAGTCCGGGATAATTGCGATATATAAACTTAATAAGGCTCATGCTGGATGTAGGCTTTTTCTCATATCCGAGCGGTCTTGTCAGCACGATGACATTTTTATCATGTCCGTCGTGCATCGACTTTTTGATGGGGATGGAATCTGCCATACCACCGTCGAGATACTCTCGTCCGCCTATCTTTACTGTTCTGGACACAAGAGGAAGGGACGCCGAAGCCTGTACTGCAACTATATCCCTGCGCATCTCCCTAAGCCTTATGTATCTTGGCTTTCCTGTAACAATATCAGTCACAACCACATGACCGGTACCTTTGCATTTTGAAAATGCTTCGTAGTCAAAGGGATCGAGCTCGTTTGGTATTTTGTCGTAGCACATGTCTACGTTAAACAGGTCCCCCGTCTTAATGAGTGAATATGCACTACAGTAATATTTATCTTTCAAATATTCTGTGCTGACTCTGAAAGCTCTGCCGGGCTGGTTCGAGAGATAACTGCAGAGGTGGCATGCACCTGCGGACACTCCGTAAATATCCTCAAACATGATTCCCTTTTCCATAAAGAAATCAAGGATACCTGCTGTATAAAGGCCTCTCATTCCGCCGCCTTCAAGTACTAATCCTGCTTCATAAAACATAGCTCTTCCCCTTCCGTTTAAGGAAAAAAGGGTGCGTCTTCCCCTCATGATAAGAACCATAAGAATCGAACGCCCCTTTATTATACATTCATATAATCAAAAGATTATTTGTTGCTAAGATACTCGTGGATACCCTTTGCTCCTGCTTTTCCTGCGCCCATTGCGAGGATAACTGTAGCGGCACCTGTAACGGCATCACCACCGGCATATACACCTTCTTTTGATGTCTGTCCGGTTTCTTCCGTTGCTATTATACATTTCCTTCCGTTTATATCAAGTCCCTTGGTTGTAGACGAGATAAGAGGGTTAGGAGATGTACCGAGCGACATGATGACTGTATCTACATCGATGACAAACTCAGAACCTGCAACTTCCACAGGTCTTCTTCTGCCTGATGCGTCGGGCTCTCCGAGTTCCATTCTGATGCACTCGATTCCCTTTACCCAGCCGTTCTCATCGGCAAGGATCTGGGTAGGATTTGTGAGGAGATCGAAGATGATACCCTCTTCTTTTGCATGATGTACTTCCTCAACTCTGGCAGGAAGCTCAGCCTCTGAACGACGATATACGATATGTACTTCTGCACCGAGACGAAGTGCTGTTCTTGCAGCGTCCATGGCAACGTTACCACCACCGACAACTGCAACCTTCTTGCCTCTCATGATAGGTGTTGTTGAATTCTCATCAAATGCCTTCATGAGGTTTGATCTGGTCAGATACTCATTTGCAGAGAATACACCGTTTGAGTTTTCTCCGGGGATTCCCATGAACTTGGGAAGTCCTGCTCCAGATCCGATAAATACAGCATCGAATCCTTCATCTTCCATGAGCTGGTCGATGGTTGTAGACTTACCGATTACAACATCTGTCTCTATCTTTACACCGAGTGACTTAACGTTCTCGATTTCTTTTGCAACTACTGCGTCCTTGGGAAGACGGAACTCAGGGATACCATATACAAGTACGCCGCCTGCCTTGTGAAGTGCTTCGAATATTGTTACGTCATATCCGAGCTTTGCAAGGTCTCCTGCACATGTAAGTCCTGCAGGGCCGGAACCGATTACAGCAACTTTCTTGCCGTTCTTTTCCTTTGCGCCTTCAGGCTTGATTCCGTTCTCTCTTGCCCAGTCAGCTACGAATCTCTCGAGCTTACCGATTGAGAGTGCCTCGCCCTTGATGCCTCTGATACATTTACCCTCGCACTGGCTCTCCTGGGGACATACACGACCGCATACTGCAGGGAGTGCAGATGACTCGCTGATAATCTTGTATGCTTCCTCCATGTTGCCGAGCTTTACCTGCTCGATAAATCCGGGAATATTGATTGATACAGGGCATCCCTTTACGCACTGTGCGTTCTTACAGTTGATACATCTGGTTGCTTCGCACATTGCTTCTTCTTTATTATATCCGAGGCAAACCTCGTCAAAATTTGTTGCTCTGACCTTGGGGTCCTGCTCCCTGACGGGAACTTTCTTTAATACATCTGTTTCCATTATTATCTATTCCTCCTGACAGGGTTAGTTACCGCAGTTTCCACATCCGCCGTGATGTGTATCGCCTTCTTTTGCCTTAAGGTATGCTCTGCCTTCTGCTGTCTTATACAGTGTCTGTCTGCGCATAGCCTCGTCAAAGTTAACCTTGTGTCCGTCAAACTCAGGACCGTCAACACATGCAAACTTAACTTCGTCGCCTACTGTAACTCTGCAGGCTCCGCACATACCTGTTCCGTCTACCATGATAGGGTTGAGTGAGACGATCGTAGGGATATTAAGCTCTTTTGTCAGCTTGCATACAAACTTCATCATGATCATGGGACCGATGGCAACACATACGTCGTACTTCTTGCCTTCTTTAACAAGGTCCTCAAGCATAGTCGTAACCATACCGCTGTGGCAGTATGAACCGTCATCTGTAGTAATGTAGAGATGATCGCCTGCAACTGCTCTCATCTCTTCCTCTAATATAAGGATATCTTTAGTCTTTGCTCCAACGATTACGTCTGCATCAACTCCCTGTTCCTTAAGCCATTTAACCTGAGGATAAACAGGTGCTGTACCTACGCCACCGGCGATAAATACAATATTCTTTTTCTTAAGTTCATCTATAGGCTCCTTGCAGAACTCTGAAGGGCATCCAAGGGGTCCTACGAAATCTGCGAAAGCATCGCCTTCCTTAAGGGAAGCCATAATCTGTGTACCAGCACCAACTGTCTGGAACACGATGGTGATGGTACCCTTTTCTCTGTCATAATCACAGATGGTGAGAGGTATACGCTCGCTATCCTCATCGGTTCTCACGATGACGAACTGTCCGGGAAGACAGTGAGCAGCGACACGGGGTGCCTCTACTTCCATAAGGTAAATCACTTCATTAAGCTGTTTTGCCTTTAAAATCTTAAACATCTTTTCTTACCTTCCTAACCTTTATATGTGTCCAATAATCCACATAGTTTTTTATTTTAGCATATCGCTTTGATTTTGCATATATCAAATATGAATAACCAATATACTCGATTATTCTCGTATTATTTGATAAAATAATGAATATATGATATCGGGAAAAAATAACATCCCCGATTGAATTGTTTAAGGTATAAAAGTTTAGGGAGATTATATAATGAAGTTTTCACTCAGAAACAAAGCTATTATTTTCATAATAGTAATGTCACTGACATTCAGTCTGGTGTCTATACTCGCATGCCGGAATATCGTAATGAGAATGGTAAATGACGCGTATCTTAATCACTCTACGGAGCTGGCAGATACTATTGCTGTTATCCTCGATCCTGACGAAGTGCTCACACTCCGTGAAGCTGTCATGGATATTTACAATTCGATTGATGAGAATGAACGCTTAAATACAGAGAGCTGGGATGACTCTGCGTACGATGATTATACTTCCAAATTTGATTCCATTTATGACATGCCGGAATACAAGCATCTTCAAGATCAGATGAAGCTTATTCAGGACCAGAATAATGTTGACTGTATTTATCTTAATTATTTCGATCTTGATTCCATTGCTGCCATTTATCTGGCTGATGCTGATCCATATGATCCATGTCCTCCCGGAAGCTTTGACCAGTACGACATGGACAGCGAGGAAACACTGAATACAATGAATGACCCTACTATAGGTTATCCTGCTTACATAAACAATTCAGAGATGTACGGATGGCTTTTAACAGTAGGTGTCCCTGTTTATTCTGATAATAATGACGTAATCTGTTACCTCTGCGTCGATGTGGACATGAATGAAATCAGGGCTGACCAGACTCATATTACTTTGTTCTTTATATTTATCCTCTTAATCCTGTCAGTATTGGTCTGCATCATCGGATACCTGCTGGTAAACCGCTCTGTCGTAAAGCCCATAAAAATGCTGTCAGATACAGCAGTCAACTACTGCAAGAGTGACAACACAATCTTAAGGCATGATTTCGCTGACCTTAAGATCAACTCAAAAGATGAGATTGGTGCGCTGACAGATTCAATGAGACAGATGGAGAGCGATATCAATGATTACTATTCAAAACTGATTACAACCAGACAGGAACTCATTACATCTAAAGAAGAGGCAAGCCGTATGGGCGAGATTGCAAACCGTGACGCCCTTACCGGTATCCGTAACAAGCGTGCCTACGATGATATGCTCGAGCAGCTCAACACAGACATTAAACAGGGCAACGCAAGATTCGGTATCGCCATGGTTGACCTTAACTACCTTAAGACAATTAATGATGTACACGGCCATGAGAAAGGCGATATCGCCATAAGAAAACTCTGCCGTATCATATGCTTTATATTCGGCCACTCACCTGTATTCCGTATAGGTGGTGATGAGTTTGCCATTGTATTAAAGAATGGTGATTACGATAATATCGATGAGCTTGTAAATAAATTTAACCGTGAGATTGAAGAGAATGTCAGTCATGATGACCTTCCCGCATGGGAGAAAGTATCAGCTGCCATCGGATATACATATTTTAAACCCGGCGAAGATGAGAGTGCCGACGAAGTATTCAGGCGTGCCGACAGTCTCATGTATGACCGTAAGAGAGAGATGAAATCAGGAGATGTGAGATAAGTCAGTTGTACTTATTCATCGCCTTATCAATGTCTTCATTCATTATGAATACTGCTGCCTCTGCAGCGGTTAAAAATGATTTGTCCATTACAGTCTTTTCTTCATCAGAATAATGACCAAGGACATAGTCAGCCAGGTCATAGCCCTTGGGCTTTTCTCCGACACCGACACGGATACGCATAAAGTCCTGATGACCAAGGTGCTGGATAATGCTCTTAATACCGTTATGACCGCCGGCACTTCCCTTCGGACGTACTCTGAGCTTACCGGGCTCAAGGCTTATGTCATCATAAATAACAATAAGTTCTGACTCAGTATCCACTTTGTAATAATCAGCTACGGCCCGAAGTGCCTGACCGCTGTTATTCATATATGTAAGGGGTTTAACGAGTATTACTTTCTGACCTTCTATGACACCTCTTCCAAGGAGTGCTTCGAATTTTTCCTCACTTATATCTATACCGTATTTATCTGCAAGCTTGTCTACTGTATCAAAGCCTGCATTGTGTCTTGTATGTGCATATTTATCCCCGGGATTGCCGAGGCCTGCTATTATAAACATATCTGCTCCTTA
>JAEEGL015344972.1_pt1 | contig 12123 bp, 9 predicted proteins | sample 9134231 | NCBI WGS metagenome assembly JAEEGL01 (sample SAMN16246548, study PRJNA631951) | gut metagenome | biome: gut microbiome; feature: rumen; material: fiber-attached | host: Bos | place: Iran: Karaj | collected 2018-10
CTCCCACGGCATGAAGCAGAAGCTGGCGATCATCTCCGCCTGGCTGCACGACCCGAAGCTGATCCTGATGGACGAGCCCTTCGTCGGGCTGGACCCCAAGGCCGCGTTCCTGCTCAAGGGCATGATGCGCGAGCTCTGCGACAGAGGCGGCGCGATCTTCTTCTCCACGCACGTGCTGGAGGTCGCCGAGAAGCTCTGCGACAAGGTCGCGATCATCAAGCAGGGCCGGCTGATCCGCTCCGGTACGATGGAGGAGGTCAAGGGCGACGACTCGCTCGAAGAGGTCTTTCTGGAGCTGGAGGCGGACTGATATGGTCAAAACGCTTCTGAAAAAGCAGTTTGCGGAGATCTTCCGCAACTACTTTTACGACTCGAAGAAAAACCGATCCCGCTCAAAGGCGGGCACGATCGGCTATATCGTTCTGTTCGTCCTGATCATGGTCGGAATGCTCGGCGGCATGTTCACCATGATGTCGATTTCCCTCTGCGCCCCGCTCGCCGAGGCGGGCGCAGGCTGGCTGTACTTTGCGATCACGGGGCTGATCGCGATCCTTCTCGGCATTTTCGGCAGTGTGTTTTCTACCTACACGGGCCTGTATCTGGCCAAGGACAACGACCTGCTGCTCTCCATGCCGATCCCGACGAACGCCGTCATGCTCGCGCGGCTGCTGGGTGTGTATCTGATGGGACTGATGTACGCCGCGGTCGTGATCGTCCCCGCCGTCGTCGTCTATCTCATCACGGTCTCCTTCTCCGTCAGGGCGCTGATCGGCTGCGTCGTCTTCATCCTGCTGCTCTCGATCTTCGTTCTGACGCTCTCCTGCCTGCTCGGCTGGGTCGTGGCGAAGCTCGGCACAAAGCTGAAAAACAAAAGCATCGTCACCGTGCTGATCTCGCTTGCCTTCCTCACGCTGTACTATCTTGTCTACTTCAAGGCGATGGGCCTCATCCGGGAGCTGATCGCCAACATCGCCGTCTACGGTCCCGCGATCCGCGAGCGCGCTTATGGCGTGTATCTCTTCGGCAGCGTGGGCGAGGGGGAGCCGCTCTCCATCGCCGTCTGCACGGCCGTCGTCGCGCTGCTCTTCGGTCTGATGTGGAAATTGCTGGGACGCAGCTTCCTCTCGCTCGCCACCGCCACAGGCGCCGCGGAAAAGGTCAGATACTCCGCGCGCCGTGAAAAACAGCGCAGCGCGGATACGGCGCTGCTCTTCAAGGAATTCGGGCGGCTCGCATCCAGCGCGAACTACATGCTCAACTGCGCGCTGAGCACGCTGCTGATCCCGATCCTCGCCGTGCTGATCCTGATCAAGGGGCCCGGCCTGGTCGAAACGCTGAACGCGGTCTTCGGCGGGAGCGGCGGCGCGGTGACGGTGCTCTTTGCCACGGCGCTCTGCATGGCCTCGACGATGAACGACACCGCAGCCGCCTCCGTCTCGCTGGAAGGCAGGAACATCTGGATCGCCCGGTCGCTGCCCGTCGAGCCGTGGAAGATCCTCCGCGCCAAGCTGCGCGTGCAGATGATCCTCACGCTGCCCGCGCTGCTGCTCGCCTCGATCTGCGCCGCGATCATGCTCAAAGCGCCGGCGGGCGAAACGCTTGCGCTGCTCGTGCTGCCGCAGCTCTCCGCGCTGTTCTTCGCGCTGCTCGATCTGACGCTCGACCTCTGGCACGCCAATCTGGGCTGGACCAACGAGCTTGCGCCGATCAAGCAGAGTATGCCCGTCGCCGTCGCGGTCCTCGGCGGCTTCGGCTACGCCGTCGCGCTTGCGGGCGTCTACCTGCTGCTCATGCCGCCCTTCGGCGCGGCCGTGTATCTCTGGAGCTTCGCCGCGGTCACGGGCGCCGCCTCTCTCCTTCTGTATCTCCGGCTGCGCCGCAAAGGCGGCCGGGTCTTTATGGAGCTGTAAAGCAATAAGAAAAAGCAGGCTCTCGACGGAGAGCCTGCTTTTTTCTTGTTCGGGGAGCTTATCCCTTGACGGCGCCGCTCGTCATACCGGCGATGATCTGCTCCTGGAAGAGCACATACCCGATGATCGAGGGGATGATCGAGATCATGATCGCCGCGTACATAGACACGTAGTCCGTGGAGAACTGGTTCGTGAAGTAACGGATGCCGACCTGGATCGTCCGCAGCTTCTCCGACGAGACGAGGAGGTTGGCAAACACGAACTCGTTCCAGCAGGTCAGGAACTCGAAGGTTGCGGCCGTGACGATGCCCGTGCGGCTCAGCGGCAGGATGATGTGGAAGAAACGGCCGAAGAAGCCGCAGCCGTCGATGTAGGCGGCCTCCTCGAGATCCATGGGGATCGAGTCCATCAGTCCGCGGATGAGGAAGGTGGACATCGGGATGCCGATGGCGCAGTAGAGCAGTATCAGTCCCCCGTAGCTGTTGATGAGCCCGAGCTTGGTGATGATGACGAAGTAGGGCACCATCAAAGCATTGAGCGGCACGAGGATGCCGGCCGTGAAGAGCGTGAAGATCTTCTCGCGGCCGTTGAAGCGGAAGCGGGAGATGCAGTAGGCGCCCATGCTGGCGACGATTACGTTGAACACCGTCGCACAGAGGCCGACGATCACGGAGTTGAGCAGCATCCGCCCCAGACCGGCGACCGTCAGGGCGTTGACGTAGTTCTGCCACTGCGGAACCTTCGGCAGCGCAAAGGGCGAGCCGGCAAGGAATTCGAAGTTCGTCTTCAGCGAGGAGATGAACAGCCATATCAGCGGGAAGAGCGTATAGATCGCAAAGAAGATGATCAGGAACCATCGCAGAACGGCCAGGATCAGATCCTTCCCGCGCATCGCGGGGCGAACGCTTGATTCACTCATCTGCCTGCCCTCCCCTTCTTCGCCTTCACAATCTCGCTGCGGCCCTCGAAGAGCTTGCGGATGCAGACGATGAAAATGACGCCCACGATGATCAGGATGACCGCCGAGGCGCTGGCCATGCCGTAATTGGTGTCCTGCAGCTTTTTATACATATACAGCACGATCGTCGAGGTCGTGTTCGCGGGCTGGCCGTTGGTCAGCATATAGACCTGCTCGAACTGACGCAGACCCATGACGCTTGCAAGCGTCACGCAGGTCAGCAGCGAGGTGCGCCGGATCAGCGGGATCGTGATGTGGATCGCCTGCTGGAAGTCCGTCGCGCCGTCGATTGTCGCCGCCTCGTAATAGCTCTCGTCGATCGTGGTGATGTCAGCCATCATGATGACCATGTAATAACCGACGTAGAAGATCCAGTAGATCAGCACGGCGGGAAACGCCGTTTTCAGCCCTCCCAGCCAGTCGCAGGCCAGATGTCCCAGCCCCACGGACGTGAGCAGGCCGTTGAGCAGGCCCGTCTCCGCGTTGTAGACCGCGCGCCACAGCATGGCCAGCGCGATGCCGGAGATGACCTGCGGGAAGAAGTAGACCGTGCGGAAAAATTTCCAGCCCTTCGGCTTGCGCGAGAGGATGATGGCCATGACCATGGCCAGAGGTACCTGGATAAAGCCTGCCACAAGCGCCCAGATGACGTTGTTGAGGATCGAGCGGGTAAAGGCCTTGTCTTTAAACAGCAGAACATAGTTCTGCACGTTCCTGAACGCGGGAGTGGTGATACCGTTCCATTTCAAAAGACTGACGACGGCGACATAGATTACCGGGATCACGAAGAACAGCAGCATCAATGCCAGCGCCGGCGCCAGAAAGGCCCACAGCGGCGCTCTGTCGGAGCGTTCGAGTTTCAACTGGCCACCTCCTTACGGGGTAAATGGGGAAACAAAAAAGAAAATCGCGGATAGGGTGCGCGAAAAACGCACCCTATCCGTACATGCAGAGGAAAATACTCAGGCAGCGTTGTCGATCGCAGCCTGGAGCTGGTCGACGAAGCCCTGGGCGTCGACCTGGCCGAGGATCAGAGCGGAGAGAGCCGCCGGGAACTCGGTGGAGAAGGCCGTCGGGAAGGCGCCGTTCACATGGATGATCGTGAAGGAGGCGTCGTTGGCGACCTGGGTGAGCTTCTGGGAGATCAGGCTGGTGTCGGGCGAGGGCTCGTACTTGACGAAGAACATCGCGCCGGAGCTCAGCGCCAGCTCAGAGACGTGCTGGGGATCGGTGAGGTACTTGATAAACTTGATGACAGCCTCTTTCTTGGCGGGATCCTTCTGCTCGGCAGCGGCGAGGAAGGCCTGGACGGTGGTCACAAGACCGCCTTCGCCCTTGCCGCCCTCATACTTGGGATTGACGGCGACCTCGCAGTCGTCGGCCAGCAGCACGCCGTCAACGGCGTTGTCTTCCTTGTAGAGGTTGGCGACCCACCACGGACCGTTGAGGTAGATGGCGGTGTCGCGAGCCAGCCAGTGGCCGTTCACGTCGCCGGCGCCGGCGGAGATGGCGCCGTCAAAGGTGTAGTCGTACATCTGCTTGAGGACTTCGGCAGCCTCAACGAAAGCCGGATCCTTCAAACCGTTGGCGTAGACGTCCTTGCCGCCGATGGCCTCGACGATCAGGGAGTACCACAGCATGGAGCTCCAGCCGTTCTCGCCGGCCATCTGACCCATGGCGTTGAAGCCCTTGGCCTTGGCGTCCTTGCAGAACTGGAAGAACTCGTCATAGGTGGCGGGGAAGTGATCCCAGCCGATCTCGGCGAAGACCTTGGTGTTGTAGATCGGGGTGAACACAGCGGACTCGAAGGGAAGGAAGCAGACCTTGCCGTCGACGCTCCAGGCGTCGTAGGAGCCCTCGGCGAAGTCCTTGCCCCAGCCCTCGTTGAGGTAGGGAGCGAGGTCCATGAACTTGCCGGACTCGGTGTAGGCCTTGATGTCATAGGTCGTATCCAGGATGCAGAGGTCGGGCGTGTCGCCGGTGGTGATGGTGGTGCGCAGCTTGTCACGGGCAGCCTGGTAATCGGTCTGCTCCTCGACGACGACCTTGATCTTTCCGGCGTTCTCCTCGTTGAACTGATCGATCAGCTTCTCCATGTAGGGGGCCTTGGAGTCGGTGCCGACCCAAACGCTGGGGAAGTTGATGATGATCTCGCCGGAGGACTTGGACTGCTGGCCGCAGGCGCAGAGCGCGAAGATCATGCACAGCGCAAGAAGCATTGCAAGAGTCTTTTTCATTTGTTTTCCTCCTAAGTTTTTATTCAAAGGCGCAAAACGCGTCAGTGAATTTCGGTTTGGAAGGCCCCTCCTTCCGTGCTCCGCGGCAGGAAAAGGGAGCGCTCCCTTTTCGGCCGACTCGCTGACGGTTGTGCTTCGTTTTAATTAACAGCGTTAATTATCACAAAGCAAAAAAATCGCCGTCGGCTCGATAGTTAAATTATATGAGTCTTCCCTTCTTTTGTAAAGTCCCCGGCGCCCAGCGAAATAGCTGATTTTCTATGTGTCTTTTTAGCTATCCTGCACAAAACATGTGCCCGGGAAGCCTGCTGTCAGCGTTCCCGGGCCATGTTTTTTGATCGTTTTAACCAAAAGTCTTCGCAATCGCGCGGAACAGCGTCTCGTGCGAACAGCCGCGGCGGAAAAAGACCGGCGGCAAGCCCATCGGCGCCGCGAGCTTCGCCGTGCCCGCGCCGTACTCCTTCCCGCTCCAGAGGTGGATCCAGCCGTCAGATGGCAGATAGAGCTCTCTCTCCTCCTCTCCCGGCCTTACCACAGGCGCGACGAGCAGCTCGTCCCCGAGGAAATAGCTGTAATTCTCCCGCGCCCAGGCGCGCGTGTCGCGCGGTGCATCAAAGAACAGCGGCCGCATGACGGGCACGCCGCTCTCGGCGTTCTCGCGCACGCATTTCCGCATATAGGGCAGCAGCGCCGTGTGCAGCTTCGACAGGCGCGCGGCCTTTTCGATGATCTCCGGGCTCGAGTAGAGCTGGACGTTGCTGTCGGGACGGTTGCCCTCGTGCGTGCGCATGACGGGCGTGAAGCAGGCAAATTCGAGCCAGCGCAGCAGCAGCTCCTCGTCACGGTGCAGATAAAACAGCGTCGTATAGCCGCCCGCGTCGCAGCTGTGCAGGCCAAAGCCGCTCATACCCAGGGTCAGCGCCGCCGTGATGACGGAGGGCAGTCCGTCGTCCTCGCTCCAGTCCACGCACTGGTCTCCCGCCCAGGTGAGGGTTGAGAAGCGCTGGCTCCCGGCCGCGCCGGCGCGCATGAAGAAGACGCACTCGCCGAGAAGGCCGCTCTCCTCCACCGCCTCGCGGTTGCACTTCGCCCAAAGCATCGGCCAGGCGTTGTGCATCTCCAGGCCGCTGCCTCCAAAGCAGACCGCGTCGGCGGGCAGATACTCGCCGAAATCAGCCATCCAGCCTCGGAAGCCCAGACCGATCAGATTCTCCCTGATCACGCTCTTATACCATGCGAAGGCCTCCGGCATCGTCAGATCCACCACGCCGCAGTCGTATTCGCCGAAGTCGAAAAGATAATCCTCGCCCGCGCGATTTTTGACGAAATAACCCTTTTCCTTTGCCTCCGTGAAGAGCACGCCGCCCTCGACGAGGTAGGGATTGATGTAGCCCATCCAGCGCGTTGCGCCGTCAGAGGCGATCACGGCGTCGAGGCCCGGGTACATCTCGCGGTTCCAGCGCCAGTCCCACTGCAGGCGCTTGCCGAAAGAGGTGACGCGCTTGCCTTCCCAGTCCTGGATCCAAACGGCGGGCACGTCCATGCCGCCCGCGCGGCAGCGCTCCAGCAGCTCCGTCACGCGCGCGGTGCCTCCCTGCGCGCCCAGCCAGATCCCCCGCATCGCCCAGTCGGGCAGCTCCGGCTGGCGGCCGAGCAGCGCCGTCAGCTTTTCAACAAGGGCGCGGCAGCTCTCCCCCGCCGCGAGGACGAGGGAAAACGAGGAGGACCACAGCGCGATCTCATGGAAGCGCGCGTCGCGGAAGTCGAGCTCGCAGTATTCGTAGTTTTCCAGATGCGCGAAGTACAGCCGCGAGGACAGGAAGGTCGGCTGGGGGAAGAAGGTCGTATGATAGTCTCCGCCGCCGCCGTCGCTGCAGTCGGCCAGGCGCGTGATCTCGGTGAGCTTGTTGCGGCCCACGCCCTGCTCGCGCGTCCAGATCGGGAAGAGGCGGCCCCGCAGGTCGAGATACGAAAACTGCTCGCCGCCGCCTGTGATGTGCTCGTCTTCTTCGGCGCGCAGACGCAGGAAAAGGCGGTTGACGCGCCGATCCTCCGTGCGGCCGGTGAGACGGACGAAGCCGTCCTTTTCCTCGATACGGATGCGATAGTCCCCTTCGAGCCCGCCGCCCGTGAAGACGGCCGTATCGTCCTCCATCCCCGCGAAGCGCAGCGCGGTGCGCTCGGACACGCGGTCGCTGATATCGAAGTTTCCGCGGTACATGCGGATGGTCTCCTCCCCTTTTCCGAGGAAGATCGCCGGGGCCTCCGGCGTGTGAAGAAGGAGCTCCCTGCCGTCGAGAGAGAGACTCAGGCTGTCGTTATCGGTCTTGATGGAAAGCATGGCGTACCTCTTTATCAAGTATTCAATGGTTTATTCGTTGAACCAGTCGTCCCCGTCCGCAGTGCGCATCTCCGCCGTGAGGGGTTTGAAAACGGGCTCGATATGCAGGCTATGCAGCAGACAGACAAGCCCGGGCAGGATAAAGACGAGCGGCGGCATCAGATAGATCATTACGCCGAAGGCGACAAGCTCGAGCAGCATCAGCAGCGTCTTTCCGATGCTGCGCAGCGCGAGATAGCCGCAGAATTTCAGCGTGCCGGATACGGTGTTGGAAAAGCGTGAGACAAAGGCAAAGACCCAGGGGAAGAAAGCCAGCAGGGCCAGCAGCAGGAGCTTTCCCACCGTACCCAGCGCGCTGCCGCCCATGCGGCCGAAGGCGTAGACGTCTGCCGTCAGGACCAGGGCGGCCGCGAGGAAGATCATCCACAGCAGCGTCGCCGTCTTGAAATCGCGGCGGAAGGCAGCGAAAAAGCTTTTCACCAGGCGGCCGCGCTCGTGGCGGATGCACTTAACGACGCTGTAATACAGCGCCGCGCTCGCCGCGCCGAGCGTCAAGAGGGGCAGCGAGCAGAGCAGCCACAGGAGCCCCGCCGTAATGATGTCGATCACCGCCGTGATCGCTGCGGCGATCTTCGAATCCTTTTTCACGTCTTTTCCCTCCTCCGCAGCTCAAATTCGCTTCACAGCATAATACAGCCCCCTGCCAAAGTCAACGCGGAAATGATCCGCGGCGGGAGAAACGCGGAAGGACGGAGGCGGGCCGCGGCCCGCGAAGCACAGGGCCCCGGGCGGGACCGGGGCCTCGGGTCCGCGGCCCGAAGGAAGAGGGGCGGAGAGAACGATCGTTCTCTCCGCCTGTTCCTGTCAAAAACGAAAAATCAGAATCTGCAGACTTCAAACCCGTACATGTTCGCCAGTGCCTCGAGCGCGGCGGCGTGGCGGCCCTTGATGACCACGAAGTGCGGCTCGAAGCCGGCCTTCACGCTTTCCTCCACGACCTCGCGCGCGGGGTTGTCGGTCTTGACGACGATCGAAGTACCGATGAACTGCTTGGGCTTGTCCAGCGCCTCGCCCTCAAGGAGGAAGAAGCGGAAAAAGCCGTCCGGCTCGCGGCCGATGCGGAAGACCGTGGCCTCCGGGAAGGCCTCGCAGCCGAAATCCATCGCCGGGCCGATCTTGCGGTTGGGGTGCACGCCCACGGCCGCACCGGTGTCGCGCCGCGCCAGCGAGCAGGCCGCCGCACCGCAGTGCCAGAAGGTGATCGTGTTCTCGCCCTCGTCGAGAGAGACCGGGTCGCCGAAGAACACGGGCTCGCCGGAAAGCTGCATGCCGATCCACATCGACAGCGCGCCGTAGATGTCGGCCTCGCAGGCGGCAGCCACGCCCTCGTCATTGAGCATGGACAGCACCGTGCACACCGGCGTGCCGAAGGCCGTGAAGAAGTCCGGCCAGCAGCGGGAGGCCAGCGCGCCGATGGCGTGCTCGCGGACATAATCGCTGTACGCCTTCAGAAGCCGCGCATGGTCCAGGCGGTTTTTCTCCGGCGTTCTGTCCAGTCCGCAGGTCGCGCGCGCGGTCTTTTCCAGATAGTCGGCGCACTCTTCGTCGGAATAGCTCTTCGCCTTCTCGATCAGCTCGCGCGCCTCGACGGCCTCGAGCTCAACGCCGAAGGCGTTCATCAGCTCGCCGTCCAGCGCGCGGCCGAAGCCGAAGCCCTGGGGCGTGTGGCCGACGGCGGACATCCTCAGGCTGCGCATGGCCTTTTTGATCGACGCGGCCTTGACGACCGACCCGATCGCCTGCTTTACGCGCTCCTCCTCCGGCGAGCCGAAAAGGTATTCAAAGCTGCGCTCGTCGAAGGCGCGCAGCGTGTTCGCCGCGCTGTACGCGCCGGTCAGAGAGTTCAGGCGCAGCCTTCCGCCGTCGATGACGGGCTCGCGCAGCGTCCAGAGCAGCATGGGGCAGTCAAAGCGGCGCAGCACCTCGGACATATAGGCGGCGTTGGCGAAGGTGAGATTCTGGAACACGACGAGATCCGGCGCGGCGCCGTCGAGGAAAGCGCGCAGATCGTCGATCGAGAGCAGCATCTTCTCCGGCACGACGAAACGCTCGTCGACCGCCTTGAGCAGCTCGACAGACAGGTCAAACTGGCGCTGGGCGCTTTCGAGATGGAAGGTCGGCACGCCGACGGGAACGTAAACGGGAGTAAAATCTTTCATGGATACCCTCCGGTCATAATTGATAAACTGCGTGAAATATCATAGCCTCGTTAAGGAAAGATGTCAACAGGGAAACGGAAAAAGTTTTTATTTAATTTGTATGATACCGCCTTGACAAAGGCGCATTGTGGGATTACAATCCCATTTAGTTAAACCTTTTAATCAAATTAGGAGGAATTATCATTGAACACCGATCTGAAAGCCATCTGCAAGGATATCCGCTGTGATATCATGACCTGCATCGGCCACCTGGGCGTGGGCCACATCGGCGGCTGCCTGTCCATTGTCGAGCTGCTTGCCGTGCTGTACTTTGAAGAGATGAACATCGACCCGGCCGAGCCGAAGAAGGCCGGACGCGACCGCTTCATCTGCTCGAAGGGCCACGCCGGCCCCGCGGTCTACGCCGCGCTCGCCAACCGCGGCTACTTTCCCAAGAGCGAGCTGCTGACGCTCAACCAGGGCGGCACTCACCTGCCCAGCCACTGCGATATGAACCTCACCACCGGCATCGACATGACCGCCGGCTCGCTCGGGCAGGGCTTCTCCTGCGCCGCGGGCATCGCGCTCGGCTCCAAGCTGGAGAACGACGGCGCGACGATCTACGCCCTTGTGGGCGACGGCGAGTCGCAGGAAGGCCAGATCTGGGAGGCGGCCATGTTCGCCGCGTCCAAGGGCCTGTCCAACCTCATCGGCTTTACCGACTACAACAAGCTGCAGATCGACGACACGGTCGCGAAGGTCAACGACATCGCGCCGCTCGCCGACAAGTGGGCCGCCTTCGGCTGGAACGTGATCGACGTGGAGGACGGCAACGACGTCGAGCAGGTCTCCGCCGCCGTAAAGCAGGCCAAGACTTACCGTGAAACCGGCCGGCCGACCATGGTCATCCTCAACACCGTCAAGGGCAAGGGCGTGAAGTGGATCGAAGAGCTCGGCGCGGGCAACCACAACACCAACGTAAGCGAGGAACAGGCCGAGGCCGCCATCCGCGAGATCAGAGGGGAGGACTGAAACAATGGAAATGAGAGCTGCTTACGCCGAATGTCTGGCGAAATTCATGGAAGAGGACCGGCATGTCGTCGTCCTCGACGCCGATCTGGCCAAGGCCAGCGGCACCCGCAAGCTGTACGAGCGTTTCCCCCGGCAGATGTTTGACTGCGGCGTAGCCGAGCAGGACATGGCCTCCATCGCGGCGGGCCTTGCCAGCTACGGCTTCAAGCCCTGGATCGAGAGCTTCACCCCCTTCGCCACCAGGCGTATCTGCGACCAGATCGCGATCTCGATCTCCTATGCCAGGCAAAACGTCAAGATCGTCGGCACCGACCCCGGCATCTCGGCCGAGCTCAACGGCGGCACCCATATGAGCATGGAGGATATCGGCGTTGTCCGCTCCATCCCCGGCGTCGTGATCTTCGAGCCCGTTGACGAGACCCAGCTGCGCGCCGCCATGCCCGTCCTCAACGACTACTACGGCCCGGTCTACATGCGTCTGTTCCGCAAGGTCACGCCCGATGTGTTCGGCCCCGACTACAAGTTTGACCTCTTCAAGGCCGACACCCTGCGCGAGGGCAAGGATCTGTCCATCTTCGTCTCCGGCATGTTCACCCGCGACGTCGTCGACGTGGCCGACGAGCTGGAAAAGGAAGGCATCAGCTGCGACGTCATTAACGTCCACACGATCAAGCCCATCGACCGCGAGACCGTCATCGCCTCCGCCCGCAAGACCGGCGCCGTTCTGACCGTGGAGAACCACAACGTCATCGGCGGTCTGCACTCCGCCGTGTGCGAGGCTCTCGCCCTCGAGCGCGTCCCTGTCAGCGCCTTCGGCGTCCAGGACCGCTTCGGCGAAGTCGGCAAGGTCCCCTACCTGCGTCAGGCCCTCGGCCTCACGAAGGAAGACATCCTTGCCGCCGCCCGCAAGGCCGCGGCCCTCAAGTAAAAGCAAGCACCACGCTCCATGCGCTCTCAAGCGGCGCATGGAGCTTTCCACCGAAAAATAAAATGATGCCGCCAAGCGGCAAAAGGAGTTTATCATGAAAATCGCGATCGGAAGCGATAAATCCGGCTTCTCCGCCAAGGAAGCCATCAAGGCCTGGCTCACCGAGACGGGCGTGGAGTTCGACGACCTCGGCACCCGGGATCTCGAACACGTCGTCCCCTACTACGCCGTGGCGAACAAGGTCGCCCCGCTGGTGCAGGACGGGAGCTATGACAAGGCCGTCCTGATCTGCGGCACGGGCGCCGGCATGGCCGTCGTGTCGAACAAGTTCAAGGGCGTGTACGCCGTCGCCTGCGAGGGCGTGTACTCGGCCAAGATGTGCCGCGCGATCAACAACGCCAACGTCCTGTGCATGGGCGGCTGGATCGTCGGCCCCGAGATGGCCGTGGAGATGGTCAAGACCTTCCTCGCCACCGCGTGGTGCCAGGATCTGGAGGATTGGCGCAAGGAGAACATGAA
>JAEEGL016183427.1_pt1 | contig 12123 bp, 7 predicted proteins | sample 9134231 | NCBI WGS metagenome assembly JAEEGL01 (sample SAMN16246548, study PRJNA631951) | gut metagenome | biome: gut microbiome; feature: rumen; material: fiber-attached | host: Bos | place: Iran: Karaj | collected 2018-10
TGGAACAGGACCTATAAAAGGTTTTGCTGTTACTTTAACAATCGGTTTGTGTATCAGTATGTTTACGGCTATTGTTGTTACAAAATTGATATACGATTTCTTATTTAGAGAAAATTTCTTAAGTAAAATAAAATTATAATAATTGGAGGCATACTGTGCAATTTTTCAAGACACCTAAGATAGATTTTATAGGTAAAAGATATGTATCGTTTACGATATCAATCATATTGATACTTGTTGGAGTTTTTGCCGTATTTGTTAAAGGTCCTAACTACGGGATAGATTTTAGCGGTGGTATTTTAATGCAATTCTCATTTGATAAAGAAATTCAAATGGATGTTATAAGACAAGGATTATCGGAAAAAGAAGGTTTGAATTTTGAATTGCAGTCAACCGGGAAAGAAGGAATAATTATAAGAGTTAAAAAGACAGATAAAACACAGGATGAAATGGCGGCCGATATATTGTCTGTTTTACAGTCGAAATTTGCAGATGTACAAATAACTACGGACAGAGTAGAATATGTTGGTCCTGCTGTAGGAAAACATTTAACAAAACAAGCAATGTATGCTTTTACTTTTGTGTTTATAGGTATAATTATTTATGTTGCTTTCAGATTTAAATCTGCATTATGGGGAATTGTTGGTGTGTTAGCATTAATACACGATGCTTTTATAACATTTGGTTTAATGGTATTAACAGATAAACAAATAGATTTAACATTAGTTGCTGCATTGTTAACCATTGTCGGTTATTCTATCAATAACACAATTGTTTTATTTGATAGAATAAGAGAAAATTTAAGGCTTATTGCAAAAGAATCTTTTGCAAATGTTATAAATTTCAGTATTAACGGTGTTTTGGGTAGAAGTGTTATTACATCCTTAACCGTTGCATTTGTTTCACTTGTAATTTTATTTTTAGGTGGAGAGGTTATATCGGATTTCGGTTTGGCATTGTTCGTAGGTAATATTGTAGGATTTTTCTCCAGTGTGTTTGTTTGTGCTCCTTTAACTTATGAATGGGAAAAGAGAAAAAGAGAAAGATTTAAAAGAAATACAGGTAAAAAATAAAATTTTAGTAATATAAATAAAAAGACAGCGAAGCATGAAATCTTCGCTGTTTTTCTTTGCCGTTATAAACTCATAACCTCATAACCTTGTAACCTAATAACCTGCTTTTTGCCGTTAATTTCTAATTGCCGTTATAAGCTCTCAGCTCTCAACCCTCAACCCTCAACTAATTACTAATTGTCGTTTTAATTAATGTAGAATGTATAATGTAAAATGTATAATGTCGGTAAAAATTGCCTTGCAATTTTTTCTTATGTATAATGTATAAGTGTTTTTTAACGAAGTAAATTGTAAATGTTAAAATTATGAAATCTAAAAAAAATAAATCGATTTTTGTTTGTCAACAATGCGGATATGAATCTGTTAAATGGTTAGGTAAATGTCCGAGCTGTTCGTCTTGGAACAGTTTTGTTGAAGAACAACAAAAAGTAGAATTGACAAATTCTCAAAGTTCAAGGCAACTTACCGGATTTTCATCCGGAACATTTGCTTTGGATGATGTTACCATTAAAAGTTTTGAAAGAATAAAAACAAATATCAAAGAATTTGATAATATGATTGGTGGTGGCATTGTTCCGGGATCTTTAACTTTACTTGGCGGTGCTCCCGGTATAGGAAAATCCACATTAATGCTTCAAATTTCAAGTGCATTATCTAAAAATGGAACTGTTCTATATATTTCCGGTGAAGAATCGTTGTCTCAAGTAAAATCAAGAGCAGATAGGTTAAAAATCAATAAAGATAATATTTTTCTTGCTTCGGAAACAAATCTTGAAAATATTATTCAAGCAATAAACAAAATAGAACCTAAATTTTTAGTTATAGATTCAATACAAACGACATATCATCCGGAATTCACATCAGCTCCCGGCTCGGTAGGACAGGTAAGAGAATGTGTCGCTGAACTTTTAAGAATAGCAAAGTCAAAATATATAACGGTATTTTTATTAGGACATGTAACAAAGGATGGGGATTTGGCAGGACCGAGAGTTTTGGAGCATATAGTTGATACGGTTTTATATTTTGAAAACGAAAAACAGCAGATATACAGAATACTTAGAGCTCATAAAAACAGATTTGGACCTACAAGCGAAATCGGTATTTTTGAAATGAAAGGAGACGGACTTAGCGAAGTTCAAAACCCCTCATTGATTTTTCTTGGAGAAAGGTCAAGTAATGTTGCAGGAAATATTATTTCCGCATCCATGGAAGGAACAAGGCCACTTTTATTGGAAATACAATCTCTTGTATCAAGAACAAATTTCGGTTTTCCGCGAAGAATGGTTTCAGGTTACGATTTAAACAGGGTAACCATTATAATAGCGGTTCTTGAGAAAAGAATAGGAATACCTTTAGATAATCAAGATGTCTTTGTTAATATTGCAGGTGGGATGAAAGTGAAGGAAACATCCGTAGATTTAGCAATAGCTTGTGCAATAGCTTGTGCAAACAGCAATATAGTTTGTTCTTCAAAAACAATTGTTTTTGGTGAAGTCGGATTGGCTGGTGAAGTAAGAGCTATCGGACAGGTTCGCGAAAGATTAACCGAAGCGCAAAAACTCGGTTTTGAAAAAGCAATTGTTCCAAAAAGTAATTTAAAAACATTACATTATAAAGGAAAAATGAACATTATCGGTGTAGATAATGTTTATAATGCAATACAAAATATTAAAGAATAAAAATATTGGAGAAATAATATGATTAGATTTTCAACGGCAGGAGAATCTCACGGACAAGGACTTATAGCGGTACTTGAAGGAATACCGGCGGGATTAAATGTTAATAGTGAAGATATAGATGTCGATCTTGCCAGAAGGCAAAAAGGGTATGGTAGAGGAGCAAGAATGAGAATTGAAACTGATCAGGTTTTAATTCTTTCCGGAGTAAGGTTTGCAAAATCCATAGGTTCTCCTATTGCAATGTTAATAAAAAACAGAGATTGGGAAAATTGGAAATATATGATGACACCTACCGGTGTTGATATAGACGGGAAACATTTACATAACCCAAGACCAGGTCATGCTGATTTGGCAGGACTTATGAAATACGGAACACGTGATTTTAGAGATATTTTGGAAAGATCTTCTGCAAGAGAAACAGCAGCAAGAGTTGCTGTAGGTTCTGTATGTAGAGCATTATTGAAAGAGTTTGGAATAAATATTTATTCTTATGTTGAAGAAATAGGCAAGATAAAAATGGGTTTTGTTGCACATAACGAACTACAACACAATGCTGAAATGTCTTTTGTAAGATGTCCCGATAAAATAGCATCAAAAAAGATGGTACAGTTAATAAGAAAAACAAGTGCTAACGGTGATACATTGGGGGGAAAATTTAAAGTTGTAGCCGAAAATGTTCCTGTAGGGCTTGGCAGTCATACACAATGGGACTTAAAACTTGATGGAAGACTTGCACAAAGTTTAATGTCTATTCAGGCTGTAAAAGCTGTAGAAGTAGGATACGGAACAAAAGTTGCAAAATTGTTAGGTTCAGAAGTCCATGATGAAATATTTTATTCCAACAAAAAAGGTTTTTACAGAAATACAAACAGAGCCGGCGGAATAGAAGGGGGAATGTCTAACGGTCAAACAATAGAAATTACATGTACAATGAAACCGATACCGTCCCTTATAAAACCATTAAAATCTGTAAACGTTCATACAAAAAAATCATCTAAGGCCGAAGCTGTTAGAAGTGATATTTGTGCTGTTCCGGCTGCAGGTATCGTCGGCGAGGCTGCAGTTGCTTTTGAATTGGCAAGAGCTATTGAAGAAAAATTTGGTGGTGATAATTTGGAAGATATGAAAAGAAATTTTAATTCTTATCTCGAAAGAATTAAAGAAATTTAATAAATTTTTATATTTTAAATTTTATTTTTGTCGCATTTTTTTATATAAAATCTCTAACCGCTTTTTTTGAAAACCAATCCATATACAAAAACAAAAAAATTTTGTCAAGAAATTTTTTCTTGACAAATCAATATGTATGTTATATCATTGCAATCAAACACAATATATAGTGTCTAAATCAAAATAACAAGAAAATAGGGGCTTTTAATGAAATGTCCTTTTTGCGGCAGTTTTGAAGGTCAGGTTTTAGACTCAAGACCGATAGAACATACTTCGGAAATAAGAAGAAGAAGACAATGTAATCAATGTAAAAAAAGATATACAACTTATGAAAAGCCTGAAGATGTTACATTAATGGTTATCAAGTCGGACAGCAGGAGAGAACCTTTTGATAGGAAAAAATTGTGGAATGCGGTTGCAAGGGCATGTGTAAAGAGACCTGTCTCCACCGAAACAATGGAAAAAATTGTTTCCGAAGTTGAAAATGAAATCAGTGATTATATTATGGAAGTTCCATCATCTGTGATAGGACAAAAAACGTTAAAAAAACTTATGGATATAGATACGGTTGCCTATATAAGATTTGCATCAGTTTATAACAACTTTGCGGATATTAACGATTTTATGACAGAACTTAAAAAATTAAAAAAAGAACATGATAAAAATAATAAAAATAAAAAATAGATAATTTTGGAGGAGAAAGTAAAAATGGCGTCATTAAAAGAAAAAATGTTAGACAAAATTAAATCGTCTTTAAACGAAAATGCAATGAAAGTATTATCAAAAAGGTATTTAAAAAAAGATAAAGACGGTAACCCTATAGAAGAGCCGAGCGAATTGTTCTTCAGAGTTGCAGAAAATATTGCACAGGCAGACAAAATCTATGATAAAGATGCTAATGTAGACGGCGTAATAGAAGAATTTTATACAATGATAGCTAATTTGGATTTTTTACCTAATTCTCCTACATTAATGAATGCCGGAAGACCTTTACAACAGCTTTCCGCATGTTTTGTATTGCCGGTTGAAGATTCAATGGAATCTATATTTGAAACATTAAAACATACAGCTTTAATACATAAATCCGGTGGTGGAACAGGTTTTTCTTTTTCAAGATTAAGACCTTCAAACGATAGCGTAAAATCTACAAACGGTGTTTCTTCAGGTCCTGTATCTTTTATGCAAGTATTTAATGCAGCTACCGAAGCAATTAAACAGGGTGGTACAAGAAGAGGAGCAAATATGGGTATGCTTAGAATTGACCATCCCGATATAATGAATTTTATTACATGTAAAGATGTTACATCCAATCTTACCAATTTTAACATATCCGTTGCTTTAACAAATGAATTTATGACAGCTGTCGAAGATAATGAAGAATATAATTTATATAACCCTAGAACAAAAGAAGTTACAGGAAAACTAAATGCAAGAGATGTTTTCAATAAAATAGTTTTTCAGGCATGGAAAAACGGTGAACCGGGAATTGTATTTATAGATAGAATGAACGAATTTAATCCTACACCGGAAATAGGGACCATAGAATCTACAAATCCTTGTGGAGAACAGCCGTTACTTCCATATGAAGCCTGTAATTTGGGCTCAATAAACTTATCTCATTTTATAAAAGATGAACAAATAGATTGGAAAAAATTAGAAAAAACAGTTAAGTCTGCGGTTCATTTCTTAGATAATGTTATAGATATGAACAATTATCCTATACCGAAAATCGGTGAAACAACAAGATCTAACAGAAAAATAGGTTTAGGTGTAATGGGCTGGGCAGATATGTTATTCCAACTTGGTATTCCTTATAATTCTCCCGAAGCAGTTATTCTTGCGGAAAAAGTTATGCAGTTTATTGAAGAAAAGTCTCACAAAGCATCTGAAGAAATTGCTTTACACAGGGGTGCTTTCCCTAACTTTAAGCAAAGTATATATAAAGATGGTAACCCAATAAGAAATGCAACAACTACAACGATAGCACCTACCGGAACTATAGGTCTTATTGCAGATGCATCCGGTGGAGTAGAACCTTTGTTTGCTCTTGTTTATAAGAGAGCAAATTGTTTGGATAAAGCTGAAATGTTTATAGTAAATCCATACTTTAAAAGGGTTGCCCAGGAATTAGGTTTTTATTCGGAAGAGTTAATGGATAGGATTGCAAAAGAAGGAACAATAAAACATATAAAAGAAATTCCTGAAAAAATAAGAAGAGTATTTGTTACTGCTCACGATATTTTGCCGGAAGACCATATTAGAATGCAGGCGGCATTCCAAAAATATACAGACAATGCTGTATCAAAAACGGTAAATTTTGCTCATAGTGCAACAAAGGAAGATGTAAGTAAAGCATATATGTTGTCTTATAAATTAGGTTGCAAAGGTGTTACCGTATACAGAGATGGTTCAAGAGAAGATCAGGTTTTAGTTTCAAGTAAAACAAACGAAGCTTCTAATGGTAAAGACCAAGGTGCACAAGCTCCTAAAAAAGATAGAACAAGACCAAAAAGAGTTATGGGTTCAACTCTTTTAATGCATACGGGTTGCGGTAAAATGTATGTAACAATTAACGAGGACGATGAAGGTGTATTTGAAGTATTTACACAGCTTGGAAAATCCGGCGGATGTACTGCAACTCAATCTGAAGCTATCGCAAGACTTATTTCTCTTGCTTTAAGATCAAGAGTTGAAACATCAAGAATAATACAACAATTGAAAGGTATAAGATGTCCTTCTCCTACATTAACAGAAGGTGGGGCAATACTTTCTTGTCCTGATGCAATAGCTAAAGCATTGGAATCTTATCTTTCGGAAAGAGAAATGCCGAATTTATTTAACGAAACAAAAGCTCCTGTTCCTTCTAAAACAGAAAAAAAAGTAGAACCGAAAGTTTATCAATCAAAAGCATCAGGGAACTCTGAAGGGACATGTCCTCAATGCCCTGAATGTGGTGAAATGTTGGAATTTGCCGAAGGTTGTGTAGTATGTAAATCTTGCGGTTATTCAAAATGTTTCTAATATTTTAATAATATGCAACATAGGTTACGACTTACAAATAAGCCGTAACCTATGTTTTTTAAATATTAAATGTTAAAAAAAATAATTAAAGTAATTTTGTTTTGTATAGTCGCGACAATTGTGGTATCTTGTTCAAATAATAATGCACAAGATATATTATTTAATTTTTATAGTCAATATTTATCTCCTTCCATTAATGAATCTCAAAGAGAAGATTTAATAAAAAAATATTGTACAAAAAATATGTTGGAAGTACTGGATATTTTATATTCTTTTGATGAAGAAGAAGGTTTAATAATAGGCATAGATTACGACCCTTTCTTAAATGCTCAAGATATCCCTTCCAGAGAAGGTTTAAAAATAGAAAAACAAAATGAAACGGATTATAAAGTTTTTTTATGGGGCGATAACAATACAGGCATAACAATAAAATTAAAAAAAGAAAATAATAATTGGAAAATAGATTCTCTTGATAGTTATAATTTTGAACAAATAAAAAGAGATGTTGAAACTTACTGGTCGCAAAAAGGTAAAGATAATCCAAAAATCTTTAGTAAATAGATTAAATTTTCAATTGAAAATTGTCTTTTTGCCGTTTTTGTTATTATAAACTTATAACCTGTTTTTTTACTCTGCAAATTTTTCACAAATTTTTCACAAATTTCTATTGAATTTTCAAATAAATATACTATAATAGTAGTATGAAGGATTTTAAACTTTTTACAGTTTTCATTTTCCCGTCGGTGTTACTCAAAAAAATGATTAGTGTTTTTTTGGTAAGTGCATTACTGTTTGGTGGGTTTATACCGAAAAATCAAGAATTTAAAGATAATTTTATATCGGCATTAAATTGTGTGGCAAACACTATAGAAACAAATTTTTACGATCAATATTCAAAAGTTGTAATGTCATCGATAAAATATATTTCAAATATTGCAAATATAAAAACGTTAGCTGAAATACAGTTGGTAAAACAGCAAACTCAAAAAAAAGATAATAAAACACAAGTTCCTGTAAATACATCAGCGGATGCTGGAATTATAATACAGAATGATACTAACAACCAAAATGAAATATTAAAAATAAATTTATATGGAATAACAAATGAAATTTATAATTTATGTGAAAGTATTAAGATAAATAGCAATAGAGGTGTATTAAACATTGGAATATTACTTTTTATACTTTTTAGTATATTGATAGTAAAAATAAAAGATACGGTAGAAATGTTATTAAATAATAAATATAGAAAAGTTAAACCGGCTTGGCTAAAATAGAACCAAGTCGGTTTCTTTTTGGGAGGACATTATGAAAATAAAATTAAATTTAAGGCTGTTAAACAAGCTAATAGCAATTTTAGTTGTTGCGTGCTTTTTTGTTACATCGGTATGTCGCGATGCAGTAGCGGTAGCGGCAATGCCAACGGTAGATGCAACACAATACAAACAAATTTTTACGGACTTTATATTACCGTATAGCTATGGAAAGATAACTAAATCTCATTTTGCCGGCACAGATAGAGTAATAGTGAATATACAAGATTTACATTGTCATCCGCAAGTTCAAAAAAGTATCAGTAGCATAATAGAGATGTTTGATAAGAAATATGGAGTAACAAATGTATTTTTGGAAGGTGCTTATGGTAATGTAAGTACGAAATGGTTGATGGGAAATATAAAAAATAGTAACAAGAAGAATGAAATACTCAATAAGATATTGGAAACCGGAAAACTTACGGGAGCGGAATATTATAGTGCAATAAGCAATAGAACGGAAATGATAAAAGGTTTGGAGAAAAAAGAACCTTATTTAGATAATTTAAAAAGATTCGGCGATTTGTTGGAAAAACAAGACGAGATAAAAATAATATTAAAAGGTATAGAAGAATCGACGGCAAAGGTAAAAAAACAATTTTATACAAAAAGACAATACAAAATAGAAGAATTATCACAACAATATATATCCGGTAATATCCGTCCTGAAAAATATTATGCTTTACTTATTAAACATACTGAAAGATTGGGAATAGATTTGAAAAAATATGAGAATACGTTTACATATATGAGATTACTTGCATTACAAAAAGAGTTGGATTACAAGGCAATAACAAATCAACTACAAACATTAGTAATGATATTAAAAGAAAAATTACCGCAAAATGCATATAAAATATTGCTTGATAATACAAACAACTTTGAACAAGCCGATAAATTATATGCATATATAATAAAAATAAGCAGAGAATTCGGTTTGGATTTAACGGTAAATTTCAAGGAATTGAATAAATATTTTAGTTACATAGAATTAAGTCAAAAGATAAATCCCATAGAATTATTGAAAGAAGAAGAAAGACTGACAATGGAAATAAATACAAGATTTTCAGATACGGTAGCACAAAGGGAAGTTGTGTTTTTAACACATTTTGAAAGATATTTAAAAGACTATATGTCAACAAAAATAACATCAGATGATTATAAATATTATAAAAATAATATAGGGACATATAAAAAGTTATATAACAAGTATGTAGATAACAAAGTATTTTCATTATTAAAGCCATACATGGAAGAAACAGATAAATTTTATGAAATCAATATGGATAGAAACGAATATTTTACCCAAAATATTTTTGATGGAATAAAAACGGGAAAATTGCCGGAAATAAAAGAAGGTAAAGATGAAATAAATAAAATAATAAACAATATGTTCGACACCAAAAGGATAGATATTATAATAACCGGAGGTTTTCATAGTCAAACGGTAACGGATATATTACAAAAACACGGAGTAAGTTATATAGTAATAACGCCGAACGTTCAAGATGGTGTTAAAGAGGCGGAAGAAACCTATTATCAAATAGCAAAAGAACAAAAAGAAATAGATTTTCAAACATTGGCAACAATGGTAGCATCATTGGATGCTAATGAACAACAAAGAATATTTAATGATTTAGGTGTGACAAGTTTAAAAACGGAAAAATTAAGTAAAGAAGAAATCCAAAACGTACTTGAAAAATCTCCGGTAATAGAACGGTTAACAAAGGATGTAGCAAGTGCGGAGAGAATAGAAAGTGATGATATTGATTTGGATGTTTGGAAAGTAATGGCAGAAGAAATAGCCAACTCCTCATCGGAAAAGAAGGAAAAATTATTTGACTATATAGTTAGTGTTATAAATAATGAAGACGGAGCAACTAAAGGTTTTTCAAGACTTTTAGAAATCTTTTCAAAAGATAAATTATCGAATGATACTAAAGAAATTGCAAAATCAATTGTATTGAATCCGGCATTAAATGAGTTTGTAAGAGAAGCAAACGGTGAAATAAAATACGACGAAAATAAAAAAGATATTTATTATCAAAAAGATGATGGGATAATATATTTAAAAGAGTTTTCCGGTATGGATTCAAGTATATTATCTGCGAACTCTCCTATTATTCAGAACTCAAAAATAGGTGTTATTAGTAAACCAAATAAAATTGATGCATTCATTCCGGATTTTAATGATAAACAAAGTTTACTAGATTTAGGTTTAGTAGAAGAAAATGGAGAATGGTATGTTCCTAACAGAAAATGGTTTCCTGATCCTATAGGTACAGAAGATATAGTAATTAAATATGAAAATGGCAATTTGGGTTTCTGTGCTAAGGCTGAATTTGAGAAAATTTATATTGATACCGCAAAATATAACGATGGTAAAGGTACAATAGAATATATAAATACCGAATCTCTTGAGAAAGGGGAAATAATACATGCAACAAAAAGAGGTTCCGGGAATATATGTATTTTGCCTGTTAATACGGCTATAATGTCAAATGAGGCAGCAAAAACAGGTGAGATAATAAGAACGGAAGTAGGAGATGCTTTACTTATAGCTGTAAATGAAGATTCTGATAGTATTTATCCTATGAAAATAGAAACTCTTTTAGAAAGATATAATCCTGATCCGTTTAACCCTGCATCCAGAAGATTATTTGAATTGTTGAACGATTATCAAAAAGATGTTAAAAACTTAGGGAAAAATAAACAAACTGCAAGATTTAATGAATTGGCAGATGATTTTTTAAGATTAAACAGAAGCCAGAAGTTGTATGAACTTGGCTTTGTTGATGTTGAAAAAGAACCGACTACATTAAGAGAAGAATATGCTGTAGCAAGAAAAACAGCAAGATATATAGAAAATAACTATCTGTCAAGATTAGATGTTTCAGATTTTGATAAAGCAAAGGTTCAGGCAAGGGAGTTATTGGAAGAAGTAAGTAAAGATCCGAATCTTACGAACGAACAAAAAGATATAATTAAGTTTGCCATAATGGTTAAACTGCTACCAAAAACAAATTCACATCAACATTTAAAAGGCTCTTCATCTAAATCTATTATAATGGAATTACTTAATGATAAAATGGGAACGACAAAATATATAGATAGGGATACTGGGACACCTGTAATATGGACTGAAGCGGACAGAGTTGCTATAGAAAGAGCGTATGCCAATGCGGAGAATGGCTTTGATCACTTAGCCGATTTTAATGATGCTTATGGTATTATAGGTAATGTAGTAAGTAGTAAGGAAGATTATGAAAGAGTAACAGAAAGAATGATAACGGAAGCTGTTGAAAATGGGCAGACGGTAGTTGAAATAAGATGTTCTATTGATTTCCTTGAATCTAAATATGATAATAAAGAGGAAACAAAGAAGAATATAGAAGATGGTGCAGAAATACTGTTGAATAAAATAGAAGAAGTGAAAGAAAAACTAAAAAATGAAGGAAAAACCGTTCCGGAAATAAGTCTTGTAGTCCTTGGTTATAGAGGTAAAGATTGGGAACATAGTGCTTGGGTTGCCGAAATGGAAGCCGACGTTACAATAGAGATTGCCGAAAGTAATAAGTATTCGGGAATATCGTTAGGGTTTGATATTGCCGGTCCTGAAGATACAGGCCTTCCTGCAACGGCATTTGAAAATGTTTATGAAAAGATAAAAAAATATAATAAAAATGCAGAAAAAAAAGGTTTGAATAAAATCGGTACGACCATTCATGCGGGAGAAACTCCAACATTTGATGGAGATAAGAACGCAAATGGATATATAGAAGGTGGTTTTGATAGTTATTTATCCGTGCAAGAAGCTGTTGGAATGGGTGTAGATAGAATAGGGCATGGTTTGGGAGCTGCCGGTAA
>JAEEGL016488243.1_pt1 | contig 12123 bp, 8 predicted proteins | sample 9134231 | NCBI WGS metagenome assembly JAEEGL01 (sample SAMN16246548, study PRJNA631951) | gut metagenome | biome: gut microbiome; feature: rumen; material: fiber-attached | host: Bos | place: Iran: Karaj | collected 2018-10
GATCGACGAATACTGGATGAAGAACGGCAAGTTTGCGTACGACTTCGTGAAGCACGTCCGCGAGGGCAAGCACCAGCCGAAGGAGTACAGCGCCGTGGCGGAGTACAACCCGCCGTACAGCTTTGCGACGTTCTGCCAGTCCGAGCTCTTCTGGAGCACGAAGGACAACTGGGACGAAATCGCCCGCCGCGCCCGCGCGAGGGCCCGTCCGGAAAGGTAACGCCGCCATGAAGACTACACGCAGGGGGTTTGTCCTGTCCGTGGCCGCCGCGTGCGCGGCGGCGCCGGAGATCGCGTTCCCGGCCATAGTCAAGCGCCGCAAGCCGAACGAGATGCTTTCGCACGCGGCAATTGGATGCGGCAACCAGGCCGGGTACGACCTGTCGCAGCTCGCGTCCCATCCGGACCTGAACGTGACCGCCCTTTGCGACGTCGATTCGCGATACCTCGAGAGCGCGCACAAGCGCTTCCCTGGCGCGCGCATCTACCGCGACGCGTTCGAGATGTTCGCAAAGGAGGGCGACAGGATAGACTCCGTGAACGTCTCGACGCCGGACCATACCCACGCGCAGTACATCGTCGAGGCGCTCAAGCGCGGACTGAACGTCTATGCGCAGAAGCCGCTTTGCCACGACATCGGCGACTGCCGCCGCATCGAGAAGCTCGCGGCGGAGAAGAAGGCCGTGACGCAGATGGGCACGCAGATCGCGTCATGGCAGTGCGACAGGCGCACGGCGGCCGCGCTGAGGAACGGCGTAATAGGCGAAGTGCGGCACGTCTGGCTGTTCTCCACGCGGCGGTCGGAGCCCGGCAAGGACCACTACCGCTGGCCGAATCCCGAACTGCCCGTGCCGGAGACGCTCGAATGGAAGCTCTGGCTCGGGCCGGCGAAGTGGCGCGCATACGGCGCCGGCTACCATCCGCGCGAGTGGCGCAAGTGGCGCGAGTTCGGGACGTCCTGGCTCGGGGACCTCGGGCTCCACCTGATGAGCCCCGTGTGGATGGGGCTCGGACTCGGCGCGACGACTCCAGTCGACGTGACGGCTGAGGTCTCTGCGGACGACTGGACGGACGCGCAGCGCGAGCAGTTCTGGCCGTCGATGTCGCACGTCACGTGGACGATGCCCGGCGTGAAGGCGAGCGGCATGAAGCCTTTCACGGTCGAATGGTGCGACGGATTCGGCAACGTAGCCTACAGGCTCGAGCCGAAGTTCCTGCCCCCGGCGTTCCTGCAGGACGTCGCGGCGCTCACGCCGCTCAAGAGGCTGCCGGGACAGGGTCGCGTCGTGGAGGGCACGAAGGGATGGCTCCTATCGACTCACTACGACGTGGAGCCTTTCTACGTAATGAAGGACGGCTCGAACCCGCCCTCCATGCCGAGCGTCGGGTCCGCGCCCAGCCACTACCACTCGTACATCGACTGCTGCCTGCGCGGCGGTCGCACGGCAAGCGACTTCGCGATGGCGAGCCGCATGACGGCATGGGGCTTCATGGGCAACCTCGCGCAGCTGCGCCCGGGCGAACGCCTCGACTGCTCGAAGCTCGGATGATCAGAAGTCCACGTCCTCCGGCATGTGCTGGCAGGAGCAGCCGGCGTCGCAAGTGACGACCTCGCCGGTCATGTTCGACGAGTCGTCTGACGCGAGGAACGCGACGACGTTCGCGATGTCAGACCCTTTCGCCTCGCGGCGGAGCGGACAGTTAAGGCGGCGGCGCGCGGCGACAGCCGGGTCGAGGACGTCCCACCTCTCGGTGTAGATGTAGCCGGGCGCGCAGCAGTTGACACGGATGCCGAGCGGCGCGAGGTCGAGGGCGAGGGCGCGCATCATCGAGTTTATCGCCCCCTTCGATGCGCAGTAGGCTGTCCTGTGGCGGATCGCCCGCATTGCGGTGTTGGACGACAGGAACACCACTACGCCGCGGGACTCCTGCGCCATGAAGAACCTGTTGCACGCCATCTGCGTCACCTGGAACCCACCGATGACGTTGACGTTGAACACGTCGTGGAACCTCGCGGGATCCATCTCGAGCGGCCCGCCGTGCCCGAGCCCCTGGTTCGCCGCGTTGTTGACGAGTATGTCGAGCCGCCCGGCCTCGCGCTCGATCGTGTCGAAGAGCGCCGTCACCTGCGCGAGGTCGGAGATGTCGCACGTCTGCGACACGATCCCCTCGAGCCCCCGCGCCTTCAGGATCCCGGCGCCCTTCTCGGTGGACGCATCGGTCGATCCGCACATGAACACTCGCGCACCCTCGCGCGCGAACTTCTCCACGATGTCGAGACCCGTGTTGCGGTTCCCTCCCGTGACCAGCACAACCTTTCCGTCGAACCTACCCATCTTATTCCTCCTTGCCTACCTGCCGGCTTTGACCATCCTGCCCCTGCGGGGACTCCATTAGCCCCGTCGGGCGCGAAAGCGGCTCTATGCCCATGTCCTTCAGCCGCGCGTTGACGCCGAGCCATGCGCGCTCCCTCAGGCTCTCCGGCGCGCGGTACACGGCGTCGAGCGCCTTCTCGCGGAACTCGCGCTCCTGCGACTGCCTCTCGTCGAGGAAGTCGAGGTATCCCGCGACGTCCCCGCCCTCCGCGATGTACGCGCGCATGTCCTCGCGCATCTTCGCGACGATGTTCTTGAGCATCCTGTGTTCCGGCGGCTCCCCGCCGACGTAGGGGACGGGCACGTCGAGGTCGGCGGCGAGCGCCGCGCACTCCCCTTCCGTGCGGACCGCCTTCTCCACGTAGCGCCCGGGCTGGGCGTAGCGGGCGAGCGTGAGGTCGAGCGCGGACGAGAGGACGTTGGTCCAGCCGGAATACACTCCCGCCGCGATCAAGTCGCGGTCGCCGACAATCTGGGCGCGGGCCCTCGGGCGCGTGTCCTCGCGCCCCATGAGAAGGACCGCCGCGAGGGCGGAGGCGAGGATGGCGATGGCGGCGCCGGCGGCGTAGGGCTTCCAGTTGACGGGATCGTCGCCGACGAGACGGTACGGCCTTATGCCCGACTTCCTAAGCAGGGCATAGGCGTTCTCCCGGCTCCGGGCCTTTATCCAGCCCTCCCGGTTCTCGTTTTCCTTCGTCTGGTAGAAGTACCTGTACTTCACTTTGCGATCCGCTCCAATCCTTTGACTGTTTATTATAGCATAATCCCGCCACTGTGCACGTATGAAAAATTATGGTAGAATACTGGCCATGAACCAAGAATGCAAGATAGACGACGTCGTGGACGCCGTGGCGAGGGGCGAGCGCGTGCTTATGATGACCCGCCACGCCGAGCGTCCGCACATAGACCCAGAGGACCCCACCTTCGGCGAAAACCTTCCCATCACGCCGGACGGCGTCGCGATGGCGCGGCGCGTCGGCGAACGCCTGCGCACGATGGCGGACGGCGTGCAGTTCTTGGCGAGCCCTCTGCGCCGGACGCGCATGACCGCCGCCGCGATCGCCGAGGGCATGGGACTCGCGGACAAGTGGAACATCGACACGATTCCGACGGATGACCTCATCGGCAACGGGAGCATGTACTATTCGGACATGGAGGCTGCATGGAAGCTGTTCCGCTGCGGGGAGTTCTACCGGTTCGTCTTCGAGTACTGCCGGACAGGTCGCCAGAAAGGGTTTCGTCCTATCGCGGAGGCGACGGGCATGCTTGAGGACCACGTCCTCTCGCGCTTCACTGCGCGGCTCGGAGTGTTCACGACGCACGACCTCTTCATCGGGGCGTTCCTCTCCGCGCGCGGCGCATGGTCCGGATGGACCGTCCCGACATGGATAGGGTTCGTCGATTCCGCCGCGATTTTCATCGCCCCCGACGGCTCGCGGCGCTACGCGCTTGTCCGTGCCGGCGAGTGACGCACGCCGGTCGCGTCACCCCTCGTCGCCCGACGAGAGGGATTCAAGCTCCGTCGCGGCTTCCTCCCAGTCCGCCGTATAGCGGTCGATCTCGAACTGGAGAGTGCGCACCTTGCGGTTCGCCTCCGCGAAATCGGTCTGGGGCGTCGGATTGAACAGCTCCGCGCTCGCCTCGTCAAGCGACTTCTGCAGCTCGTCTATCTTCTTCTCCGCCGTCTCGACTCGGCGCTTCAGCTCCTTGATCCTGGGCGCCAGCTTCGCGCGCGCTTCCGCCCGCTGCTTGCGCAGCTCCTTCTTCGAAAGCGTCTGGGGCGCGTCCGGGTTGTCGTCCCCGCCCGCATCGCGCGGCACGGGGCCAGAAGAGCGCCCTTCCACGCCCGAGGCCCGTGACCCGATGTCCGCAGCACGCTTCTCGCAGTAGTAGTCGTATCCGCCGGGGAACTGCCGTATGCCTTCGCGCGTGATCTCGAGGACGGACGTCGCGACGGCGCGCACGAAGTCGATGTCGTGCGATACGAGGAAGATCGTCCCCTTGTACTTCTTGAGCGCGTCCTCCAACAGCCTCCGTCCGTCGAGGTCGAGGTGCGTCGTCGGCTCGTCCAGCAGCAGGAAGTTCGGCGACGACAGGAAGAGCATCAGGAACGCGAGGCGTATCTTCTCGCCGCCGGAGAGGACCCCCGCCGGCTTCTCGACGTCGTTCTCGTCGAACCCGAACGCCCCGAGCTGGTTGCGGAACACCTTCTCCTGCCCTCCGCCGTGCGCGTCCCAGGCGTTCTTCGCGTTGCGGTATACGGTGAGGTCCGGCGGGACGGTCTCGGCGAACTCCTGGCTCAGGTAGCCGGGGACGACGTTGTGCCCGATGACGGCCTTGCCTTCCGTAGGCTGCCGCGTCCCCGCCATGATGCGCATGAGCGTCGTCTTGCCGAGTCCGTTGTAGCCGATGAGCGCGACCTTGTCGCCGCGCGTCACGTTGAACTCCAGCCCCCTGAACACCATCTTCTCCCCGTCGTAGCTGAAGCCGAGGTTCTCGCAGCGGAACATCTCTATGCCGCTCGGCGGAGGCTCCGCGAGCCTGAGGCGCCCGGAATTGGTGTAGCGCTTCGGAAGGACTATCCTCTCCTCGTCGAGCTTGTCGATGATCTTCTGGCGGCTCTGCGCCTGCGCGGCCTTGGTCGCCTGCGCGCGGCAGCGGTCCACGAACCTCTGTAGCTGCTCGCGGTGGCGGTCCTGGTTCTCCTTGGCGGCCTTGAGGTGCTGGTACCGCACCTCGCGTTCAGTGAGGTAGTAGTCGAGGTCGCCCTCGTAGCGGGTCGCAGTGCCGGCATCGACCTCCACTATGATGCCGGTGAGCGTCCGCAAGAGGTAGCGGTCGTGGGAGATGAGCATGAGCGTGCCGTCGTACGCCTTCAGGAACTTCTGCAGCCAGTCCACGGCCGGGAGGTCGAGGTAGTTGGACGGCTCGTCGAGGAGGAGGAGGTCCGGCTTAGAGGCCAGCACGCGCGAAAGCTCCGCCCTCATGCGCCATCCGCCCGAGAACGACGCGAACGGCTTCGCGAACTCGTCGGTCGAGAAGCCGAGTCCGCCAAGCGCGACCTTCACCCGCGTCTCGATGTCGTATCCGCCGAGATGCTCGAACGCCGTCTGCAGCTCGCCGTAGCGCTTCATCTTCTGCGGATCAGCGAGGTCGGACTCCAGCTCGCGCATCTCCGCCTCCATCTCCGAAAGGCCGGGGATGCCGCGCAGCGAGTACTCGAGCAGAGTCTCGCCTTCGCTGTCGGGCTCCGGGTTCTGCCGCGTGAAGCCGATGCGCGGGCTGCCCTCGATGATCAGCTCGCCCTTGTCCGTGGACATCTCGCCAAGGACGATCTTGAACAGCGTGGACTTCCCCGAGCCGTTAGGCCCCACGACGCCGACGCGGTCGCCCTTGTTGACGCGGAACGTGACGTCCGTCAGGACGTCCTGGTGCCCGTAGTGTACCGATATCCCCCTGAAGTCAAGCATTATTCCCTCCCGTCATCGGCACACGTCGAACCCCGAAACCTTCTCGAGCCGGTCCACCTTGACGCGGGACAAATCACGCTTTACGCTCTTCCACCCCTCCTGCGACATCGCACCGAAGAGGTCCTTGCCGACAGCCTTGGACAGGACTCCGGCGAAATCGCTATCGCTCATTTTTCCATTCGTCATGTTCCACTTCGAGTACTCGCTGTTCCTGATGTTGAAGTAGTCCCGTATCGCAGCCTCGCTGATCCCCTCCGCCGAATGAAGCACAAAGAACACCTTCCCCTCCCTGTACGCGGGCAACTCGTCATAGGGTATGCACTGAACCATGGCGCCGTTGCGTTCCCGCGTCCCGTCCGGACCACACATCCCGTACCTCACTGCGGTGTCATCGGCGTACTTGATCAGTTCCATGATGTACGGCCATCCACGACCTCTACCCCTCCCCCTGGCGATCATGTCGCGAACTCGATGCGTGACATACCTGAAGATGTACCCACAATATTCGTCATTGAAGAATGGAGACCTGTCCACCGACCTTTTCCAGCCGCTTGTCATGAACGCCGCCACAAGTTTCTCGACCCTCTCGTCGGAACGCACGACCTCGCATCCTATTTCGATGGACTTGCCATCCCTCTTCCAACCGGTCTTTTCGGCACTCTTCTCAACAAGAGATATCCTGTCAATGGCGTTCTGCACTCGCTTGCCGCCGACAGACGGCATGAGAAGCCTGCGTACGGCAAGGTCGGCGAGCGCAATGCAATTGGATAGAGAATGTACTTCCTTCTCCAACTTGTTCACGCTCTCGATGCGTATTCCGCACACCGTCATCTCGCATGGCAACTCATCCCACGGAATGGTCTTTGGCGGTTGCCATTTCTCAACCTTTGGCGGCGGTTCGGGCACGGGCTCCGATTGCAGCGGTTCGGGCGCTGGTTCTGGCTCCGGTTGTGGTTCGGGCACGGGCTTGGGCTTGGGCTCAGGTTTAGGCTGCGGAGGTTCGGGTTGCGGCGGCTCGGGCTCAGGTTCGGGCTCAGGTTCGGGCATGGGCTCCGGCTCGGGCATGGGCGCGGGTTGCGGTTCGGGATCCGGTTGCGGTTCGGGCACGGGCTTGGGCTCAGGGTTTGGCTGCGGAGGTTCGGGTTGCGGTTTTTTCGGGGACTCCTGTTCTAACGGTTTCCTCCCATCCATATATGCCGCGACCCAGGCCGGGGCACGCACAACCGCAATGATGAGCGTGGCGAACAGGACAATCAAGGACACTGTAACCAACGCGTTCATCCGACGCCTGCCCGACGCGGAACCAGACTTGGGGAAAGTCGATTTGCCAAAGATCGCATCCAGTTCCGCCACGACCGCCATTGGATCGCCAAGCCTCTTGTCGGCATCTGGATCCGTCATCCTGTATATGAGCCGCGCCACGTTCTCTGGAATCGCCTTGTTGACCGTTCTTATGTCCGGGAGCCGTTCCCCGTCGAGGCGCGCCTCCAGTAGACGATCCGTCGTCATTTCCGTGCCGGGACATGTGCCAGCAAGCATCTCGAAGAACGACACGCCGAGCGCATACACGTCGGCACGGCTGTCCACAGCCCTGGAATCCGCTATCTGCTCGTAAGGGAGATAGAGCGGCGTACCGACGACGAGATCCGCCCGTTCGTCCGACGGCGGGGAGTCCATGAACAGCGCGATCCCGAAGTCGGACAGCCTCACCTCGCCGTTCGCCGCGACGAGCATGTTCATAGGCTTCACGTCACGGTGCACGACACCAAGCCTCTTCAGCTCGGCAAGGCCCTTCGCTATCGTGCGCACGATTGACGCGGCTTTGCGGATCGAGAACCTGCGCTCTATCGAGAGCCGCCGCGCTATGTTACCGCCAGGCATGTAGTCCATGACGAGGTAGTATAGTCCGGTCGGTTCGTCAAAGCCCGCGTCATATACTGACACCAGCGACGGATGCCGCACCTTGCCGGATATCCTCGCCTCCACGGCGAACTGGCTGCGAAGGTCCGGGTCTGCGTCCATCACGGACTTCGGCACGACCTTTACCGCGAAGTCGGTATGGAGCACGTCATGGTGCACGAGCCATACCTCTCCTTCGCCACCAATGCCGACAGGTTTCACGACCGTATAGCCGCGAAACTTCGACACCCCCTTCAGGAGCCGCCCTGGCATGACATGTCCCATGCGGCAAGGAGCTACTTCAAATCAACCGTGATCGTCCGGTCCTTGCCGGCGGCGTCCTTCCACGCAAGGCGGTACCTGCCCCTGAAGCCGCGAAACGCGACCTTCCCGCCCTTAGCCTTCGCTGTGGTCCTCGTCTTCCACTCGCGGTTCACGAGGTCGTCCATCGCGAAGTAGGCGGTCTTGGGCTGCATGTCGCGGGTGAAGAGCCCGCTGATCGAAGGCTCGCCCGGCGCGCCGCAGTCGTCCACCACGTTCCACCACGTGATGCCGGTCATCTTCTCCACCGAGAACCACGCGCGGTACAGGTTGCGCATGATGATCGCCTGGATCATCTGGCCCTTGGGAGAGTTGTCGGGCGCGGTGATGGTGATCTCCGAGAGGTGTATCGGACGGTCCGCCTTCGAGACGAGGCGGAAGCGCTCGGCGACCTTCTCGGGACGGAGGTGCTCCGGCCCCTTGCCGGCGGCGATGTTGGCGCTCTCCTTCGGGTTGAAGAGGTGCATCTGAGAGCCCACCACGTCGATGCGCGCACCATGTGCGGCCAGATCCTTCGCCTGCATGAAGAATCCGTCGCCCATGTTGTAGTCGTTCAAGTTGAACCAGGCGGTCTCGGGGAGATACTTGCCAGCCCACATGAAAGCCTTGAATGCGTAGTCCGCCGGCATCAGGCCGTAGTGGGAGCCGTCGAAGGGACGGTTACGCACGGCCTTGCGCCCGAATCGGTCGAAGTCCGTGGCGCTCTCGTTCACCACGTCCCACGAGTGGACGCGCGCGCCGTAGCGTTCGCCGATCTGGCGTATGCGCCGCTCGTAGCACTCGTTCTGCGCCTTGATGAACGTCGGCACGAGCGCCGCTATCTGCTCGCCTTTCATCTTCGCGTATATCTTCTTCCAGGCCGATTCCCATTCCCTGCTGAACTTGCGGCTTGGACACCCCGCGGGGAGGGATGCGTCCCAGCGCGGAACCTTCACGCCCGATGCCTTCTCGAGCGCGGCCTTCTCCGCCTCGGGGCACAGCTCGTCCCAGAGCCAGTTCGGAGTCATCCAAGTGTTGCTGCCCCACACGAGCGGATGGCCGTGGATGCGGCAGCTGTGCGATTCGAGGAAGTCGATGACGGGATCGGTCGGCGGACGCCTCCAGTGCGGCTGCGTCTTTGGACTCGCGCACGCGTTCCAGAACTCCTCGCTGTCCTCCGCGCCCGCCTCGAAGCGCGGCTTGGCGGGGAAGCGTTCGAACGTGCGCCAATAGAATGCGACGGTGGCGGAGTTGAAGAGCCCGCGTTCTGCATCGTACAGCGACCTGTAGCGCTCGTTGCGCTCCTTCGTGCCGAGCTGCCCGAAGTTGAAGATGTGCGCGCCGAAGAAGAAGGCGTGCCTGACCTGCTCCACCTTCACCTCGGTGCCGTCAGGCACACCGTCGAGCGCGAACTCCGCGTCCGCCTTTCGGAACCTATCTATGTCCGCGTCGATCTTCGCCTGAGCCGCATCGTTCCAGATGCCCCAGTACTCGTCCGACATCGCCTTGCGGTCGATTTCGAATCCCGCCTGCGCGGAAACCGCCGCCATCGCGGCGAAAACCATCATGCCTGCTTTGACCATATACTCATCCTTGCTGGAGATTGCGGCCTGCCATTCGCGCCATCGGCGGGACGGGCCTCCCGGCCCGACACGACCCGCAGAACGTCCTCTGCCCGACACGGCAACCGCAACGGCAATATACTACCATATTTCCCTGCCGTGGTGTTGAATCACCATTAAAAAGTTTTCATGCGAATACTTTTACTTCTTCTTGACCTTGACGGTCTTTCTCTTCTTAACGGGCGGAGGGGAACTTGACTGCCACTCTTTCTCCAATTCGTCAAGGCTCTTTCCCGTCACTTCCATCCAGAATGCGTCTTCATTATATTTTCCGCGCCTGCAGACATCGTTGAGTTTCACCGCCGTCCCGGAATGGTTGCGTTCCACAAAGGCAATGAAATTCGCTCCGACGGTGTATTTGCTCCTGGCGCGGCGGTTGCGAGTGTTCATCGGGCAGCCTTTCGTCGTCCATACATAGTTGCGCGCGTAGTCCGCCATCGCTTCGGTTATCCATGATGGCGTCTTCCTGTACTGCTGAACGATGTGAAAGAGTTCATGCATCACGCAGCCGATCGACTTTGTCTTGTTGAATCTACCACGGTTGAGCGTTATGACATTGTTTGGCCTAGTCGCATACGCCGGGACCTTGATGCCTTCCTTGTAGCGGATTCTTATTCTTTTGGGCGGCTCCCATCCATCCGTGGGAAATCTCCTGCAAAACTCCACATACCAGTGCTCGACTGCCGGGCGAAGCGCATTCTCGGACCATTCCGCCATTTCCGGCGCAGCGGAAGTGTCGATCTCAACCTTGAAGTTGATCTTCTGTCCAGCTGCGCCATGCGGCTTGTCTGCGGCATGAACATTTCCCGGAAGTGCCGTAGCGACTGCGGCCATCGCCGCAACCGACACCGCGAGCGTCCGTGCGCCCACCCTGACAAAACTTCTTTTATTCATGGCGGACATTATACCATAACCACAGGTAAAGGGCTTGCGTTCGAAATCAGATTTTCTTTGCTCCACGGACGCAAAAGAATTGGCCAAAAGTTATCGGATAAACTTGCGTTTACTTCCAGAACTTGCGTTTAGTTCCGGACACGACGCGAAATTCTCAAAGTGATGGCGCGCGCCAATTGGTGTCGATGGGGACAGGCCCCGAAGGGTCTGTCCCCGGATTCCGGGACCTAGGCCCGGATCGCGCCGCATATACAGAAGGGTCTGGTACGCCATGAATCACGATCCGCCGCCCTGCGGCATGGGCATAAGTCGGCCCGCGAAAATCCTTTCGCCAAAACCGCCGCCACCCGCAGGGGCGGGAAAGCCCCCGTCGGCGGGCGGGAGCTTTAGTTGCGTGTTGTCACACCCGCCGCGCAGGGAGGGACGGGCTTCGTCCCGTCCGTTGCCGTGGCTACTTGACGATGAGCATGAAACCGCTGGGAGCAGCACATCATCGAGATAAGAACACATCATAGCCTAATCGAGGAAGCGGAAGAGCTGACCCAATTTCCTGTCCTTGTCCTCCGTCGATGGCATCGGGAATTCCCTGAACCTATGCACGTTGGTGTATGCTTCGAGCAACTTGGGACGATCTCGCTCATACTCAAGGAAAACCACCTTACCGCCAATTATGCCCTGCACCCTCCGAATCTGGTCATAAATCGCGGCAAACAAATCAACTCCAGAGAGACCGCGCCCCCATCGCTGTATTATGCCCGAAGAAATCACGAATGTCGTTGGAATCCGAAAGGACTTCCCACCCCTTCCGCATCCTTGGCACATTGCCGCTTGGCCTACGTGCGAGCAACGCCCTGACGAACGCCCTTGACACTTTAGGGTCGCGCATCACAAAGTTTGCCGTTATGCTTGATGTCGCCATATTGTTTTTCCTTTCGCCGCATATTATACCACATTCCCCCTCGCAGTTTCAAGGGGGCGTCGCGAAGTTTTGACGCCCGCCGCATACAGCGCGGTGGGCGTGGCTTGGCCTTTCTAACATAGGAGACGGCTCGTCTGTGATGATGTACCCCTTACCTTCCGGCATTGCGTCACAAAGCACCCCACGGCGATGCTGATGCCACATAATACAGAGAAGGATCGTTGAAACAATGGCAGCAGAAATCACTGCCGAGAATATCATCTTTCGTTTTGAAAAGTACGAGGCGACACACGCACTCCTGTGTCAGTAGCCGAAGACGCCGACGGCAACGGGGGACTAGAAGTAGCCGCCCTTGTCGATGATCTCGCTGATGGTGTCGCCCTGGCGGACCCAGCTGAAGATGTCGACCTCGTTGCGCTCGATGCCCTCCGCGCGCAGCAGGACGTCGTAGGCGATCTCGCGCGGGATGCAGATGACGCCGTCGATGTCGCCCATGATGATGTCGCCGGGGCGCACCGTAACCTTGCCGACCCTGATGGGGACCTGGTAGTGGGTGATCATGCAGCGCCCGAGCGATCCGTTCGAGACGCGGTACTTGTAGAACACCGGGAAATTCTGCTCGAGGATCTGCTTCGTGTCGCGGA
>JAEEGL010096685.1_pt1 | contig 12122 bp, 12 predicted proteins | sample 9134231 | NCBI WGS metagenome assembly JAEEGL01 (sample SAMN16246548, study PRJNA631951) | gut metagenome | biome: gut microbiome; feature: rumen; material: fiber-attached | host: Bos | place: Iran: Karaj | collected 2018-10
CTCCGGATGGCCCTCGTCTGGCATCCCGACAGGCATACGGGGGAGTCCCCCGAGCGGATAGCCATCGTGACGGCCTGCTTCCAGGAGATCGGCGAGGCATACGGCGTCCTGTCGGACCCGTCCAGAAAGGCCGACTACGACTGGAGGCGTCGTCAGATCAAGGCGCACCCGACGCCATGGCCTGCGCGGCCTTCCTCTTCCACGTCGGCCGCGGGAAGACCGCCTGCCGGGCGTCCATCTTCTACAGGGAGACAATCATCTAGGACATCCGGAGGTCCGAGAGGGTCGGCAACAAGGGCTGACAGCAGTTATTCCCGCGCGCGGAACTGGGGAGGCCCCAACTCCGACAGCCGCTCTGCGGCTGCCGCTACCTGGGAACAGACCATCTCCTCCAGGGTTTCTGATTTCATCTTTGATGTCCTTCGGGCTGTCTGGGAAATCCTTTACGCCTGCGTCACGTTCATATGCTGTGCGATAAAGATATACTCTCGTAGGATGAGTAGAAGACATAAGCAAACCTACACCGTATGAAGCGGAATATTGATCTCTTTTCATTACTGATGAAGTCCAAGAAGAGCCCCCTAAAGACTCGTCTCATACTTGAGTATATGATGCTGTTGGATATTATCGAGTGGAACAGGATGGGTGGCACGAAGATATTCATCGACCCATCTACCGATGTCAGCGCCGCCGAATACAAGAAGATGGTAAGTTCTGCGGAAAGGAGATACCGTCGCTCGCATCGAAAGCGCATCAAGGCGGTTAGAATAGGGCTCATCGATGCCATGCGGATGATTAGGAAAGCTGGCAAGGGGGACTTCTCGGAATTCAGCGCACGCACACATTACGACTCCTGGAATTACATCCAGGATGAAAGAATCAAGCGGGTACGTGAATATGTGCTCCAGGATCCTCGCGAAGGGGGATTCCACGGGATTGACCACTGGGACCGGGTCTACGCGAACGGACAGCTCTTGATGACGTCTAAGGTCAACCGGCTCGTCGTCGGCTTGTTCGCCTATCTCCATGACTTTTGCCGCGAGGATGACGGCGACGACCTCCAGCACGGCCCGCGTGCGGCCGAGTTCATAGGTACGGTGAGGGACACCCTGCTCAAGGATGTCTGCGACGAGGACCTCCATCTGTTGAAGGAGGCCTGCCGCCTTCATACCGTCGCGGACAGGACAGGAAACCCGACAATAGACGCGTGCTTTGACGCGGACCGCCTTGACCTGGGAAGGGTTGGAATCGTCCCTGATCCGGCAAGGCTTGCAACAAAGAAAGGAAAGGAGATAGCCAGGCTACAAGCGGAATGGAATTGAAGTGTATCTAATTAATAAAGAGAGAAATGAAAAGGTTTAATTGGACTTACACATTCGTCATCTTTGTTGGCGTGTCCCTGCTGTCCGGATGCGGCGTTCGCAATGGCTCCAAAGGGCATGAAGGCGCCATCAGCCATGCTTGTGACAGTTCTACAGATGACCAATCGGAGAGTTTTGGAAAAGAACCAGTTACCACTCCAGTTATCCTTTCCGAGATGGTCCGTATGACGCCTTCGGCGGCGGGTGACCGGACGGGGACTTATTCAGGGAAGACATTCAGTCATCAGGCTACGGCCTACTGTTACGCGTACTTCGGTAAGACGGGTTCCTGGGACTTGAGCGAGGCGGATGACATGGAACCATTCCCGCCGGTCCCCGGTCTTGTCCATGGGACGTTCAACGTCCTCTGCGCAAAGGATACATGCTTTCATAACCGGGTCGTCCTAGCCCTCCGCTGCCCGAAGAAAAAGACGCTCGCGGCATGGATGTCAGAACGCGTCAAGTCCTTCCTCGAGGAGAATCAGGTCACCGACATGGGCGATGATACGCAACGCATCACCATCCCGACATGTCCCCGTCCGGAATCAGCCGATGTGATCTGTTTACACTACCTGCACGTGCTCAAAGGGCGCTTCGGCGTTATGCGCTGCCCAGAACCCGACCCCAAATGGGATGGGGAATACCGGCAGCCCGCGGAGCAGGCGGGGCTGATGCTGTTCGACTGCTGGCGGTCCGGGGACCTGTATACCTTCTACGAGGCTACCTGGTATGACTGGATGAGTTGTGGTGACAATACTACGGAATCATACCGGACCGTAGACGCCCGGATTGGCAAGGAACTGTCGCTGGAGGACTTTGTGGATGAGAAGGATTACGGGCGGTTCGCGCAGATCCTGATGAAGCATCTGATCAAGGCGGCCGATAACCGCGCCGAGGCTTTGGAGAGCTACGCCTCCGACGGGTCAGACGTCTTGCCGTTGCTGGACGGATGCGGCCTTGTCAAGGAGGGTATGGTCGTTTACTTCCATCCCTATACCCTGAGCGCCGGCGTCTACGGACAGTTCAATGCCGTTATCCCGTATAACGAGCTGGGAAACAGTTTGAAGAGACGCTGACGACTTGCGCGGAGTTATTGCTGATTCGGTAAAACGAACAGTCCCGTTGATTTCAGATATTCGACAATCTCATTGACGGACTTCTCGCCGAGGCCCCTGAACTTGCGTAGTTCATCAGGGGAGTACTGCATCAGTTCACCGACCGTCTCGAGACAGGCATCATACTTCATCACGTTCTTGATCCTGTTGGAGAGTGGGGTGTGACGGATCATCGTCCGCATAGTCGGGGTGCGCGCCATCAAACGATCCATGGACTCATGTTGAAGGAAGTCCGCCCACAGTTCGTCGATCTTCCCGGCCTTATCGACAACAAATTTCCGGAACAGGGCCTCGTCCTCTGTGTCAATTTCCAGGGTGTCCAGCGCCGGTCGGATAAAGGCGTCCGGCGCGATGTGCTTCTTCACGTTCATATCTCGACGTCCTTGAGAACGAAACCTTCCGACTTCAGTTTCTTGCCAGAAAACCACAACCCGGTCTTCGGATCCACCGGAACCCAGGTACTGCTTCCCATCTCTGCACGATACCATCTGCCATCGGGATGCACGAACCGCTTCTCCGTCTTCTTCTCGGGAATCTCCGGCGCGGCTGCCGGTCCCGGAGACTGTTCTTTGTCGCCGGCCGATGCGTGGGAGTCGGCTGCAGCGGCGAGGTCCTCCGCGAGATTTTCCTCGGCGGCAGCGATTTCCTTCAGTGCTTCCTCGACCACCGAAGAGTGGGTGGTAGCCTGCATGCGCTTATAGATGTCACTCATGACTTCCTTGGCGGTCTTGACGGAGCCGGCCTCGGTCGCCAGCCTGGTCTCCCTAACTACCTGGTACTCGTCGAACACGTCCGCGTCAATCCGCGGGAGACGGTCGATCCAACGGCGCAGCATCTGCTCGAAGGTCACCGGTTTCCCGAGGCACTTTGAGTACGCGTCCTTGATTATCGACAGTTCGTCGTGAAGCTCCGCAGACACCTGGACGGGACGGTTCTTCGACCGACCGGCTCCCTTCTTGGCACGTGGCTTCTGGTATAGTTTCCTCTCTCTAGCCATATTACAAAGTGTATGATACGCTATATTCTCCGTGCAAAGATAAGTAAAAAAGTGTATGATACACTATCCTTGAGGAAGAAAAGAGAAAAGATAAAGGAGAAAGCACGTCGACCGAGAGAAGGTACGCTCATTTCCGTCCACATCCCCCGCCCTTCAAGTCGTTCTGGGTGGGGGAGTGTCCGAAACTTCCGGCCCACGCCAACGCCCCGGATGCTCGGGACGGTCCAGCCTACAGCTGGAGTCGCCGCCGGCGACGCCCGGCATCCTCTTCCCGTGGTGCGGCGTCTCTCCCATGCTCGCCCAGGTCGACGTTCGGCGGCTCGTCCGGTCCGCGGTGCGGAGCTGCCTCTGGCAGCGGACGGCGCCTCCGTCGAGTGTCCACCGGACACGGGTGGCACGGGAGATCCTCCGCGTAGCGGTCGTGCCGACCGCCCACCACACTACCGAAGCCAAGCGCCGGGCGACCGTCCAAAGGGACGCTCGCGTGATCCGGCCGCGGCGACACTTCCTCACTTTCTAGAGAAAGATTTGGAATTGTCGCTCGCTTTGCTTATCTTCGCGGTGTGGTGGCAATGACAAGCTATGACTTTCCCCGGGGAAAAGTCAGCGCTTCGACCCCTCCCGGGGCCCTCAGCGCACCGCTTGCTTTTTGCTTGCTCCGCGCGCAAAAAGGGGAACCGGACGCCCTCGGGTCGCTCCGGTTCCAGGACAGAAAGCCAGGGGCCCCGCTACGCGCCCTGCCTTCTGTCCAACGACAACGAACCAGAACAGAATATGATGGACGACAAAGAAACACTGATAGAGAAAATCTCGAAAGGACGACACGGTTCGGGGAAACATCCGAAGCGTGCAGAAATTTGTTTTAGCGAGGAGGAGTATGACATTGTAAAAGAGATGGCAACTACAGCAGGGAAGAAAAGCGTTTCTGCGTTTATCCATGAATTCGTTCTGAACGAAGGAACCGTCAAGTCAGCGCTTACTCCGGACGAACGTAAAACAATCACGGATCTGAGTAAAATCGGAACGAATATTTGGAAAACTCGCAACTCCCTGATCGCTCTGATGAAGAAAAAAGATTCATTAGAAACGGAAAGTAAAGAGGAGGATTCTGAGCTGCAAGAGATAATTGATAATTTGCATGTAATGTACAAGGATTTCATGACAATCCATGACTATTTCGCAGATATAGTGAAAGCAAAAGGTCAGAAATGATTCCGAATATAACACACTCTACCGGCAGTGGAAACTACCTCGGATACAATCTGGGTGACAAAAAGGAGCAGTACCAGAGGGTGCAGTTCCTCGCCGCCGAGGGTGTGATGTATAATGATCGTCTCATTGACCGGTTGAATCAGAATTGGGTCGAGGGCGACGAGAATAGCTACCAGGCTTTCCGGAAGGTTGCAATGGAGATAGCCAACGACTTCGATGACCAGTTCCTGGCCCAGGCCGCCCTGAACGGCCGTCCGAAGATACGGGCAATCAACGTCTCTCTCTCCTACTCCCCATTGGATACGGACAAGGTAAACGAGGAGGTCTATGACGAGACAAAGGAAGACTACGTTCCCCTGCGCCTAAAAATGGATAGGGAGTTTTTGAAAGAGATGGGTTTTGATGACATCCAGTACGTGGCCGTCTCGCATTTGGGCACCCACTGTGCCCACGACCACTTCGCCATCAACACCGTCCGTTCCGACGGTTCTACCATCAATCTGAAATACGACTTCGTCCGTGCCCAAAAGGTCGCGGCGGAGATCCGCCAGAAGTACGGGCTTTCACTTCCCGACGAATCTCTCCAGAGGGTTACGCCCTATGCCAAGGAGGCCAAGGCACAATCCTGCACATGGGAGGAGTACGGACAACGGCTCCAGGAGCACGGCATCGGCCTGGTGTTCTCTGACCACTCGAAAAACGGCCGCGGCTACGGCGTGTCGTACTCCTTCGGAACCAAGGTAATCCCTGGATCCAAACTCCACCGTTCGCTATCCTACGGCCAGGTGGACGCCACGCTTCAGAGGAACTTGGCTGCCCGCCAGGCGCAGGAGGAGGCCAGCAGAATCGCGGCGCAGCAGGAACTCGCCCGTCAGAAGGCCGAAGCGGAAGCACGTGTAGCCGCCGAGAAACTCGCCGGAGAGCCGGAGACCTTCGTAATCCATAACGATGCGGACGCCACGCTGTACTCGAATCGGCCGTCTCCGCTGCCGGAGATTATAAAGATGCTGCACGAGGCGACCCGATCCATCTTGAAATATCGAACTAGGGGGACGTCCGTCCGCCACAACCAACCCGAAGAATTTGTCGAGGATGCTGTGAACGGCCAGCAGTTCGGAATGGTGAAATACGATATGCAGAAAGCCCATTTCGTCGGCGACAAGCCCAACGAATGCATGCTCGAGAATCCGGACGAGGTCATCCAGTTCGCCGACCATTATGGCCAAACACTGGATCTGTTCACCCCCGGTTTCTGGTCGGATTGGCAGCTGCGGCTCGTATCGCTAAAGAATGCGCTCAAGGAAAACGAAGAGATCTTGGGAACATCACAGTCCGTCGAGATAGTGTCTGTACAGCAGCAGAAACAGGAAGAAACGCCCAAGTCGTCGGCCGAGTCCCAGCCGGATGCCCCGAATGTGCTGAATAAGGCCTCCGAGTCCCAGTTGGAGGCAGTGCCCATTACTGGGGCAAGCATTGCCGTTGCGGCTGAAAATGCCGCCGAAGAAGCTGCGACCGTGCAGCAGGAACAGGCCAAGGCAAAGGAACTCCGAGCAGCCTATGGTCAAATGATTCCGACCATCCAGGGTCTCAATAAGGTAGTAAACGATACCTTCCAGTTGTATAATGAAGCCAAACAAGTCGGCATTGCCGTCAACGCCGAGACCGGACAAAAATACGATGAACTTAAACAGTCCTGGAACGAATTCAGGCAGCTTAATCAGGAACGCCGGAATGCAACCACGGCGGGAGCCTTGATTAAGGGTATCGGAGGAATGATGGTGTTCTTGAACCCTGTTGCCGGTCTCCTTGCGATTGTTATAGGTAGAATAGCAACAGATATCCGGCTGTCGAACATTCAGAGCGAGAAGAAAGCCCTCCTGAGCAAGATTGAGGGGCTGAAGTCCGATATTGAATCGCTCCAGCAACAAAAGGCTCAAATCAAGATAGAGAAGCAGGAACGACTTAAGGATTACCTCCAGGCGAAGGATGTCAGAAATGAATTCCGCGCGGGGATGGATATGGTGAAGGAAGAGATTCAGCAGCTGAAGGAACAGACCAAGCCGAAGTTCACATTCGACTTCAAGGCCGCTCGTCAGCAGGCGGCTTCCACCTCCCCTGCAGCGCAGACTCCTGCCAAATCCACGACCACGGCCACGCCGTCGAGAAGCACGGTCGATATATCTTCCATCCTTCTTTCGGCGAAAGATAAGGACTCTCTGGATTTTCTTCTTTTGGATAAGAAGGTCGTTATTGAACCCATTAAAGACCGTTTCGGCGGAGTCTCCGACTTCAAGGTAACTCTCGCCGCAGAAGGTCGTGTCATCAATGCAAGCTGCCTCGTCCCTGGAGACCAGATGCGCCAAATGGTTGACAAATGGGAAACCCTTACAGGCGAACAGCCGGCGTACAGGTTGGAGATTCAGAGAGGAAACCAGCGGAAACTTGCCGACATTTGCGCTAAAATGGATGCGGCCAGCCCGGAGAACGCCCCGAGGATTCCAAGAACAATATCTTTCCTTCCCGGGGGAGAAATTAAAGTTTCATACTACAATTCGGGCCGACGCAAAGAACAGGATATCATGGTGGATGCCAACGGAAAGATGAAGTTCAACGGTATTGAACTTGACATAAACACAGGTAAATATACACAGTTTCCCGGCCAGCGCCAGGCTCCGCACCGCTCTCAAGGAGAATCCAACGGAGAAGAAAAAGGGTATGGCCGAAGGAGATAGGAGATAGGATTATGAACGAAGAAGAATTTCAAGAACAACTGCAAGCCGCCTCGCAATTCATCATAGATGGCGCCCAAGAAGCCAAGGATTTCAAATCCGGTGGCCAGTCGTACAAGGCCGCAGCGGAAACATACAAGACCCTCAATGATAAAACCGTTGAGAAAGTTACGGACGCGGTAAAAGAAAGGCCGGCCGCCTATGTTCCAGATTCAGAACTGAGGAAAATAGGAAATATTCGACTGGCGGCACCGGATTTAACCGAACAGGCAGAATCCTTCGCCTCAAAGGTTGCAACATACATGGGGCCTGCAGTCGAGAAAGCCCTGAATAATTATTTGGAGAATAAAAAGTTCAAGCTCTTGCATGAGCATGTAACTAAGGGACAATTGTGGCAATATGCCGAAGATGCCGCTAAAAAGAGGATAAAAATTCTATCTATCATAGTGGGAGTCCTTATTACTGGACTAACCGGAGCAGGAATAGTTTATTTCAATAGCTGGATTCATTGGGGATATCGCCTCGAAAAGATTTGCAAAGACCCGAGACAAACAAATAAGAACCTCAAAGATAGACAGGATATATTCGACTTGGCTAGAAGACAATTCAAAAAAGGGGAACAGGAAAAGGAAGATTTTAAGAATGCCATCCGTGATAAAGAAGAAGAATTAAACCTACTCCCTCCGGTTACGCTGGAGTAAAGAAAACGCCACTTCAAGGGCGCTCTTTACTTTTTGGACGGTCGATGCGGAGACACCGCAGACGGCGGCCGTCTCGCGCACGGAAAGGCCTTCCCTGAGCTTCCGGACGACCTGCGGGTACTTATCAGTTCCCGGTCAGAAAGCCTGTAACCGACTTTACGGCCCATCTTCACGCCCTTCTCGATGGCCAGCTGGCGGCCGCTGTTCAGCCGGTAGGCAATCTGCTCCCGCTTCCGGGGAGCGCTTTGGAGAATGCACCGTAATCAGTGCGATTATTAAAGAATCTTGCACTACTTTCAGTGCAAAAGCGGGAACCCCGGAGGATTCCCACAGCATTCAAAATATGAAGAGACAAGTATCGTGTCGCACAAGGATACTGAAGACCCCTCGGAAACACAATAGGGATGGCATCAGTTACCTCTTATAGAAGGACAAGAGCCTGTCGATCAGCTGCCTGACTTCTTCCGCCTTGGACCGGCTGAATTCCTTGGAGGCCCCGAGAAGGAACGCGCGGCCACCCTTCTCCAAGTACGCGTCATGGATGAGGAAGACCTTATCTTCGCAGACTACGTAAACGCCTTTCTTTGTTTTGAACTTCTCAAAAGAGGCGATGAGTCCGGTGTATCCATTGCCGATGGAAACGAGATTCTCGGGACGACTGTCAGACGAAATACCGAGGCCGGTGCCCTTCAGGTACTCCTCGCCCTGAAGGAACATCAGCGCAGAGAACAGTTCTTCGAACATCTTCTCCTTTTCAGCATCGACCTCGCTCAGCAATTGTTTCAATTGAGACACATGGGCTTTTTCCTCTTCTATCACCGCCTTGTACTCATCGGCGTCTTTGGCAAGCTCCTCCTTCACCTTCGCGAGACCATCGTTCTCGATCTGCTTCTTGAACAGGTCCCACTTCTCGAACGGGACGTCCCTCCCCTTTGCAACCTCGAGGAGGATCGGGAGGTCATCCGTCTGGATGTTGCCGGCGGCGACGCCCTTCAGGAGGCACGCCCTGATAGAATCGTCAGATTCGGATCCTGCCATCTCTATGGTGGGATTGCCGTTGTCGCTCTTAATGATTACGACTTTCCCGCGGAGAATCTCGTATCTCTCAATCTCCGTCTCTCCGGCGCTGAGCGTGCTTGCATCAAAGAACACGTCGGTGTAGCCGTAGTCCTTCTTGACCCTGAACACGAGCCAGAATCCGGAGGCACTTTGGCCGGGGCGGATGTTGGTTGTTACAAGGGTCCCGGAGATGGCGTCCAGGGGCAGCAGGCCATTTTCCAGGTCTGTCTTCGACGGGGTGAACTGATTCTTGTTGGCGAAAAACTTGGGCATTTCTGATACGGTTGGTTTTTGTTTAACAAAAAAGTGTGAGGCTTGATGCTCTTGAAGTTGCAGGCTCTGGTAAACCTTTGTATGCAAGAGCAGCCTCACACAAACCGTATCGAAAGAGCCTTACTGCACGTTCAACGTAAGGCTCTGTTGACACAATGACGAGACCGCCAGCCCCATACAAAATTTACCAGACTTCGCAACTTGGGCTGAGCAATGTATTATGCCTCCGCTTTCGCGGCTCAACAAAAATACTACTTTTTCCCGATACAAAAAAATGAATTTCCGGAATATCGGTAAAATGTGAAGGAACAGACGTTTCCCACCTTCCACGACGGTGGTTATCGTTCGGGTTTCCGGACCTTGTGCGGCATGTTGTCAGGCAGCACCATGGACAGTTCCATGAACCCGGCGTATTCATCCCCGTCATACCAGGGGCACTGGAAGATCAACTTCTCCACGCCCTCCTTCTCGACCGTATACACGTTCGTGCGGGGATTCTCCAGCATGTCAACGAGAAGTGTCCGTGCAGGTTCCGGATGGCAGTCAAGGAGATTACGGCCAATGAGTTCCTCCCTCCCTGGCTTGAGGAAGGTCTGCCGGGATTTCCCGTTCATGTCGAGGATGGTACCGTCCTTCGCGCAGACGGTGACGGCTACGTCGGCCCATTCGAAGTAATCGCGTTTCATGTCGTCAGGAATGGAGTTGGTTCAGGAAATGGATGAAGATGTCCGGACGGAACGCGAGCGGGAAGACAAGGCCGTACAGGGCGCCCCAGAAGTGGGCAGAGTGGCCGATGTTGTCCTGGTTCCGCTTGTTCATGTACCAACAGTATAACAGGTACAGCGGAGCGAAAAGGTAACCCGGAACGGGAATAGGAATCAGGTAGATGTAAATCCCCATCTTGGGCTCGAAAAGGATCGATGCGAAGAGGACCGCAGACACGGCCCCGGAGGCGCCGACGGCGCAATAAGACGGAACGTACTTGAATTTCAGGAGGTCCCCGACGGAGGACACGACGATGGCGCTGAGATACAGGACGACGTAAAGGGCGACTCCCGCCCCGGCGCCGAATGCCGCCGTGAAATACTTCTCCACCACGCCGCCAAAGAAATACAGGGTGAGCATGTTGAAGAACAGGTGCCCCCAGCCGCCGTGGACGAATCCGTAAGAAATCATCCGGTACCATTCTTTGCGATGCCAGACGCCGTAGGCCGTGAACCAGAGCCGGCGGACGTCCAGCTTGCCGTAGAAGCAGAGGATGCTCACCAGGCACGTGACGGCGATGATGACGAGCGTTACCATTCCGAGATCAGACCTTCCTGTTGATAAGGCTCACCACCACCTTCACCATCGTATCCATCTCTTCCGGGTGGCTTTCGGCGATCATGAGGGTCAGGGCGACGAGAGAGCCGTCGGAGATTCGTTTAGTCCCGTCCGGGCGGTACAGGATGCCGTTGTTCTGCATGAACCACAGGAAGAGGGTGGCGGCGATTCGCTTGTTCCCGTCCACGAACGAGTGGTTCTTGACCACGAGATAGAGGAGCATGGCCGCCTTCTCCTCGATGCTCGGATACAGGTCCTTCCCGTCCCAGGTCTGGTAGATTTGGCCGATGCTGCTGTGGAAGGATGCATCCTTCTCCATGCCGAACAGATCGCTGCCGCCGAACTTCTCCTTCAGGCTACGGATGGCCTCCATCGCGTTCTCATAGGTGGCATGGAAACGTTCGGGAGCGGTCGTATCCGAGATGGACAGGCTTTGGTAGTCGTATGCGTCCAGTGTATCCAGGGCGTAGGTATAGTCCCGGATGACGTCAAACAGGTCCGTGGCCTGGTCGGAAGAGAGGAGCAGGTCCCGGCTGAAGACATTCTCAAGCAGACCGACGGCCTTCTTCAAGTCTTCGTATTTCTTCTCGGAGACGGCGTTGCGGTTGATGACGTAACCCTTCCGCATATACTCCTTGATTATGGAAGTCGACCAAATGCGGAACTTCGTCGCCCTAACAGAGTTGATCCTGTATCCGACGGAAATGATGGCATCAAGGTTGTAGAATTCTATCTGTCGGGAGACCATCCTGTTCCCTTCCATCCGAACCTGTTCCATTTTGGAACAAGTTGCGTCCTTAGAGAGCTCCGAATCATCATAAATATGCTGGAGATGCCTGGTAATCGCTTGTGTATTGACACCAAACAGCTCTGCCATGGCCCGTTGGCTGGCCCAGATCGTTTCGTTCACCGGGTCGATAATCGCTTCCATCTTAACCAGCCCGTCATCGGACTGATAGATGACAATCTCTTTCTTCTCTTCCATCGAAAACAGATTCAGTAAAGGTTAGAACTCCATCTTCCCACCGTCTTCCTTCATCTCCTCGTAGCGTTTCCGGTTCAGTCGGAACAGGGAACCAATCCGTCCCGGGCGGCCCTTCGTCCGGCGGGGAGCACCATCAGGACACATCGCCTTCGGCATCTCCACGGGCTCAGAGCAGGGGAGAGCCCTCTCTTCCAACAGGGCTTGGGCGCAATAGGCGAGTGACTCGTCCTCCCCATAGGACGGTACGCTGTCGTCCGCCTCCTCAAGAATGCCAGTGGACATCAGCTTGCGCTGGAAGTTGCGCCGGTCGAACTTGACGCCAAGGATGGCCTCGTATAGACGCTGAAGGTCCGGGATGGTGAATTCA
>JAEEGL012307045.1_pt1 | contig 12122 bp, 4 predicted proteins | sample 9134231 | NCBI WGS metagenome assembly JAEEGL01 (sample SAMN16246548, study PRJNA631951) | gut metagenome | biome: gut microbiome; feature: rumen; material: fiber-attached | host: Bos | place: Iran: Karaj | collected 2018-10
CCCCTCACCTACAAGCCGCACAAGGCGTACTACGCCTTCACCGCCTTCAACGAGCTGCGCAAGCGCGGCACGGCCGTCGCCGCGCAGGCGACCGGCGACAAGAACCTGTACGTCGCCGCCGCCAAGGGCGGGAAGGACGCCGCCGTCATGATGGCGAACGATTCCGACAAGGCGATTCCCCTCTCATGCGACTTCCAGGGGCGCGCAGTCTCATCCTGCCGCATCACGGACAAGGATCGCACGGACGCGGCATGCCCCATGCCGCCGGAACTGCCGCCACGCTCCTTCCTCGTGGCCATACTGGAGGCGAAATAGCCTGCGCGCACGGTCCGCGAAGACGTCTACCTGGCGCTGCTTTCGACCTTCGTCCAACGAGGCAGCCGGTCGAGAGGGGTCGGCGTCTCTATCCGGCATGGCCCCGTGACAATCTTCCCGTCATCGCCTTTCCAGGAGCCTGGAGGTATTACGACCGTGCGCGATGCGGCGTTCTCGACGACCTGCGGCGCGACAAGCAGCCTGTCGCCCATGAGAAATTCGTCCATGATCGTCTCGTAGCCGTGCCCGGGGAACGAATATTCCAGTGAACGCATCATCGGTTCGCCGGTCTTACCTGTGGATATCGCCGTCTCTACGATGTATGGCGCCCATTCCTGGCGGATCGCGATCGCCTTCCTGAATGCGGCAAGATGAGTGTCGTCCAAGACTTTCCATGGCGGAATCGACAGTTGCACCATCGGCGAGAGGCACTGCACCTGCATGGAACGCACGAACTGCTGCTGGTTGACCTTTACGCTGTCTTTCTGGGTCGGGCCGTACAGCCCTCCTCCGACCATGTCGAAATCTATGAACGGGTAGCCGATCAATCCCGCGACGATGCCGTTCGAGAGACACATCTTCAGAGCCTCGAACGTCGGCGCCTTGTCCCGTTCGGTCTGCTTGAGGGGAAGACCGCCCATTTTCCAGCTCGCGCGGTGCTGCTGGTACGGAACGGTCGTGCCGAGCATGTGGTAGGCGCGGCACTGGTCGCTGGGGGCGGCATTGGGGTCGTGCGGAAGCGCCACGTTGCCGTCCAGGCCGGACACGTTGCAGATGAAATTGCCGGGATCGCCCGCGTCGAAGAAGAACCCGTCCACCCCGTATGTGTCCATGAGCCAGCGGAGATGGTTCTTCGTATATTCGAAGCACTCGGGGTTGGTGCAGTCCAGCACCGCTCCCCACCCGGCCCACCATCCGCTGACGAACGAGAGCTGGTATCCCCGTGCGCTGGATTTGAGCATGTATCCCTTGCGGCACAATTCGCGGTAGCGGAGCGATTCCATCGCGACATGGTTGTCGAACCAGAGCGTCACCGCCGAATATCCGAGCTTGTCCTTGAGTTCCCTGACCAGGCCTTTGGGATCTGGTATGAAGCCGAGGTTGAAGTCCCAGGTGCCCATCGAAAGCTCATGCCAGCCGTGGTCGATCATGAAGACGCCCGGCGGGACTCCCACCGCCTTGAAGCCTCGGGCGAGCTCGAGGATGTCCTCCTGCCTCTGCATATAGCCGAGAGAAGCCCAGGTGTTGATGATCGGATTCCTGAACCATTCAAGCCTTGGCGTACCCTGCGGAGGGAAGAACGTCTTCGAGCAGTGGAGATATGCACTGCGCAACGTATCGCCGGACTTGCCGGACTCCACCTTCGCATCCTGGCGGTCGGCCTCCACGAAGAGCCGTCCGTCGGCGAAGCGGAAAACGAACGGACGCTCGCTCCACACCCAGCGGCCCTTGTTCGAAAGCAGCAGCGGCGCGGCCTGGTTGCCGCCGATCCCGGCGCCGTGGTTCACGCGCATGTCCACCTTCTTGAAGAGGTTTGTCGCCGAAAACGGCTCGAACGTGCCGAGCACGGTCTCGGCGCCGTACCAGTGCTCGTCGGGCAGCAGCTCGATCTCCTTCTTCGAGTCGCTCGCGAACGACGGGTTGAGCGCGTATTCGTACTCGACCATCATAATGCGGTTGTCGGACGTGTCGCCAGGCGCGTGGATGAAGGCGCTCTCGTCGAAGAACACGGCGATGCGCCCCGGTTCCAGCTCGACCAGCGAAGCGTACGCGCTCGTGCGCGCCTTGGTGACGAAGAGCTTTTCGTAGCGTTCGCCGGTGCCGGTGCGGTCGACGAGCATGAACAGCGCCGGCCGGCCAGTCAGCACCACAAGCGTTCCGTCGGCGAGGATCGTCGCCTGCGGCGAAACGCCGTTGTCGCTGATCTCGCGGCGCTCGCCCCAGGTCCTGCCGCCGTCGTGCGAGACGAACTGCAGGAGCGGATGGCGAGTCGAACCGTCGAGCGAATAGCCGGTGCGGCAGATCGCGAGAAGCGAACCGTCCCTGCGCTCTACAAGCGTCGACTCGAAAAGCCCTTCGGCATGCCCCTCCTCGTAGGGGTACTGCGAAAGATACTGCCAGCTCTCGCCGTCGTCCTTCGACTCGAGGAAGTAGTTGATCGCATACCCCCCTGCCTCGTTGCCTTTCTTGTTGTAGGTGTGGCCCCACGCCTCGGCGACAAGGCGTCCGTCCGAAAGACGCTGCACGTCGCGGTGTATTCCGCACATTGATGGCCAGGGCGTCTTGAAAAGAACCTGCCGCTCCGTCTTGGTGCCGTCTTTCTCCAAGGTGTTGACGCTGATGAAATGCTCGTTTGTCGCCACCTTGCCGTCCATGTCCCAGCAGCAGATCCAGCGGCGGCGGCCGTCTCTCGTCTCGAAGGCGTTGCCGCACCCCACCTTGGCGACCTTCGGGTTCAGGTTCCAGGTTCTGCCGTTGTCCGGCGAATGGATGAACACGTGGCGTTCGTCGCGCGTGTGGCGTCCGATCGAATGGCTCAGCGTGATTTCGCCGTTCGACCAGCGGTGGGCGAACACGAAGTTCATGGGTTTCTTCGAATACCGGATCGCCCGGCGCGAGACCTCGGTGAACTGGGCCTCTGCGCCCTTGATGAAGTAGACGGGGCTGTTGGTGACGTAGCCGTCGTATTTCTCTATCTTGTTTCCGCTGGAATCATACGGCACCGCATAGAACGGCGTATCGTACCGGAACGCCTTGCGGGCCTCCTTGTCCGTCGCGTCGCACCGCTCCAGCGGCCACACGAGCGTCACCTCGCGTCCGTCGGCGAGCTCGGCGACTATGCCGTTGATCTTGATCTGCTGCTTGATCCACTTAGCCTGCATCTTTAGGTATGCGTCTTCAACATAGGTGGCACCAGCGAGGAGGTTGCGCCCGAATGCACTCACCTCGCATCCGTCCAGACATCCGGAAGTAAGGACATCGTCCCCGACCTCCACCGCGCCAGCTAGACAAGCCGCCGCCAACCATGCAGACATTGTTATCATTTTTTTCATTCGTTTCTCCTTTGTACTTTTGTACTCAAACCGACATGATGGATAAGAACGTTAAACATTGCAAGTTTTTCATGGTCTTCTCCTAACAGGTGTCGAAAGATGCCGTAATTGTACCATATCAATGGTTGTCTCATGGCGCTTTCTGCCCCATAAAAGCATCCCATTTGCAACATGCACCATGATTTGATATCATATCGCCGTGAATCCGATACTCTATTTCCATTCCAACGAGGAGACGAGTGCCCGCGAACTGCTGGCGGGGGTTCGTGACATAGCAGAACGCGCGCACATCCATGTACACACAGTAGATTTCACTCCAAATCACAGACAGGTCACAGCGTTGGTCAAATGTTTTCACCCATGTGGGGTAATTGTGGAATGCGGTGGCTTTACGGCCCCGTTCCTTCCGAAGCTTTTCGCGCCGTTGCCAGTTGTCTACCTCGATGTGGAACCCGTATCCCTTCCGCCTGACGCTTTCGCCATCTATCACGAGTCGAAGAATGCTGGCATTCTGGCGGCAAAAGAACTACTCATGACAGGATATCACCATTTCGCCTACGCCGACTGCCCGATACACTGCCGATGGAGTGATGTCCGCCGCAAGAGTTTTATCAATGAGATTTCCGCAAACGGGTACACCGCCACATTCTTTCAGGCCTCGCGTAAGACTGCAAATGACCCAATCGCGTATCAGGACATGTTACGCGGGTTCGTGGAGAACCTGCCGACGCAATCAGCGGTGTTCGCCGCCACAGATATCGTCTCGGCGAACATCCTCACCATCGCCCAACTTCTGGGCCGCCAGATCCCAAGGGATCTGGCGGTAATCGGCGTTAACAATTCCGAGGCCATCTGCTCGCACACCAATCCCACACTCTCATCGATAAGCCTTGATTTTCGCGGAGGGGGAATGACCGCGGCGACGATGTTGCTGGCGGCGATACGGAATAGAGAACATTTTGTTGGAGAAAGGCAGCGCACCTTCGGCACGTTAGATGTCGTTCGCCGTGCTTCAACCCAAGTGCTCAAGCGATACGACCACAGGGTTGTTGCCGCACTAGAAACAATCCGTTGCGAAGCCTGCGCCGGAATCACTTCTACAGACGTTGCGCAACGCCACTTCAAATGTTCCAGGCAGAATGCGGAGCGGCTCTTCAAGTCCAACACGGGACATACCATTATGGAGGAGATCCACAGGTTTCAACTCGATATGTCCAAGCGCCTTTTGACAAATCGCAACTTGAGACTTCAAGATATCTCCGACTTTTGCGGCTTCTCGAATCCAAATTCACTACGCAAGTTTTTTCTTCGCGAAACAGGGATGACCATGTCCGAATGGCGCAAAAAGCACTCCCCCAGTTTTACTGTTCCGTCTCCTCCAGATGCACGTTCCAGATGCGCGCCCGTCCCTCGCAGGTGAGGAAGAATCCGATGTAGTGCCTCTCCTCGGGGCCGATCTTCGCCGGCGTCTTGAAATAGCATTCGCGATGCGTAGGGCGACAAGTCCGGCCGCCGTACTCGATGTCAGACTGCACGTTGATCCACTGTCCAGGACCACAGGAATACTGGGTGAAGAACGTACCCTCGGGATGCTTCGACTCGAGCTCGAAATCGTATGAAAGCAGATACGACGTGGCTGGCTTGAAGCATTTCACGAACTTGAAGTCTGTTCCGCTCTGGGGCATTGCGCGCCCCCCGTACGGTTTCTGCCCGTGCGTGACGACGATGTCCCGCGGCGCCGCCGAATCGACGAGCATGTTCTTCGCGGCATCGTGCGGATGCGGGCGGCTCACGTCGGTCATGTCGGCATAACTCTCAGTGCGTGTGACAATCGGGTCGAGAAACTCATGGCGAATGAACGCCAGCCGGCGCGCCTCAAGAGACCCCGGCTTCAGCTTGGCCGCCGCGCGGTCGAAGAGTACCTTCCACCCGTCGCACACCTCCTTGCGGTAGATATCCGTGCGCAAACTGTCCTCGGTGGCGACCTTGAGCTGGCGCCCCCACTTCGCTGTCGCCAATGGCATGAGCGTCTCGGTCGTCCACTTGCGCTCGAGATCCCCGTAGAACTCCGCCATTTCGCCGGCGGCAGCCCCGAACATGAGCCGGAAGTGCTCGTCCAGCACGGCGTTCTCGTCAACCTCTCCCGCCCAGCTCAGCTTCGAGAACAGATAGTAGTTGAGGTAGTGGTAGATGGACTTCTCGCACTCGGTCTCGCAGAACGAGCCCATCGAATACGGGGCAAAGGCCCGATAGGCCTTGACCCAGGCGCGTGGCGCCATGTCGGGTATGCCGAGGCACGCCTTGCGGCCGAACTTGCTCGGATACGTCCACATCCACACCTTGTGGCCGAGCTTTTCGTACCATGCTTTCACCTCCCTGACATCACGTGCCAGTGCATCGTCGTTTGAAGCCGCCCATGGACCGGTCTCTGCGACCATGACCCAGACATTCTCCGGGATTTCGCACTTCGGCACCGCACGGTACGACGCGTACGCCATCTGGGTGACGATACCCTTTATGCCCTCTGCCTTGAGCCGGTTCGCCAGCCGCGCCGTCTGCCCCCAGATCAGCTCTACCGCAAACTGCCCTTCCGGCGCCTCGGCCGCGGCCTTCTCGCACTTCTCGCAATGGCACTGCGGCAGGGCGTCCTGCGGCATCACGTCTACAAAGCGCCCGCCCTTGACGTTGTAGTTCCAACGGTAGCGGCTCTTGTCCCACTCCAGGCGTATGCCGCGGCTCTCGGCGCTCTGTCCGGTGAGATACGCCTTCGCGTCGAGAAAGAACTCGTCCCATACTGCGGAGGAATGGCAGAGCTGCGGTCTGAACTCCCCGATGAACTCGTCGGAGATGTCACGCACGTACTTTCCGTCCGGCCCGCGTTTCGAGAGCGCGAAGTACTCGGGATGCGTCTTCGAGAAGCGGTGGGGATAGTCGAAACCGCGTTGACCGTGGCAGCACGGAATCGACTCGGTCTGCAACCGGAGCCGCAGCCACTGCGGAATCTTCCAGCGCTGTCGCTGGAACTGCAGATCCTTCGGGATGTCCCCGCCATAGGAAGTCGGCACCCAGCGCACGGTATTGGTCTCGCCGGGCACCGCGCCATCGCCGAGCATCTGGAAGCTTCGCACGGTGAACGCCGGGGCGACCATCAGGTCGACGTCCTTCGGCACGGCAATCGCACCGGTGCGCGGCACGACCGTGCCCAGCTCTCCGGGGAAGTAGAACCGCACGCCGGCATAGCGGTCGAGAAACTCGTAGACGCCGAAAAGCGTCGCCCGTTCGAACTCGAGATTGCCAAGCGCCCCGTGCGCCACGATGCCGGACAGATCGGCGCGCGGATCATCCCGGCCGGCAACGTGAAGCCGCGTCCCGACGGCGCGAATGACGAAGGCGTCGCGCTTGAGCGCCTGCACGTCGATGCCGGCGGCCCTGCTCCATTCATTGTCGCCAAGCACGATCGACGAATAGCCCGCGCGCGGAGCGCGCACGATCTCTGGACGCCAACCGAGCGCCTGACCGAGGATGTCGCGGGCCTCCAGGGCCGCATACTCCACGGTCTTCGGCGCCCCGGCAGCGATGACAACCTCCGTACGTCCGGCGGCAAACTCAAGCGAGGCCGCAGGCTCTCGGGCAAAAGCAGGGGAGCCGAGCGCGCACACGCCCGAAAGCACAACCCGCGAGAACGTTTTCATGGACTTCACTTGATGATGATGCTCGTGCCGGGAATGAAATGCTGTATCTTCTGGGAATCGGCTTCCGCAATCCGTCTGAAACGGCGCGTATCCAGCAGGATGTTACTGAAATCGCCGACGATCGACGTCGCCTCGAGATACGTGTGCTTGACGTTCAGCGCGAGAGACGTGTAGTTGCTGAAAAGCGCGGACGCCGCGCCCAGCGAGAGCGTTCCGTCCACCGTCAGCAGCGGCGCGGCGATGGAGGTTTCGTTTCCGAAGTCGAACATCCAGTCGCCGGTCGCGACGATTTCGCCCGTCAGCGTCGTAGCTCCGGGACCCACCATCAGATCCGCCAGTTCGAACGCCTCGCCCTCCACGTCGCGCGGCATTGGATTGGCTGCGCGCCACTTCGCATTCAGATACCTCGTCACCGCACTGAACTCGTCATCAGTGAGGCGCCGGTCGTAGGCGATCACCTCGCCGAACCAGATCTTGTGGCCGACGTTCCACTGAATGTACTGTCCAAGGGCAAAGGTCTTGTTGGTCAAGTCCGGACGAGCCCCTTGCGTGCGGATGCGCAGGACGGAAACGGCGCCGACAGCCATCTCCGCGCTGACATTGCCTGTATAATCCTTTTCATTGACGAATATCTCGTCGCCGTAGCACGTCAGGGCGTCGCCGGTGCGGAAACCGGGTCCGGCACGATAGCCCCTGTCCTGACCCGCGATGCCGAAGAACCCGCTGTTTCCATTGGACGATATGTACTGGCCAACCAGGAAGAGCGTACGTATCGAGCAGGCGGACGACGCCGAGAGCGAATTTCCGTAGCCGTCAGTTTTATTTCCGTCGAAATATACACCGGGCTTGCTGCCCGCCATGCCCGTGGCCGACCAGCGCTGCGGACGGGTCCGGGTGCTGTTGCCAGTCTCGTTGAAGCTCGCAACCGTTCCCGCACGGCACTTCCACTGCGTCACCTCGCCGGATGCGTTCGTCACGATGTATTCCTCGGGCTTGTAGGAGGCGTCAACCCAGAACGCGAGTCCGTCACGCACTGGGAGCGCGTTCAGCGCACCGAGCGTCACGTCCTCGGCATCGGAGAGATCAAGCCGTACATTCGAGGCGATCGTCCCCTTGAAGTCGCTCTCACCGACGACCTTCAGGACGGCCTGCGTCGGCGACGAGTTCACGATGTGTCCAAAACCCGACAACGCCCCCACCGTCTGGGAGGTTCCGTTCAGGTCGAGCGTGGCCGACGAACCTGCCAGCACAAGTTCGCTCTCGGCCGAAAGAACCCTCGGCTCGGCCGCATCCTGCCGGGCGAGGCCGGTGAGCGACCACTTCTCCTGCAGGTAGTTCTCGACCTGCCTGCGCTCTTCGTCCGACAGGATGCGGTCGAAGTCGAGAATCTCCGCCACGTCGAAATTGGCGTTGCGCCAGGGAGCCCACTGGAAATAGCCGCCGAAGATGATACGGAATACCGCGTCCTTCGTCGCCGACTCGTTGCCGTCGTATTCGTCGTGCATGAATTCGACAAGTTCGTAGCGATTGATCGTGTACGTGGTTGCTTCGACGGCATTCACCCGCATTGAACGCGTGTTGTACTGCCCGCTAGTACTAAATTCAAAACCGCCGTTCCAACTGATGCGTGCTCCGTAGTCGGCATTAAACTTGCCGAAGATGCCGACGTTGGAACCCTCACCATTCGGGATTCGCATAACCATGAACACGTGGCGGTTCGGAACGGCGACGTTGCTGACGAGACGCTGGTAGATGTCGTTTTCGGCGTCGCGACGGAAACTGAGCACCTTCTTGCCGTTAAACGTATCATTCCCGCGAGGTCCCTTGAACTGGAACTGGGTAACGCACTCCGACGGTATCGGCACGTTGAACTTCACGCCGCCCACCTTCGAACGCCATTCCGTCACGTAGCCGTCGCCATCTGTCGTCTGTGTGGTTTCGTCGGACGCGTCAAGCCAGTATCGGAGGGATGGCGACTGCAGGATGTCCGCGTTGATCTTGACCGTGCCATCGCGGATGACAAACGCGCCGGAATGGCGCTCGGCGCCACCCAGCGTGAGCGTGCCGGCACCGTCCTTCACGATTGAAAGACGATTGCCGCCGGATCCCGCGATGGTATTGAAGGCAAGCGAGCGATCCGTCGACGTGGAGAATACCAGACGGCTTTCCGGCGCGGCGGCGTAGAAGTCGAGATTTCCGAGGTTCGAAAGGTCGCCAAAGTCGACGTCCGCGCCGACGCCGACGCGCACGCGGTCGCTGATGCGCGTCTTGTTGGCCTTGAACGGCCCCGTGAACGCGACGCACGAGTTCATCAGCTCAAGTCCGTGGCCCGTGACCGTGAATGCGTTCGAATGGGTGATGATCGCGCGGTTGTCGCCGAAGTTGTTGAGGAAGCGGATCGCGCCGCTGTCCTCGGGCCGTGACTCCCGGTTGCCCTGCGCGACGATCGGCCCCGTGCCTAGCGTGCCAGCACCCTCGACATGTATGCGCAGCGTATTCTCGTCAGCCGTCACGCCGCCCTCGAACGTGCTGGGGACTGTGAACGCCACCCGCCCGCTGTTGGTCAACTTGACGCCGCCCTTTCCGTCCACCCCGCCCGAGAACCAGAAACAGCCGTTGTTGTCATTCATGAACAACGCGATGTCCGCCAGCGAGACCGGACCCTTGAAGGTAAGATCCGGCGATCCGCCCGTCCTGTAGGATGAGCTCTTGCCGCCGCGGCCCGAAAAGTGGAAGTGGTGGTTGCTGTCGTAGGTCATGCCTTCGGTCGTGTAGAGCTCGCCACCCTCGACGTAGATGTCTCCCGCCGGCAGACAGGCTGGGCTTTTATGGTTGAACTGAACGTTGCCGACGATGCGCGTCGGGCCGGTCCACCCAGCAGCCAGCTTGCCATCGGATCCTGAGATGAACACGCAGAACCCGCCCCCCATCCAGGAGGCGAAGGTGACGCCCCGCGTTCCGGTGATGGCCGGCAACGTGACCATTCCGCCCGAACCGGCCCAGATGCCAGCATTCGAGTCCTTGTGGTTCTGCCACAGGATGCCTGGAGCTCCGCCGAACGCGATCGTGCCCGCCCCGGAAAAATCAATCGTGTTGTTGCCTGAATCGTTGAAGACGATCGCGGCCGGATGAGTGCCGTCGCCGACCGTCAGCCCAGAACCGGTCACCACCGGCGTTCCCTGCACGACCAGCGCGCCGACTGTGGCGTTCGCGGGCAGCGTGGTGTCTGCTGTGATCTTCACCGGCTTGGTGGAGGCGTCGGAGTCCGTCACCGCGCCAGTCGCCTCGACAGGCGTGAAGCCGTCCGTCGCGTCGTATGTGAGCAGGGTGATCGGCCGCCCCGTCCCGCTACCGCGGGTGACGATGCGCGGATCGACCGTGCCGTTCACGACCGTCGGCGCGCTACCAGAGACTTTCACCTTGTCAGCGGCACCTAGCGAGGCGCAGCCTCCAGAAGCCAGTATCTTTAGGACCGGTGCCCGTTCGGAAAGGTCGAGCGTCGGCACGGTCAGCGTCGCCGAGGACGTACTGCCATGTACGACGTCGAGTTCAACGTTGCCGCGCAGGGCGAGCGATTCGCCGCCAACCGTTGCAGCAGCCACGCCCGACGTGCCGGAAGGCGCCCAGCGGAGCGTGCCGCCGGAAAGCGTCATATCCGTCATCGAGAACACGGTTCCATCCATGTTCGTGGCGATCAGCGCACCTTGCACGGTTTCGACCGATGAAAAGCCCGTGAACGGCACGGCCAGCTGCACCGAACCTGTGCCGAGCTTCCTGACCGTGGCCCCTTCCGCAGCCTGGACCGTGCAGAGGAATTTCGCCGCGCCGTCGTCGCTGGAAACAAAGGCATCGCCCGTCAATGTGATCGGATTTCCGGTTACATTGCCCAGAAATCCGTTCAACTTCAAGCCGCCCAGCGTCCAGCCCGAGATGTTGTTGTTGAGCACCATGGTCGCAGGCGCATTCGTGAACGAAGCGATGCCGCCGTTCCCTGGAACCGTCCGATTCTCCCAGTAGGCCTCGTCCGCAGCATTCCGCGTCGCGTTGGCATCCGGCCAGAAAAAGCCGTCCGTGGCGGCAACGGCAAGACACGTGCCAAGGCTCGTCGCCGTGACAACCGACAGCCATGCGATTTTTCTCATCTTCCTGCGCTCCTTACTTTTCAACAAAGGCGATTTTTTCCGAAGTCCGGCTGGCGGATCACCGGAATCCGTTGCCGCCACCCTCCATCAGGACCTCGGGACGGCGCGAGAACGCCAGCTCGTCCTGCTCGGAGGCAGGAGTGTCGGGGAGCGTACCGTACTTGCCGCTCCACGTATCGACGAATGCGCACTTCACTCCCTCCGCCGTCATGATGCGGTGCAGATACACCCAGTAGTCATCGCGCTTGTTAACCCCGCCCGTCTCGGTGAGCGCGGCCACCTGCCCACGCTCCTTCGCGAACGCGCTCAAGAGCCGCAGCTTGCGCACAGTCTCGGCAAGCGCCGCCTCGGCCCTCTTGTCGTCACCATGGCCAATCGAATAGTCATCGATTCCGATAATGTCCACATACTTGTCGCCGGGGTAGTACGCGAGGAACGTGTTACCCGAGTCGCCCTCCTTGCCGAAGTCGTGCCACGTGCGGTCGGGCGTGTAGGCGAAGATGATCTGGTCTTCGCCGCACGCCTTGCGCAGGTAGTCCGCCGTCATGCGGCTGAACCGGCGGAACTCGTCGGCCGTGCACCATCCGCGCCCCCACCAGAACCAGCCGCCGTCCATCTCGTGCCCGTAGCGCATCACGACAGGTATCTTCTTCCCCGTCTCGTCGTCGACGAGGCCGTTGAAGAAGTCCGCAATGTCCTTGAGCGCGGCCATGTACCATGCGCGCGGGTTGGGGAACGGCTGCCTGTACGACTTGCCGTCGATGCACCCCGTGCCGCAGGGACCGCCCGTCCCGTCGAGTATCTGCTTGATCACGTTGCGGTCCTCGCCCGACGACTTGAAGCGGTACGCCGCCTGCCTGAACCCGTTCGTGCAGTACGGCTGGTCCATGTGCCAGCTGAACACCACGATGCCGCCGAGC